>Ga0247727_10013792_pt1 | contig 13553 bp, 8 predicted proteins | sample WisWelCaveWW1625_FD_202498 | JGI IMG/M metagenome (GOLD analysis project Ga0247727, IMG submission 202498) | Biofilm microbial communities from Wishing Well Cave, Virginia, United States - WW16-25 | ecosystem: Environmental > Aquatic > Deep subsurface > Groundwater > Cave microbial mat | place... | reverse complement strand
TATAATTTCTGTCTATAAGGAGCTATACAGAAACATGAATGAAACATCAGTGACAGAGTACATTACCAATACCTTTCCCGGGGTCGAGACAACCGCAAATTTCGGCTACACCTTTTTTTTCCACGGATCGGATCGAATGCAGCCCTTCGCAACGCTCATTTCAGCGGATTATGATTATGACAATGTCTCCAATCTGAACCGTCCAGGCGTCTTTCGTCTGAACGTTGGCATCAGCCGGGAGACGTTTCAATCCCTGTTCGGTACGACGAAAGTGGATATCAACAATTACGATTTCACCGCTTTAGACGCGATCATGCCGCATCCCGAATATGCGCCGCAAAATTTCATCTGCGTGCTTTCGCCGAGTGAAGCGACGTTTGAAAGAATCCGCGTGCTGCTGGCTGAAGCGTATGACATCGCCGTTCGGAGATACAAAAGACGGAACAAAAAGAAGGAGTCCGGCGCCTGACTATCCAGTTCCGAAAAATAGATGCCATCCGTTGCCAGATAATCGATCAGGAGGATATTCGTTATTGAAGTGTGGCTCAGGAATGGACCTACTTTGGATACTGATGCTCTCATCCTTAAAAACGCACGCAGTTGTTACAGAGGTCCTCGCACTTCATAATCGACACGGACTATGTGCGCGACAGAAGGAACTTCATCATTGGAAAGTACAAAGAGCATGTAGAAACCTGGCGGTGCATATGTTGGATTTCTCACCATGGTCGCCATTAGACTCCCTTCTTCGAGGCGCGCCCGCAGGCGAAGCAGGCGTTGATCGGTGTTAAGGGAGTGGGTTGTAGAGCTACACCTAATAAGGACCACTTGACTTTTCAAATCAAAGGAATCCGTAATCACAGTGAACCTTTGTCCATAGTACAGTCGAGCAGGAGCATTCACAATGGCGGGCCGCATACCGCAACTGAGATAAGGTGGTTCGAATATCTGGACGCGAAACTCTTCCTCGTGCAGGTTACTCATACCACCGTAGCCTCCTGTACTGCCCGCTACGGCTACTGTAGCATCCGGCAAAAGCAGGGCGGTCGAGTGATATCCGCGTGGGATCACCGCATCCTCCATGTCTTGAACAAACGTAATGTGAGGTGTCGTTAAGATCAACTCCGGCGTTGTGACGCGATTTTGATTGCTGTTTGCGTATCCTTGCTCTGCGCCGTTAACCAGCAGAATCCGGCCGTTCGGCAGCAAAATCGAATCTCCCATGAATCTTCGATGGTGAAGGGGAATTAAGCGATTAAAGGACAAGGTACGCGACTCGACGTTGTAGCGTAGAACTGTGGCTTCCGTTAGAGCTAGGTCGGTATTGTTCCCTTTCCCTGTGCTTCCTCCTCCCGCAATCATGATCTCGACCTCTGCCGGGCCGTGTCCCTCCTCATCGACGTCGATGGGTAACAATACACTTGATGCTTGTGTGAACCAGGTGCGATTTCCGCCGATATCCAAACGGCTACCCGGTACCAGTTGATTGCTGACAGGATCGTACACCCATGCAAACCCCTCGGTCATCAGAAATAACATTCCAGGATGATCCACCTCGTTAGACGGAAGCAGTTGTGCAAGGTTATAGAGCGTCGCCACACGTTGATGTTGATCTTCGTGAGGCAGAAATTCCGTGGATGGAAGTTGACGAGGATCATTGGGCAGTTTATGAAATGGCGCATCGCGTGGGACATGTACATCCGGACTGACAAGTCGATTACCTGGAGTAAAAATCTCGTAGTCCTCGTTTACGCGATGCCAGGCGTTGGCTAAGAGCGGCGCACTGCCGCCAATGATGAACACTTCGCCGTTCGCCAAAGTTATGCAGGTTGGATACCAGCGCGCGTTCCGCATTTCCTCATGCTGATTCCAGATTGTCGAATCGTTCTCATGCCTAACCACGTGTACTTTCTTAGAGTCGCCTGAACCTGCGCCTTGAGGCAAGAGCAAAGTGAGCCCTCCTGTAAGAAAGGAGCCGAAAATGGCCCAGAAAAAAGTGTCGCCGCCTCCCTGGTCCGCGGCATGTCCCCCGGCGACAAAGAGGCTTCCATCCGTGCACAGCGCATGGCCGGCACAGAATGGGTTATAGTGCAGGGTTTGTACAGCGCCTATGCTTACGGGATCCCACAGTTGACAATGACCATGTCCAAGCCGGTTACGGTCTTCTTCGTCGTAGCCAAAGAAAAGAACTCGTCCACTTGGCATGAGCGCTGCGTGAATCGCCACCAAACCAAGACAGCCACCGCGCCGCCAGCACCCCTGCAATCGCATGACATGCACTGTCACCTTGGTCTCATAGATCCGTGAGCCGTCGCGACCTGGCCAACGGATAACCATCTGATGTGACTCGTAATCTGGATCAGCTGGCCAACCTGGCACCAGGTCGCGCTCGTCCTCATGTCCAGGACACCCCGCGCTGGGGATCGGGCCACGCTCCGTTGCGTCGGCCTCAAGCTGAAAAAGAATCGTACGGCCGCCTGCACGAAGTGTGAATGGTACGACATCTTCCGAATGTCCAGCTATGCGTAATCGCCCTCCCGAACGCGATAGGTCTACCTCTACAGTAACCGGGTCGTCAGCTCGATAGCTAAGTTGGTATTCGAGAAATAGGTTGTTACGGAGAGAGCCAGGTCTTACACAGACCTCCCGAGGACCATCCAGAGAGTCTAATGCGAAGACTGGCAATTCGTAGCGCTTATACCCTGGAATATCAAGCCATAATTGAAGATCGTGCGCAGGCATGATAAACTCAAATTCACCACTAAGAGGAATACGCCCTCCAGTTAGAACCTTGTTTTCAATATCTGGCACTCCCCAGTTCGCTTTGATCTCAAAGTTTGAATCATTCCCAGGATGCATCTGCCACACCAGCCGCAGCCGACTGCCGGGCTTAAGCTTAAGGTTATCCTTCGTCTGACTTCTAGTTTCAGAAGAAATGTTGTCGTAGTTGGCTACCACCCACCCTCTTTCATCAAGCACCACGAACTTGGACAAACGAGGTCGGTATTGCACTTGTACAATGCATTCTCGCTCAACGTGCTGAGGGGGCGGTGGGACAATACGATCAAAAGGTAATCGCTCAAAGAGACTTCCCGCCCAACTATGAGGCAAAAGCTCCCCAATTTTTTTGGCTGCCGTCTGTAGTTTCGTTGTCACATCTTGGCCACAACGGCGTGAAAAGTATATAGGGATAGGTCCGCTAGGGCCTCTTGGAGGCAGCTTTACGATGATCTCAGTCGGGGACCAAGCTTCGACTTTGCCCTCTATTCCAGAGGCAAGTGCAACCACTTCTCTAGGCTGCTTTCGTGGAAAGCGTCCAGTGCTAGGTTTGAGCACAATATGATCACCTTCCCAGACAGTTGATGGTTCGACTCTAACGGGAAACTTGTAAAGCCTGCTCCTCTGGCTATGCCGATTGAGAATCGACACTGGATTGTTTTGCCCCCAATTCCTTGTGAGAGCGCCGAGCACTTGAACTAATCCAAGCAGGTCAACATGGCGTGGTCCAATACTTGGATGACAGTGGTAGCGCGCTGCCAAACCTTGTTCAAATGCCAGGTGATGATCCGGGCCCCTGGTGTGATTCGAAAGAACTTTCTCAATATTGAATGCCAGTGTTTCTACATCAATCATCGTCCTGGAAGCAACAAGGAGATCTGCCAAGACAATAGTTGGCCGCAGAAGATATCCGATGAAGCCATTGAGTCGGTAACCAAGTTCTTGCTCATCCACATTCATTATGTGGGTAAGCCCGAGAAAAATATCCAGAATTGGGCCTGTATTAAAGATATGACGATGTGGATCATCTGATACGGTATGCTCAGAGTGTAAGGCTAAACCGCCCAATTGCAATTCAGATTCTTGTGCTTCGGGTATGTGACTCTTTAGCGCTAATCGTGAAGGCCAGGAGCCAACCATTGTTGCTCGGGCTAGGGTGGCCAACGCATCAATAGAGGTCAACTGCTTGATGATGCCGTCTAGGTCTATATCCCATATCTTGCGCCAGGAACCGGCATTGACAAGAGCTGCCCGAATTTGACTCAGCTGGTGCCATGTTTTAGCATTTACAAAGGGCTGGTCTAAAAAAGGAACGTGGCTATCTGGTGAACTTTTGAGAAGTCCGATGATAGGTTCATTACTCTGCCTATGATCTGGATGCTTGGCAGTCATGGTGGATTCTCCTTTACTTTAGTTTCCGCTAACTGGATTGGATAAAATGGTAACAGTATAAAGCGTGGTAATCTTGTTTTGCGAACAAGTTCCATAACACCATTACCGAAGTGAATCATACCAAATACTATATTCTTCGCTATTTATATTTCCAATTCTGCACATCCCAGGTCATGCTACCCCACGTGCTGACGACATAGCCGGTGAGGTCCGTGCTGAACCCATACCCGTCCTGAAAGAGGAAGATGTAATTTTGCACCGCATCTTCCTGAATGAGTTTGCCCAATTCGCAATATGCATCGCGCCGCACTGACTGATCGAACGTGCCTCCCGCAGTCTCAATGGCTTCATCAGCCTGGGGGTTGACCCAGCGGTAATGATTATCGCCATCGGGGTTATCCGCGCTGGGAATACTGCTGGAGAGATAGTCGTTTTTCACAGTACCCTGTGGTTCAAGACTATACTGACGGTCATAGATGAGCATATCGTAATCGCCTACCTTCATTGGGGAACCATCCGCAAACGAGCCGAAGATGATCGAGTAATCGTAATTGATGATGTTTGCTTCAACTCCGACAGCCTTGAGATTTTCCACAATAAACTGTTCGACGCGCTCAAGCGGCTCGTAACCCTGATACCCTTGGAGTTCCATCGAAAGGCGAGCGCCATCCTCTGCGTACATGGCTCCCTGTGCGACGCGAATCCCGTCAGGTCCTTCCACCCAGCCTGCCTCGGTCAATAATTGTTTGGCTTTTTCCACATCGTAGTTATACATGCGCGGGAGGTCGCACTGATACCAGCCGTATGCAAATGGATTCGTTGTCGACTTAACCTGCCCATCCAAAACATCATTGATCAAGGAATCGTAATCGATGGCGTGAGAGATTGCCTGGCGCACGCGGATATCACCGAGAATGGGGTGGGGCGCCGAGGCGGCCGGGTCATCATCGCCGGGTTTGCTTTGGTTGAAATCGATCGCCATATTCCAGGTGCCAGGCACCAATACCTGTACGGCCTTCCCATTGGTCGCGGCGTCGTAATCCACTTTGTTTTCGCTGGGCCACAGATGCACCTGCCCCTCGCCGGTGATCATCAACGCGGTTTGCGCGGCGGGCTCCGGCGCGATGCGGAAAATCAACTTATCGAGATAGGGCTTGCCCTCTTCGTAGTAATTCGGATTACGTTCCATGGTGATGCTCTCGCCGCTGCGCCAGTCTTCTGCATTTGCCACAATGAAGGGACCTGCAGTGACCGGTTTCATATTCCACTCCCAGGTCGTCATCGCTTCGGGTTCCCCGGTTGCGTGGCGTGGCAACAGCCCTGCCGCGAACTGTCCGAGATAACCGGTGAATGGTTCACTGTAGTGCACCACGGCGGTCAGGTCATCAGGTGTGTCAATGCTTTCGATCAAGTCGAAACCTCCAGTCTCGCTGAACGCGCCGCTGTTTGGGTTCGAGACCGCCTCCCAGGTGAATAGGATATCGTCTGAAGTGAGCGACTTACCGTCAGACCATTTCAGGCCCTCGCGCAGTTTCCAGGTGACGGTTTTCAAGTCTTCGGAAATCGTCGGCAAGTCTGCTGCGAGACGCGCAACATATTCACCTTTTTCATTCGGCTCGGTCAGGCCGATCAGGGTTGCATCCGAAACCTGACGGACAATTGCAGCAGATGCCAGATAACGATTGAGTCCCGCCGGTTCTTCGGATATGACAAAGACGACCGTTCCGCCTCCTGCTTCAGGAACGGCTGGTTCCGTGGCTGACGGTTGAGTCGCCGCGCCTCCGCCTCCACACGCGCTGAGGATCAACATCAACGCCACCAACATAGCAAACAATTTATTTTTCATTCTCTCTTCTCCTTTTTATTTTCGTAGCGCAAGATGCCATCTTGCGTTACTTTTCGTGAACCACATACGGATCAAACGCGTCGCGCAAGCCGTCGCCGATGAAATTGATCGCCATTACCGTGATAAAGATCATCACACCCGGAAACACCGCCAGCCACGGCGCGCGGTAGATATGCACCTGCGCGCTTTCGAGAATATTACCCCAACTCGGCGTCGGCGGCTGGATGCCGAAGCCCAGGTAACTCAAACCCGACTCGGTGATGATGGCGTACGCCATTTGCAATGTCGCGCTGACCAGCAATGGACCAAGACTATTTGGCAGGATTCGCAAAAAGATCAGCCTCGCGTCGTTGGCGCCGAGCGCGCGCGAGGCTGAGACAAATTCGCGTTCGTGCAGGACAAGTATAAGCCCGCGCGCGAGGCGGGCGGGCCACATCCACGCAAAGGCGCCGATGGCGACGACCACAATCCAGACGCTGTTGCGAAATGCCGCCAGACTCGGAAGTTCGCGCAGTAACGCGCTGAATAGAATCAACACGAAGACGACGGGCATGATGAGGAATGTGTCGGTGATCCGCATGAGGACGTTATCGAGCCAGCCGCCATAATAACCCGATAGCGCGCCGACGACGATTCCCAGGGCCAGCGAAAATAGCGTGGAAAAGATTCCGACCGCGAGGGAAATCTGCCCGCCGTATAAGATGCGCGTGAAAATGTCGCGACCCAGTTCATCGGTGCCAAACCAATGCTCGGCGGAGGGTTTCGCAAATTCGTTTTTTGGATCCTGTTCGGTGGCGGAGTAGCCGCTCAACGGCGCGGCGAGGACGAGTATGATCATCAACAGGAGGATAATAGCGGAAAAGAACGCGAAGCGATGCCGCCTGAAGCGCCGCCAAATCAGCGCGGATAAACTTTCGGGTCGCGGCGAGGCGGATTGAATCGGTTCGAGAGTCGCAACGGAACTAGTCATAGCGAATGCGCGGGTCGAGGAAACCGTACAGGATATCGGCGATCAGGTTGAAGAACAGGATGAGCGCGGCTTGAATCATCACCACCGCCAGCAGGACAGGATAATCGCGCCCGCGCGCCGCGTCCCAAAAAAGACGTCCCATGCCGGGCCACGAAAAAATCGTTTCGATAAAAACCGCGCCGCCAAAGACCGCAGGCAGATCCAACGCCATGAGCGTGACCAGCGGCAGGAGCGCGTTCCTCAAGCCGTGACGAAAATGGACGAGGCGCAGCGGCAAACCTTTTGCGCGCGCGGTGCGTATGTAATCTTCGTTCAACACGTCGCGCATCGAGGAACGCAGAAAGCGCGAATACCATGCAATCCATCCCACTGTGACCGCGATGACCGGCATGACGAGATGCCAGATTAAATCGAGTATGTCGCCTTCCTTTCCGACGGTGTACATACCGCCCGCGGGGAACAACCCGCCTTCGCCCCATGGATTTTTCACGTTGAGATAAAAGACGACGATGAGCAGCAACCCCAGCCAATAGACCGGCACGCTTTGCCCCGCGAAACTTAACGTAGTGACGAGATTATCGAACCACGAGTACGGCTTGATGGCGGAATACACGCCGATGGGAATCGCAATCAGAAGCGTGACGAGAAAGCCAATGCCGAACAGCAAAAGCGTCGCGGGCAATCGTTCCCAGATCATATCGGCGACGGGTCGGCGGAATTTAATCGAATAGCCCCAATCGCCTTCAAAGACGAACGCCCGAATCCATTTCGCATATTGAATCGGTAAAGGCTGGTCGAGTCCGAGCCGCACGCGCATCGCCGCGAGTTGTTCTTTCGTGACGTTTGGATTCCGTTCCGCCTGCGCCAGCGGACCGCCCGGCATGAGTCGCACGACTCCGAAGAGGAACACGCTCAGGAGGAGCATGATCGGTACGGCTTGCAGGAGGCGGCGGGAGATGTAGGTGGTCATGGGGTAGAGGTAGACAGGTACAAAAGGAAACAGGTACACAAGTAGACAGGTAAACAAGGTAACGCGTGACCTGAAACTTGAAACGTGGAACTTGAAACACGCTCCACGCAACACGCCTCATTCCTCAAACACTATCCTTCCATCAAATATCGTCATCACAACTTTGGCGGACATAATATCTTCTGATTGTACTTGAAACAAATCGTGCGAGAACAAAACCAAATAGGCGAGATAGCCTTCCTTCACCTGACCTTTTTCGCGTTCCATGAATTCGACATACGCGGCGTCGCGCGTGTAACCGATAAGACATTCCTCGAGCGTCAGTCGCTGGTCGGTGGAATCCGGCGAGAGTTTCTCGCGGTTGAGCGCGACATAAATGTGAGTCATCGGGTTGTATGGCGCAACCGTCCAATCGCTTCCAAACGCAAGATGCGCGCCCACATTCTTGAGGTCGCGCCACGCCTGCCAGTAGCGCCAGCGTTTCTCGCCCAGACGAAATTGCGCGGCTCCTGACTCTTCCAACGCGAGCGGCGCATGACTCAATTGCACGGAAGCGATAACACCCAACTCCCTGAATCGTGACATATCCTCGGGCTGACAAACTTCCACGTGCTCGATGCGGTGACGGTTGTTGCGTGTTCCGTTCATCTTTTGAATGGCTTCGTATCCATCCAAGGCCTGCCTCACTGCGGCATCGCCGCAACAATGGACAGCGATCTGCAATCCCAACTTATCGCACAGTGAAGCCAGGCGTGTGAAACGTTCAAGCGAAAAGAGCGGTTCAACTTTTACGTTTGGGTCGTCGGCGTAAGGTTCGAGGTTGAACGCGGTATACGATTCCCACACGCCGTCCATAAAAAATTTGACCGCGCCGCCGCGCGCGTAATCGCCTTGTATCCGCGCCATCGCAATGGCTTCCTGCAAATCCGCCTCTGTCGTTTCAGGCTTGACCACGAACGGAGCATACACCCGCAGATTCAATTCACCCGCGTCCTCCGCCGCCGCGTAGATCATCAGGTCTTGCATGTCCCCGTTCATGTTGTGGATGCTGGTAATGCCCGTTTTATTGAATCCCTGCGCGGCGCGTTTGAGTCGCTTACGGATATCTTCTTCGCCCAGTGGAGGAATAATATTCAACACCGCCCTCATGCCGCTCTCGCGCAATTCGCCGGTGGCAAATCCATTCGCCTCGCGGAGAACGTTGTTATCGCTGCCGTCTTTCAGGATGCCCGCCATTTCAAGCGCTTTGGTGTTTGCCCACGCGGTATGCGCGTCCGCCGCGCGGATATATACGGGACGTTCCGCAATGATGTCATCCAATTCCTGCCTTGTAGAAACAACATCGTAACCAGCGCGCCAGCCGATAATCCATTCAGCAGATTGGTTTTTATCAGCGTACTCGCGTAATATCCTTTTCACATCCTCCTTATTGCGCGCCGCGCGTAGTTCCGCGTACCCCATCCACGTCGCGCCGGAAAGCAGGTGGACGTGCGAGTCAATGAATCCCGCAGTCAACGTATGACCGCGCCCGTTAATGACGCGCGTGTTATCGCCGCAAAACTTTTCCGCGCCATCGTCATCCCCAACATACACAATGCGGCTGCCTTTCACCGCAACCGCCTGCGCGCGTGGATTTGACTCATTACTGGTGAACACATTCGCGTTCTTGATGACGATATCTGATTTGGGCGACAATGACGCACTCCGTTAGTAGACACGTACACACGTAGACAGGTAAACACGTAAACGTGGAACATGAAACTTGAAACCCGTCTCACACTGCACGCCTCATCCGTTATCCCTCAAACACCGCCCTCCCATCAATCATCGTCAACACGGGTTTCGCCGTCATAATCTCTTCCGGCTTGACTTCAAACAAATCATGCGAGAACAGGACCAAATCCGCGAGATAACCAACCTTGATCTGTCCCTTTTCATTCTCCATGAATTCGACATACGCCGCGTCGCGCGTGTAGCCGATGATACACTCTTCGAGGGTGAGGCGCTGATCTGGATTTTCGGGCGCGAGTTCCCTGCGGTTGAGCGCGACGTAGATATTGAGCATCGGGTCGAAAGGCATCACAGTCCAATCACTGCCCAGCGATAGATGCGCGCCGGCGTTCTTCAGGTCGCGCCAGGGAAATGCAAGACGCCAGCGTTGGGGACCGGTGCGCTTCGTCCATACCTGATCGTCTTCGAGACTGAACGGCGCGTGGCTCGTCTGCATGGAGGCAATGACTCCCAACTCCTTGAAGCGCGGCATATCTTCCGGCTGGCAGACTTCGATATGCTCGATGCGGTGACGACTGTCGCGTGTTCCGTTCATCTTTTGAATGGCTTCGTATCCATCCAAAGCCTGTCTCACCGCGCCGTCGCCGCAACAGTGGACGGCGATTTGCAATCCCATTTTGTCGCAAATTGAAGCCATGCGGACGAAATGTTCCAGCGAAAAAATCGGCGCGACAATGCCGACGCCTGGGTCGTCTGCATACGGGTCAATGTTGAACGCGGTATACGATTCCCAGACGCCATCCATGAAGAACTTTGCCGCGCCGCCGCGCACGTAATCCATTTGGACTTTTGCCATCTCGGCGGCTTCCTTCAAATCTTCTTCCTTCGCTTCGGGTTTGACGTGATAAGGCACATACACGCGCATGTTCATCTCGCCCGCATCTTCGAGCGCGGCATAAGCCATGAGTTCTTCCATGTCGCCGTTCATATTATGGACGCTGGTAATGCCGGTCTTGTTGAATTCGCTGATGGCGAGTTTTAGCAGTTCACGCCTACGGTTCGCATCGGGGAATGGCGCCAAATCCATGATGGCGCGCATTGCATCGGCCTCGCGCAGTTCGCCGGTTGCGCGTCCGTTCTCGTCACGGACGATGATTCCGTTAACGAGTTCGCGTCCATCATCTTTGAGAATGTCCGCCGTTTCCAGCGCCCTGGTGTTTGCCCAGCCGGTGTGACCATCGAAGGCGCCGATATATACAGGACGTTCTGCGATAATTTCATCCAACTCCTGCCGCGTGGACACAATGTCGTATCGGATGCCGCGTCCCACGACCCATTCATCCGTTTTGTTTTTATCTGCAAAATCCAGCAGAATCTTTTTCAGGTCATTTTTGGTTTTTACTTCCCGCAACTCGGCATTACCCATCCAAATCGAACCCCACAACAAATGGACGTGCGTATCAATGAACCCGGGCGTGAGCGTGCGACCCTGCCCGTCTATGATGCGGGTTTTCTCGCCGCGAAACGTTTCGACTCCTGAGTTATCTCCGACATACACGATGCGATTGCCCTGCACGGCAACCGCCTCCGCGTGCGGGTTGGATTCGTCGCTGGTGAATATCTTTGCATTGGCGATGATAATGTCGGCGGTTTGGGACACAGTTTTCTCCTCGGAAGATATTTTCATCGAATATACATAGATTCACTTTAGAGGTCAAGTAAAACTGTATGGCGATATTCATATCGCCCTGCCGGGTTACGCTATAATTGAAGGCAGATGAAAACCCAAATCATCACCCTTGAATCACACGACGACCTCATCTCCGTCCGTGACAGGATGTCCTGGGCGAAGACGCCGCGTATTTTGCTGGTGATTCCCAAGTTTGAGAAGGTCGCGCTTCGGCAGGTGGATTATAAGATTCTCCAGCGACATGCCTCCACACTGGGGGCACAGGTGGGAGTCGTGACGCGCGTGCGCGAGGCGCGCGCGGAGGCGGAGGCGTTGGGGATGCCTGTGTTTGAGTCCACGGGTGAGGCGCAGCGCGAGGCGTGGTCAAAGCCGAAGCGTAGGAAGTGGACGAGAAAAGCCCCGCGTAAGAATCTGCGCGGGAAACGGGAGCAGGTTCAAGCGAGGGAAGAGGCGTGGCGCGTACATCCAGTTACGCGCGTCGCCGCGTTCACCATCGGAGTCTTGTCCGTGTTGGCGATTGCCGCGTTGTTTATTCCGCGCGCGCAAGTCATGTTGAGTCCGGTCGTCAAAACGCAAAGCATTTCGATGGCGGTGAATGCAAATCAATCGTTCGGCGATGTGTTCATCACAGGCAATATTCCGGCGCGTGAAAAACGAATCGTGGCGGGCGGCGCGCAGACGATTATCGTGACGGGCGAGGGGACCGTGCCGCAATCGCGGGCGAAGGGCGCGGTTGAGTTCCGCAATCTCACGCAAGCGGCGGTGACGATTCCCGAAGGGACGGCAGTGAGCGCGGGCGCGATTCGTTTTGTGACAACGGAGGAAGTGATTGCGCCTGCGGGCGTCGGTAAAAAAATTGTCGCGCCGATTCAAGCGGCGGAGGGCGGCATTGCGGGCAATGTGGACGCCGAGACCATCAACGCGATTGAGGGACGGCTTGCGCTGTCGCTGGCGGTGACGAACCTTGAACCGATAACGGGCGGGCGTGAACTTGCGTCGGTACAGGCGAGCGACGCTGACCGTGAACGTGTGAAGAAATTGTTGTTGAAGAGTTTGGAAGAAACGGCGCGCGAAAAATTTTTGGATGAATTGAATTCAGGCGATGCGCTGTTTGAGAATACGATGGCGCTGACGCAAATCCTTTCGGAAAAATTCGACCCTCCGCCCGGAGCCGTCGGCACGAAATTGACATTGATAATGCAGGCGGAGTTCGCCGCTCAATACGCCTCCGCTTCGGACATCACCGAACTTGCCGCGCTTGCGATGAACGCTTCACTCCCCTCAGGCTTTCACGCGGCGTCCGACGCGGTGACTGTGAAGCCGTTGACGAATCCATTTCTCGATGACGATGGAACGTTGAGGTGGAACATCCGCGCCGAACGTGAAATCATCCAATCGTTTGACTCGATGTATGTGACTCAACTGGTGCAGGGACTTGGCGTAAAGAAGGCGCAAGCGAATTTGGAGGATAACCTGCCCTCTGAAAGCGAGCCTGTGATCCAGTTGTCGCCTTCGTGGTGGAGATGGGTTCCGTTGTTGCCGTTTCGGATAGAGATAGTTACGAAGTAAAGGATGAATGATGAAGGTTGAAGGATGAAAGAGGAAAGAAGAAAGAATCTTCGCGTGCTTGGCGCGCTTTGCGGTAAAAAGGAATTATGCGTATCTTAGCAATTGACCACGGCGAAAAACGAATCGGGCTTGCACTCAGTGACCCGACGGGAACGTTGGCGAGTCCATTGACCGTCATCAAACACATTTCACGTTTGCTTGATGCCGCGCAAGTGGCGGAACTCGCTATGCAACGCGAAGCAGGTTTAATCGTCATCGGTCAATCATTCGATGAATATGGGCAACCGAATCTCGCCGGTCGCCGCGCCGCGAAATTTGCGGAGGCGTTGAAGGAACAAACCCAAATCCCCATCGTTTTATGGGATGAGTCATTTAGCACTCAAGACGCGCGCGCATCAAGAATCGAACTAGGCGCCTCGCGCAAAAAACGCGCCGGTCATCAAGATGCGCTGGCGGCGGCGCTGATATTGAGGTCGTATCTCGAAGAACGTAGACAAGTAGACACGTACACAAGTAGACAAGTACACAAGTAAACAGGGATACAAGGCGCGTGTTTGCGTATTTACCTGTTTACCTGTCTACGTGCGTCGCGTGGCGCCGTGGCGAC
>Ga0247727_10013791_pt1 | contig 13553 bp, 13 predicted proteins | sample WisWelCaveWW1625_FD_202498 | JGI IMG/M metagenome (GOLD analysis project Ga0247727, IMG submission 202498) | Biofilm microbial communities from Wishing Well Cave, Virginia, United States - WW16-25 | ecosystem: Environmental > Aquatic > Deep subsurface > Groundwater > Cave microbial mat | place... | reverse complement strand
GGTTCGAAGCCAGCCGCTCTATCCAGCTGAGCTACGGGCGCGCTCTTTCAGAGTAGCAGACGCCCCGCCGGTTGACTCCTGCGCCCCTTGACGGGACAGCCCCCTTTCTGTAAACTGAATACTGAAAGTTCAGATATCATGAACCGGATGATCCCCCGCACCCTGGCCCGCAAGCTTCGTCAAGCCGCCGCTCACTTTCCAGTGGTGACTCTGACCGGGCCCCGGCAGTCGGGCAAGACCACGCTGGTGCGCGCCGAGTTCCCCGATTACACCTACATTTCTCTCGAGCTCCCCGACCAGCGGGCCTTCGCGCTCGAGGATCCCCGAGGATTCCTGGCCCATCTGGACGGCCCGGCCGTGCTCGATGAAGTCCAGCGCGCGCCGGAACTCTTCTCCTACATCCAGGTTCTGGTGGACGAGAAGGACCGGCCAGGGCAGTTCATCCTCACGGGGTCTCACAATTTCCTGCTGCTCGAGCGAGTGTCCCAGTCGTTGGCGGGCCGTTGCGCAATTCTGCACCTGCTGCCCTTTTCACTGGCGGAACTGTGTCACCGCCCACCTGTGTCGCTCGAGAAACTCGGCGCCGCTCTGCGGGTGAAGGCGCCCCGGCAGGGCTTGCACGAGGTCCTGTTCGCCGGCCTGTACCCGCGGATTCACGACAAGGCGCTTTCTCCGCACGACTGGCTCGGCAGTTACTACCAGACCTATCTGGAGCGGGATGTGCGTAATGTGCTCCACGTCGGCGATTTAGAAGCGTTCTCCCGTTTCGTTCGCCTCTGCGCGGGCCGCAACGGCCAGCTGCTGAATCTTTCCGCGCTCGCCTCCGACTCCGGCATTACTCATACCACGGCCAGGCGCTGGCTCTCGGTCCTGGAGGCCAGCTTCGTGATCGCGCTGCTGCGGCCCTACCACCGCAACTTCGGCAAGCGCCTCATCAAGAGTCCCAAGCTGTATTTTCTCGATACCGGACTGTTATGTTTTCTGCTCCGCATTCGAGCGCCGGGAGAGCTTGACTTGCACGCGGCGCGGGGCGGCGTCTTCGAGAGCTTCGTCGTCTCGGAGATCTACAAGAACTTCCTTCACCGCGGCGCGCCGCCCGACCTCTACTTCTGGCGAGACGCCGGCGGGCACGAGGTGGACATCGTGGTCGAGCTCGGAAACCGGCTGCTTCCGCTCGAAGTCAAGTCCGCTCGCACCGTGGCAAGCGACTTTTTCGACGGCCTCCGCTACTGGCAGCAGCTTCCTGGCCAGGGGTCCGGCCCGGCCGCCCTGATCCACGGCGGCGACCGACAGTTCCGGCAGCACGGCGTCAGCGTCTACCCCTGGTTTGCGCTGTAGAGGCCCGAGGAAACCACTACTGGCTCATGCCCCGCGCGGCGATCTTCCAGACCTTTTCGACCCGCTCCCCGCGAACCCCGTAGAGCCGGTCGTAGAGATTCACAGTAGGGTCGCAGTGCGGGATCACGAACTCCAGGCGATCGCCCACCTTCAGCTCGCGCTCCGCCTGGGAGAAATCGAGCTTGCCGTGCTCGTCGCCGGCGAAGGCATACGCAATGCCAGCGAGGTCGCGGGCCTCCGGGGGAAACGGCTTGTCGGTCGAGAAGGCCTTCAGACCGGCGTCGACGATGGCCTTCTTCGGCTCCGGACGGCTGACCACCGTCGTCAGCACCGTCAGGGAGCTCGCGAAGTCGTGGTACTTGTCGCCTGTCTGGCCGCCGATGCGGATGTAGTCGACGTCCATGAAGACGTACGATCCCGGTTGCAGCTCGGTGATGCCGTCGATCTCCGTGTCGATGTTGTAGGTACCGGTGCTGCCCGCCGACAGCAGCGGCGCCTCGATGCCGGCCGCCTCGATTCGCCGGCGGGTCTCGATCGAGCCGGCCATGGCATTGCGCGAAAACTCCCGGCGCTTCTCGAACGAGATGGTATGCGACGCCGCCCCCGAGTAAGCCTGCAAACCCCGCAGCTTCAGCCGCGGCATCTTGGCGATCTTCTGCGCCAGCTCGATGGCCGGCTCGCCCGCCGGAATCCCGGTCCGGCCGTGCAAGATGTCAATCGCGACATTCAGGTGGGCCTTCGCCGCCTCGGCCGCCTCCGACAAATCCCGCGCGTTCTCCTCGTTGTCGACAACGAAGATGGTGTCCGGCGCCACGGCCGCGAGGCGCATCGCTCTCTGGATCTTATGCCGCCCGACGACCGCGGTGGTGATCAGCAGGCCGCGGATCCCTTGTTCCGCAAACACCTCGGCCTCGCTGATCTTCGCCGTGCAGACGCCGCTCGCTCCGGCCTTGACCTGCGCTTGCGCGATCGCGGGACACTTGTGGGTCTTGGCGTGCGGGCGCAGTCCTCGACCACGCTGCCGGACATAGCCGGCCATCTTGGTCAAGTTGGATTCGAAACGATCCAGATCCACCACCAGCGCCGGCGTGCACAGATCGTCCTTGGCGACCCTGCCGTTGAGATTGCCGCTCGCCAGCAGTTTCTCCACCTCGGCGTGTGTGTAGCCCTGCTTCGCCGCGCCGGCGCGGCTGCGCGCCAGCGTCAAGGCCAGGCCGGCGCCGAGAAACTGCCTCCGTGAGCTTGCCGCCATAGGTCACCTCCGGTGGTTCGAGTCTAGCACGTTGACTCTGGACAAAGGCCTCCCGGCGTGCGACATTAGTAGACAGACGGGGAGGTACGGATGCGCAAACCGCTCTGGGCTATCGTGATTGTGCTGGCGGCGGCGTGGTCTCTTTGGGCCGCCGATTTCTGGGAAGGCAAGAAGTTCGGCGATTGGACCGACAAAGAAGTTCGGCAGATGATGACGAACTCCCCGTGGTCCCGCGCCGTCGATGTGGCCATGGCCATGGGCGGCGGGGGCGGAGGCGCCGGAGGCGGCGGGGGCCGCGGGCGCGGTGGCGGTGGCGGAGGAGGCGGGGGCGGTGGCTTCGGCGGTGGTGGCGGACCGGCCGCGGGGGGTGGCGGCGGTGACGGCGGTGGGGGTGGAGGCGGGGGCGGCGGAGCGATGGGCCCGAGCTCGGGGATGAGCCAGGACTCCACTTCGATCCCGCGCGTTCCCGTGCTGGTTCGCTGGCAGAGCGCGCTGCCGGTGCGCCAGGCGATGGCCCGCGCCCGCTGGGGCGCCGAGGCCGCCACTTCGCAGGAGGCTGCCAAGCTGCTCACCGCGACTGTCTCTTACTACGTCATATCGATCAGCGGCATGCCCGGCGGGATGCTTCGCGGCGCCGGTATCGAGAAGGTCAAGGCGGCCAGCACGCTGAAGATCGGCAAGCGGCCGCCCGTGGCCCCGGCCGACGTGCGCGTCAACGTCCAGCAGCCCGCGCAGATAGAGATCCTGCTGCTGTTCCCGCGAACCGGCGAAAACGCCATCACGCTTGAGGACAAAGAGGTTGAAGTGATCGCGCGGCTCGGCTCGCTCGACGTGCGGCGCAAGTTCCGCCTGAAGGATATGGTGTTCGACGGGAAGCTCGATCTCTAGCGCGCCGGCGGCGGCAGGAACATGTGCTCCGGCCGCCAGTCGCCCTCCGGCTGCCAGCGGCATTCGGCGGCGAATTCCAGGCCCACGCGGAAGTCGGTCTCGCGCTTCTCGCAATAGCGCACCCGCGCCTGCGCGCGCAGCCCACCGGTGATCAGCTCGACGCTGTGGCCCGGCTCCATCGGCTCCTCGCTCGACACCGCCGCCCCCTCCGGACTCAGATCTTCGAGCAAGACGGTTAGCCGCCGGCCGCGCCCGTTCTCAGAGATTTCTACAATCTCGGAACACAGGTAACGGGAACTTCGCCGCCGCTCCATCCCAGGCCGGGGCATACCTGTAGTTATTGTAACGCCGACCGTGTGGAGTTTTGAACGCGCGGTGCTGGTGGCAAATTTGCCACCAGCTAACTTATTGAATCCAGGAGCGAAAGTTTCTGTGTTAGCATGTGAGCGTGACGCCGGAACAGTGAGTACCACCAGCAGCTTCTCGCCTCGATCGAGCAGAACCTGGCCGACGTGGCTGAGGGACACGAACGCGCCAAAAGAGAAAGCCGACCGCGCCGACAAGCGCCTGGACCGCGCCGAGAAGCGCCAGGACCAAATGGACCGCCACCTCAAGACCCTGGCAAGACTGGTGATCGAGATCGGTCACGGCACGCGGAAGAACGAGCAGCAGTTGCAAAAGAACGAGCAGCAGTTGCAGCGACTGGTGCGGACGGTCGACCGCTTCGTGGGCGTGCAGGCACGCCGCAACGGCAATCCCGGCCGCGGGCGTTGAATTCCGGACGGGAGATCTACCGGCCCCGGGCGGCCGAAGCGATCTTGATCAGCCGGCCCGGCTCCGGCGCGCGCCCGTCGCGCGTCTGCGGATCCCGCCAGAAATCGATTGCCGCCACCTGCTGCACGCATGAGACCGTGCACTTCGGCGCGCACGGCTTCGCCCGGTAATACTCCCGCCGCATGTCTTCGCGAGTGTAGTCGGCCAGCGGCGTAGCCGGATACCCGCGCTGCTGCGAGCAGTAGTGCACCAGGCCGTCCTCGCAGATGTAGAGATAGCGCCCGCCCGAGCGGCACCGCCAGTTATTGGGAAGCCCGCGGGCGATGTTCTCCTGGAAGTGGTTCACGCGCGCGTAGCTGCGCTTGCCCATCGCCTTGATGGTCGTGTAGACGCGCTGCTCGGTCTCGTTGAGCGACCGCAACTGGCCGTTGCTGTCGTGAATGATCCCCACCGTGCTGGTCAGGCCCAGCTCGAGCGCGCGGCGGGCCACCACCAGCGCGTCTTCCGGGTTGCGGATCCCCGAGCCGACCACCGAGTTGATGTTGACGTGAAAGTCGGCGTGCTCGGCCAGCAACTGGAGCTTCTTATCCAGCACCTTCAGGCTCTTCATCGACACGTCGTCCGGCGTGAGGTTGTCGATGCTGATCTGCAAGTGCTCGAGCCCGGCGCGGTTCAGACGCTCGATCCGCTCCGCCGACAGCAGGTACCCGTTGGTGATCATCCCGGCGATCATGCCGCGCGAGCGGATCCGGCGGACGATGGCGTCGAGCTCGGGATGCAGCAGCGGCTCGCCCCCGCTGATCGTGATGATCGTAGTCCCGAAGCCGGCCAGCCGGTCGATCCGCTGGAACATCTCCTCGAGCGGAACGGGCTTCGAGACGCTGTCGTACTCGTTGCAGTATCCGCAAGACAGATTGCAGCGGCGGATGGGGATGAGGTGGGCCAAGATGGGGTGCTTGGTCGAAACCAGCCCCTTGGCGATCATGCGCAGCTCCCGCGCGAGGCGGTGCAGCGCGATCCCCCGTCTCCGCAGGCGCGTCCAGGTGGTCATGGGGCTGAAAAAATTAGAGCATAACCCGCGGAAAAGAGGCAAGTTCTTGCATTCAGCGGGGTCCAGAACGGGTTGAGCGGCGCTATAGGAGCGCGGATTTCAGCGTGTTACAGTACGCCTATGCTGGCGCGCCGAGAGGTTTTGACGGGGATGCTGCTGGGGCTCGGCCTGGGCTGCTCGCGCTCCCGTCAAAAGGTCGTCGGCGTGGTGCCCAAGGGCCTGGCGCACCTGTTCTGGCAGTCGATCCACGCCGGCGCGGCCGCCGCCGGCCAGGAGCTCGGCGTCCGGATCGAGTGGAACGGGCCCTCGCTCGAAACCGAGTACTCGCGGCAGATTCAGATCATCGAGTCGATGATCGCCCGGCGCGTCGACGCGCTGGCCATCTCGCCGGCCGATCGCGTGGCGCTGGTCAGCGTCGTCGATCGCGCCATGGCCCGGGGCATCCCCGTGACCATCTACGACTCCGGTCTTCAGGGGACTAACTACACCTCCTACGTAGCAACCAATAACTACGCGGCCGGCGAACTGGGCGCGCGGCGCCTGGCGAAGCTCCTGGGCGGCAAGGGCAAGGCTGCCATGCTGATGCACGTGCCCGGCAGCGGCTCGACGCTCGAGCGCGAGAAGGCCTTCGACGCGGTCCTGGCCGCCGAGTTTCCGGGAATCGCCGTCGTGGCGCGCCAGTTCGGGATGTCGGACCGGGCGCGCGCCATGGCCGTCGCCGAGGACATCTTCACCGCGCATCCCGGCCTCCACGGCCTATTCGCCTCGGCGGAGCCCTCCACGGTCGGCGCCGCCCAGGCCATCAAGTCCCGCCAGCTCGCCGGCAAAATCGCTTACGTCGGATTCGACTCCAGCGAAAGCCTGGTCGAGGATTTGAAGGCCGGCGTCATTCAAGCACTGGTAGTACAGGACCCCTTCCGGATCGGCCACGAGGCCGTCCGCACGCTGGTCGACAAGCTGAACGGCCAGACGCCGCCGAAGCAGATCGACACCCCGGCCACGGTGATCACGGCGGCGGATCTGGAAGACCCGGATGTGCAGCGGCTGGTCCGCCCGCCGCTCGAGAAATACCTGCGGTAGAGCTGATGCCGTGGGTTGTACAATATCGGGTATGGATGCCAAGGCCCTGAATGTGCCGCTCCCCCAGCTTTACGAACAGGATCTGGCGGAATGGAGCAATCAGACCGTCGAGCTGCTGCGAGACAGCCGGTTCGAGGAGCTGGATATCGAGCACTTGATCGAACAGATCGAAGACATGCCGAAAAGCGCGCGACGGGAATTGCGCAGCCGGATGAGGCTGATCATCGTTCACTTGTTGAAGTGGACCCAGCAATCCGAGAAACGATCCAGAAGTTGGAGAGCCACCTTGACGACGCAGCGCGCCGAGCTTCGCACCCTACTCCAGGAGTCTCCCAGCTTGCGGAGGATCGTGCCCCAGTCGCTGGACGAGGTTTATTCCGACTCCATCAAGCAGGCAGTCGCCGAGACGGGCCTGCCGCGCGACGCCTTTCCCGCGGAGTGTCCCTTCTCGCCCGCGGAGATCCTGGACCCCGACTATCTCCCCGACTGACCCGCTGCCCCCCTCAGAACGTCATCCGAAGCGAAAACCGGAAGATGCGCTCGTCGTAGCCCTCGCGGCCGGTGTTCGGCGTGGAGGTGATTTCCATAAAGCCGTTCAGCGTTCGGATGGAGCCATCCGGATTCAACTGCCGGTTGGAGACGTTGGCGCCCGGCTCGGTGAAGTGCGGCGTGTTGGAGACGTTGAACAACTCGGCGCGGAAATCGAGCTTCCAGCGCTCCTTGATGGCGAAGGCGCGATGCAGACCGGCGTCCACGTTGACAATGCCCGGACCGCGCAGGGAGCTGAAGCCGGCGGTGCCGAAGCGGGCTTGGGTCACCGGAGCGTAGGCGAACGGGTCATAGTAGGCCACGCCGCGGCCGGCGCTGCCGGTCTTGACAACTTCCCCCTTGACTTGGTCGGCCCGCTGGTCATTGCCCGGCGCGTTTAGAGAGGCGCCGGAGGCTCCCGGCGTGAAAGGTCTGCCGGAATAGGAACTGAGCAGCGCGTTGAGCTGCCAGCCGCCGAACAGGCGACCCGCGATCCCGCCGTTGCTCAGCCAGGCTTTGCCTTTGCCGAACGGCAGCTCCGCGATGCCCGTGATCTCGAGGTTGTGGGGTCGATCGATGGTGAGCAGGGCGCGGTTGAGATGGTAGAACTCGGGAATCTTGATGGCCGGCGTGACAATGTCGGTAATCAAGCCGCCGCAGCAGATGCCGATGGTCTTCGACCAGGTGTAGGCGACCTGGAGGTGGTAGCCTGCCGTAAAGCGCCGCTCCAGGCTGGTTTGCAGGGAGTCGTAGCGGCTGGTGCCGATGGGACCGATGACGCGCGTCTCGGCGGTCCGGCGGAAGCGCTGATTGAAGGGCCGGCTAGCCTCGCCGCCACCGACTCGACCGACGTTCAGGTCGATGGTTCCGAGCTGCCGGGTCTGGCGGGTGGCCACGTATCCAGCTTGACCGACGAAGCCCCAGCGCATTTGTTTTTGAAGGGTCAGGTTCCAGGACTGGATGTAGCCGCGCTCAAACTTTTCGGCCAGCGTATTGACGGCGACGTTGCTGGGGATGTCGATGACCCCGTCGCCGAGCGACGGCGTGGGGATCGCCGGGATGCCGTTCTTCAGCAAGCCCGCGGGCTGGAAGGAGTTCGGGCCGCGGATGTTCAGCGCCAGCAGAATCGGGTGATTCGTGCGCAGGGGCCGCGCCAGATTGTAGGGATCGTTGGTGATTCCGTACCCGGCCCGGATGACGAAGCTGTCAGAGGCCCGGTAGGCCAAGCCAATGCGCGGAGCAAAGAGTTTCTCGCTGATGTCAACACCGCAATCCTTCGGTACTTGCCCCACGCCGCAGACCAGGATCTTATTGAGGTCAAAGTCGTAGCGTTCAATGCCGCGATCCTCGCGGGTCGGCATGGGGAAATACTCCCAGCGGATGCCATAGGAGAGGGTCAGCTTGCGCGTTGCCTGCCACTGGTCACGGACGTAGAGGCTGTGCGCCCAGGTGCGGGTCCGGTAAACATCAGGCACTTGCAGAATCTTGCCGATCGTCGTCGGCATCCCCAGCAGGAAGGTCCCCCAGGCGTTGTACTGGTTGGGGGAGATAGTGGGGATAGTAGTAGGCCCGCCCTCGAAGTTGAAGCCGCCCTGCGCACCGTGCGTCGCTCCGCCGAACTCCGGCTGCGTGTGGTTCAGATGCACGCGCGAAAGGTCCATGCCCCAGCGAATGTTGTGGGTGCCCTTGGTCCAGGTGGCGTTGGCTACATATTGATACTGCGGGTCGCTGCGGTAGTAGGGCATGAAGGCGTTGGCGATGCCCATGACGGCAAAGCCGCCCAAGGAAAATCGGGCGCCGCGGCGCACAGGCCGGTCAGGAAAGGACGCCCAGCAACTGCTTTCAAATCACGTTCCGAGATGGGACCGTGAGGAAGCGGTTATCCACCAGCCCGCTAGAAGTTCAGCTTCATCCCGAACCGGAAGACGCGGCCGTCGAGCCCTTCGCGGCCCCAGCCGCCGGTATTCTCGTTGAGAATCTCGGTGAAGCCGTTGAGCAGGCGGATCGAGCCGTCTGGGTTGCGCTGCAAGTTCCCGACGAAGTTACCCGGGTTGGGGAACTTCGGGGTGTTCGAGAAGTTGAACGATTCCATGCGGAACTCGACCTTCCAGCGCTCGGTCACCTGGAACTGGCGGAATACGCCGAAGTCCCAGTTGACAATGCCCGGGCCGCGCAGCGAGTTGTAACCCAGGTTGCCGAAGCGACCGGCCGGCGGCGTGGCAAACGCCAGCGGGTCGAAGTAAGACTGGCCGCGGCCGACGCCGCCGGTTTTCTTCACTTCGGTCACAATGAGGTCGGCAGTCTGGGTGCTGCCCGGCATGTCGATGGTGGTGCCGGCGGCGGTCACATGAAACGGGGTTCCGCTGACGAAACTCATGATGCTGTTCACCTGCCAGCCTCCCGCGATGTAGGAAACCGGCCCGCCGCCGGAGGCCCAGCGCTGGCCCTTGCCGAAGGGGAGCTGCCAGATATTGGAGATCTGGAGGTTGTGCGGCCGGTCGTAGCCCATCACGGTCCGGTTCAGGTCGAAGTACCGAAGAGCGGCCGTGCCCCGTGGTCCGGAATCGCTGTTGTCAGCGACGCCGATCGACTTGGACCAGGTGTAGTTGACCGACAGGTGGAGGCCCTGGTAGAAGCGCCGCTCCAGGCTGGCCTGCAGCGAGTCGTAGTGGCTGGAGCCCATGGGTCCCGCCAGCGTGGTCTCGGCGGTGCGCCCGAACTGCTGGTTCAGCGGCTGGCCACGCTGGCCCTGCCCGATGATTTGGCCGGCGTTGATGTTGAGCCATCCCTGGGCGCGGACTTGCCGGGTGGCGACGTAGCCGGCTTGGCCTACGAATCCCCACCGCATCTGCTTCTGCATGGTGAAGTTCCAGGACTGGATGTAGCCGCGGTCGAATTTCTTGGGGACGGTGAAGACCGCGAGGCGGCCCGGAATGTCGATGATCCCGTTGCCGAGGTCGGGCACGCGAATGGCGGGGATGCCCTCTTCCAGGCGGCTCGTGAACTGGAAGGCGTTAATGGGGTCGACCTGCAAAGTCAGCAGCATGGGGTAGTTGGTCCGCATGGGCCGGGCCAACGAGAACGGGTCGTAGGTAATCCCGTAGCCGGCCCGCAACACGAAGGTGCTGGTGGCGCGATAAGCCAGGCCGAAGCGCGGGGCAAACAGCTTTTTGCTTTCCTCCACACCGCAGCCTCGCGGCACGACACCGAAACCGCAGACCGACATCTTGTTGGTGGCGGGGTCATAGAACTCCAGGCCGGTCTTGGCGCGGGTGGGGAAGGGGAAGTACTCCCAGCGGAGACCGAAGGACATGCTGAGCTTGGGGCTGACCGTCCATTGATCCCGAATGTAAAAGCTGTCGAGCCAGGCGCGCGTGGAGTATTCGTCGTCAACTTGCAGGATGCGTCCGTTGCGCGTCACCAGCCCGAGCAGGAAAGTGGCGTAAGAGTGGTAGTTGCTCTCGCTGACGCCCGTGGTTACTGTTGGGCCGCCGCCGAAGTTGAAGCGTCCTTGCGGTCCGCCGGCGGCGCCGGGGAACTCGGGCTGGGTGTGGTTCATGTGCTGGCGCATCAGGTCCATCCCAAAGCGGATGTTGTGCGCGCGCTTGGTCCAGTTGAAATTCACGACGTACTGGTAGACCGGGTCGCGGCGGTAGTAGGGCATGAAGTTGTTGTCGATGCCCAGGCCGGCGTAGCCGGCCACGGAGAAGCCCGGCCAGCCGCCCTCAAACTTGCGGGGGCCGTTGGTGCCGGGGATCTTGAGCACATCCAGGCCGATCTTCTGGTCAAGCAGGGGCTGCTCGATCTGGGTGTCCATGCGGGTGTAGCCGTAATTGGCGTCGATGATGAAGTTGGGGGTCAGCGTGTAGGTGCCGGCGAGGGTGAGACTGTAGGTGTCGCCGCGGCCGTAGCCGGGATTGCCTCCCTGCCCGGAGATCTCGACGCCGCCCAGGGCGTCGCCGAACACCTGCTGGTTGTACATGTCGTAGCGCAGCCGGCTCCAGCGGCCGAAGATGTTGGCCCGCTCGTTGATGTTCCAGTTGACCTTGCTGTCGGCGCGGTGGCGATCGAACAGGTAGGGGGCGGTGGCGAAGTAGTTGTTCACCAAGCCTGGCTCGGTGGGCAGCGGGGTCAGGCCCGCCAGCGTTCGGGCGATGGAGCTCTGCCGGATGAGCGGCACCTGCTTGTTGTCAAAGGGCGTGCGACCTGCGCCGGCAGTTGTTCCCGTCAAGGGGTCGTAGATGTCCCGGTCGGAGGCGGACATGTCCCCACGCTTGATGGCGGACGTCGGGACGGTGACGAAGCGCGAGGCATTCTCGCGATCGAAGTTGCCCTCGTAGCTCAAGAAATAGAACAGCTTGTCCTTCTTGATGGGTCCGCCGAAAGTGCCGCCGAACTCGTTGAAAACCAGCTTGGGGTTGCGTTGGCCTTGCGGCAGGAAGAAGCGTTTGGCTTTCAGGTGCTGGTTGGTGTGGTAGTGGAACCAGGAGCCGTGCAGCGCGTTGGTGCCGCTCTTGGTCTGCAGGTTGATGGCGGCGCCGCCCGCCAGTCCCTGCTCGGCGTCAAAGCTGTTGGTGACCACGTTGACCGTTTCGACGGCATCGAGGGTAGGGATATAGCCGACGATGTGCGGCAGCCACACCGAGGTCGAGCTGGCGCCGTCCAGCCGGGTGTTGTTGATGCTGCGGCTGGCGCCGTTGACATTGAAGGTCAGGGCCCGCGAGGGGTTGGTGGGCACAGAGTGTGCGTTGTCGGGAGGTCGGAAACCGGGCAGCGTGAGGAAGAGCTGCTGATAGTTGCGGCCCATGGGCGTCGGCAGGTTCTGCATCACGCGGCTGCTGATTTCGGAACGGACCTCGGAGCGGTCCGTCTGCAAGGTGGCGACGGCCGAGGTGACCGTAACGGTCTCGGTCACCGCCCCGACCTTGAGCCCGACATCGACGCGCGTGACGGTGTTGATGGTCACAACGACGGTGCTCTGGCTGAAGGCGGCGAAGCCTTCCTTGGTGACGCGGACGTCGTAGGTGCCGGCCGGCAGCGTCGGGATGGTGAAGCCGCCCAGGTCATTGGTGACCGTCTGGCGGGACAGACTGGATTCCTTATGGGTGACCGTCACGGTGGCGCCGGCTACTGCCGCGTTGCTGGGGTCCTTCACGTTGCCCACAATTGAGCCATACAGAACCTGCGCTTCAGCCGGCGGCGCGAACAGCGCCATCGCCATCACCGCCAGCAGGCACACCACTACGAGTCGTCCATGTGTCATGGCAAAACCCCCTTGAGCCATAGGGCTGGGGGTATTGTAGCCCCAGAAAGACCGGTTGCGCAAGTGCCTTCTTTGCGGCCGTTTACGCGCACCGGGCCGTCCCACGCGGAACGGGAGCCGCAGCGCACGATATGTTAGAATCCGTATTATGATTACAGCATCCGTCACGGAGACTCGCCGCCGGTTGAGCGAGCTCATCGACCTGGCGCGCCGGGGGGAAGAGGTCGTCATCCTGCGGGATTCCCGCCCGGTGGCGGCGATCCAGCGCGTGGACGCGGCCGATTTCAGGCCTTTGCGGATCACCGACCGGCAGGCGCGGCGACTGATTGAACTGAGCGAAACGGAGCCGAAGGTCACTTTTTCGTCGGCCCGCGCGGCAGTAAAGTTCCTCAAGAAGGATATGCAGAGAAAGCGTTGAAGATCTCCTTTTCGGAGCGCTTCCGCCGTCAGAGTCACGGCGTCGACCTGGAAACGCGGGCCGCGATTCTCGATAGGTTGCTGGATCTGCGTGCGGCGATGGCGAACCCCCACGAACACCGCGGTGTGGGTTTGCGCAAGCTGCACACAGCCGGCGTTTGGGAACTCCGCGTCGGCTGGTCGCTGCGAGCCGTCTTCCGTCTGGCCCCGGACGAGGCGATCTTCCAGTTTCTAGGCACGCACGACGAAGTGCAGCGCTTCCTGCGGACGCTCTAGCGAGGCCTATCCGTTTCGGTTGCGCTTGCCGCCGTTGCGCCCGCGGCGAACCCAGGCGTCCATCCGCTTGAGGAATGCCTCGAAGCGCTCGCGGTCCTGGCGCTGCATTCGCGCCATCTCGTGGACCACGCTCAGCAGCTCGTTGTGTCTCCGCGCTTGTTCTTGCTGAGCACTTGCCATCTGGCGGGTCAGCGCCCCGATCTGGAGGGCCAGCGCCCGCAATTTCCCGAGATCAGCCGCAAACCGCGCCTGAGTCTCAACGACAAACTGGAGCGTCCGCTCTGTGTCCATGGCTTCAGGCTGGCATCTAACCGGATCGTGCGGTCCGGCCGCCGCCGTTGCGCCCCCGGCGAATAAAGGCGTCCAACGGCTTCCTCGCCTTACGCTGCGCGAACTCGCTGATGGTAGCCCGCTGAACTTTCTCGGTCTTGCGGATCACCCCCGCAATTCCCGGAGATCAGTCCTAAATGACTGCGTCTCGGCCACGAACCGCATCGTGCGCTCGACGTTCATACCTCAAGTCTATCACGCCGTGTCATAATATCAGCATGGTGCGTCTTGAAAGACGCGTCTCACTAACGGGTGAAAGTCCCGTCCGGGTAAGCGCCGGAGCGCCCGGTAGCAGGCCCCAGTCCGAGGAAGAGATTCCTTGGGCCGAGCGGGGTGTCAAGAGCCTTGAAGAGAGG
>Ga0247727_10013790_pt1 | contig 13555 bp, 13 predicted proteins | sample WisWelCaveWW1625_FD_202498 | JGI IMG/M metagenome (GOLD analysis project Ga0247727, IMG submission 202498) | Biofilm microbial communities from Wishing Well Cave, Virginia, United States - WW16-25 | ecosystem: Environmental > Aquatic > Deep subsurface > Groundwater > Cave microbial mat | place... | reverse complement strand
TGTTCCATCAGACTGGCGGCATGCGAACGGATCGAGGAACCTGGATCATGCCAGTGCAACGACTGCGTCCTGGGCTGTACTTTCTTCGCGCAACTGATGCGCTCGGGCGACCGCTCGCGACTGGGCGCACCACTGTCGTCAGGTAAACTTCACCTCGTGATGGCGTCGATGTCGCTGCCGGGGGATGCGAAGCGGACGATGAGGCGATTCGGAACGCAGACCAGGGCGCGGCCCGGCGCGCGCAGGTGGCCGAGACGCTGGCAGACGCGGTCGCGGCATGGCGCTGTCGCGATCCAGGCTTCGCCGCCTTGAATGCGCAAGACACTGCGACCCACCGGTCCATCCAAAGTCACATCTTGATCGACGCGCGCGTCAACGACCCGGACCGGTTGCGATGCCAATTGCACTTGCAACAGGTGGGTTGTGCCGCGTGGCCGGCCGAGCACAGCGACGAGCGGCAACGCCGCCACGAGCAACACCAGAACGACGAAATCACCGGGAGTCGGAGCGCGCCGGCGTCCGGCGGTCGCGGTCCGGCGCATCGCCGGACCTCAGTTGACGCGGGCGAGGATGAAGTCGACAGCCGCTTCCAGCGCATCGCGCGCCGGCGTCGGCGGCAAGCTCGCGAGCGCGGCGCGCGCATCGCGTCCGAAGGCTTCGGCGCGGGCGCGCGCGTAGTCGACGCCACCGTGCTCTTGCACGAACTCGCGCATGCTCGGCCAGCGGGCGCCAAAAATCTCGCCGCTCTGGATTGCGGCTTCGATCTGCGCGCGCTCCGGTTCCGGCGCGTGCCGTAACGCAGCGATCAACGGCAGCGTCACCTTCCCTTGGCGGAGATCGTTGCCGACCGGCTTGCCGACAACGTACTCGTCGCCCAAGTAGTCGAACAAATCGTCAGTGATCTGGAAAGCCATGCCGGCGCTGCGGCCGTAGCGCGCCACCGGGCCCGGGTCGGCGCCGCCGCCCAGGATGGCGCCCAACTCGCACGCCGCGCCGATCAAGGACGCGGTTTTCTCCTCGATCAACAGCATGTACTCGTCTTCGCGCATGTCGAGCTTGGCGTGGAACTGGAACTGCATCATCTCGGCGATGGACATGCGGTTCGTGGTGTCGGCGAGCAACTCCATCTCGCGCCCGAGTCCCGCCGCGGTGAACAATTGAAAGCACTTCGAGTACAGGAAGTCGCCCATCATGAGAGCGATGCCGTCGTGCCAGCGGTGATTGACGCTCGCCTGACCGCGGCGGGTGCGCGCCTTGTCCACCACGTCGTCGTGAATGAGGGTCGCGGTGTGGATCATCTCGACGACCGCCGCACCCATGACGGTGTGCGGGCCGGGCCGGCCGTGCGCCCGCGCCGACAGCAACGACAACATCGGCCGCAAGCGCTTGCCTGGCGCCTGCAGCAAGTGGTCCCAGACTTCTTCGATGAGGCTGACACCGCTGGCGCGGCAGCAACTCTGCAGGAATTGTTCGACAGCTTGCAGCTCGTCCTGGACGAGGGCGCGGAAGTCGTTCACGCGCGCGTCGACATTGAAGCGCGGGTTCAAGCGGTTCTCCTCGCGACCTCGGTGACGCGCGTAACTCACGAAGGCAACGCAACCTAGCATCGCTCCGCGCGGGCTGTCAAGCTGTGGGGAACGCTCACACTTCGGTGGCTTTGATCTCGCGCCGCGTGTGTTCTTTGCCGTCGTAGGTGAGGACCTTGCGGCGCTCGAACACCACCGATTCCAGGTGCACCGGCCGCTGCCACAGGCGATACAGGCAGCGCAAGGTGTCCTCGGCTTGGTCGAGTTGCAGGTCGATCCCGTCGTGTTGGTGCAGCAAGTACAGCTCGCCGCGATTGCGATGGTTGCCGTTCACCACCGCGATCATCGGTTGCCCGAAGTTGGTCAACTGGAAGAGCAGCGACTGCTTGATCTTGGCGAACTCGCGGCTGTCGATGTGGTACAGGTCGGTCTGCTTGTTGTAGCTGTAGTGGAAGAACCGGTGCTCGCGGCAGAAGTCCTCGGTCATGAACGTATCCACGAAGGTGACGTCGCTGTAGAGCTTGCGCACTTCGAAGATTTTCTGGCGGCCGAGGCCGGCATCGCGATTCCAGCGCCGCTTCTCGCTCCAATCTTCGATCGCTTCCCATTCGGGGCCGAACTGGCCGCGGTTCCAGCGCTCCTCGATATCGCGGAACAACTCGAGGCCGAGCTTGTACGGATTCAGACCGCCCGGCTGCGTGAACACCGTGCCGGAATGGTGATCGGCGTAGTCGATGACTTCGGACGCATCGAGCAGCTTCTCGGTCATCATCTTGGTGTGCCAGTAGGTGGCCCAGCCCTCGTTCATGATCTTGGTCTGCGCTTGCGGCGCGAAGTAATAGGCCTCGTCGCGCACCACCGCCAAGAGATCCTGTTGCCAGCGTTCGAGCGGCGCATGCTCGAGCAGGAACAGCAACACGTCGCGCTCCGGCGATGCCGGGAAGACTTGCCGTTGCTCGGTCTGCTTGCGCTTGTGCTCGCGGCGCTCGGCGAGGAATTCTTCCGGGTTGATGTAGGACTCCATGTAACCCTTGGAGCGCAGGCGGGCGACGCTGTGATCCTCCGCCGGTTCCTCGTCCGACACCGAAACCGGCCGGCCCGGCTTCGGACGCCGCCGCATGTACAGCGAGTGCGTGTCGATGAGGTTGTCGAGCGACTGGCAGCAATCCAGGAAGCCCTCGACCGCGTCGGCGCCGTGCTTCTCGACGTACTTGCGCGCCCGGGTGCCGTGGTTCGCCATCGTGTCCATCATCTTGCGATTGGTGGGCGCGAAGCACATGTTGTTCTTGAAGAAATCAACGTGCGCGAACACGTGCGCCATGACCAGCTTCTGGTCCACCAGGTTGTTGCACTCCATCAAGTAGGCGTACGACGGGTCGTTGTTGATCACCATCTCGTAGATCTTCTGCAGCCCGTAGGAGTAGCCCTTTTCCATCTGGTCGTAGGTCATGCCGAACGACCAGTGCGGATAGCGGAGCGGGAAGCCGCCGAAGGACGCGACCTCGTTCATCTCGGCGTAGTCGACGATTTCGAAGATCGTCTCGAAGAAATCGAGACCATAACCGGCCGCGGTCTCACGGATGGATTCCGAGAGGCGCGCCAGGTGTGGCGGCAATGTGCGCGTCGCGCTCATCGGCCCTTCCCCAGGAAGTCTTTGATCGAGTCGTAGATGGCGTCGCGGTCTTTGATCTGCGAGGTCACCAGGATTTCTTCGCCCTTGAATTCTTTCTCGAGATCCTTGATGAACTGGCCGCTGCCGTACGGGCTTTCCACCTGGCCGTAGCAGAACAAGTTGACCTGTGGCAGCAGTTCCTCGCGCAAGAGCCGCACGCATTCCTTGGTGTCGCCGCCGCCCCAGTTGTCACCGTCGCTGAAATGGAACGGGTAGACGTTCCAGTCGCTCGCCGGATAGTTCCGCGCCAAGATCTCCTGGCAGAGTTTGTAGGCGCTCGAGATCTTCGTCCCACCGCTCTCACGGGTCGAATAAAACGTCTTCTGGTCGACTTCGTAGGCCACCGCGTCATGGATGATGTAGCGGCTCTCGATGTGCTTGTACTGCGAGCGCAGCCAGGTGTCGATCCAGAAGGATTCGATGCGCACGATTTCCTTCTGCTCGTCGCCCATCGAGCCCGATACGTCCATGATGTAGAGGATGACGGCGTTGTTCTCCGGCAGGCGCACCTCGCGCCACGAGCGATAGCGCCGGTCGGGTTTCATCGGCACGACGCAGGGATTCTGGGGATCGTAGGTGCCGGTCGAAAGCTCGCGCTTCAGGGCTTCGCGGAACGAGCGCTTGAAGTGGCGTAAGGATTCGGGCCCGGTCTGGCGGATGCCGACGTACTTGTCGCGCACGGCGGTGATGTTCTTCTCGCCGCGCGGCTTGATGCGCGGCAGCTCGAGTTCCTCGCCGAGGAGCTGCGCCAGCTCGGTCAGCGAAATGTCGACTTCCATCAGGTGCTGGCCCGGCGACTCGCCGGCGCCCGGTCCCTGACCCGGTTCACCGGAACTGCCGATCGGGTCGCCGAGTTCGCCCTCGCCTTGCCCGACGCCACCTTGCTTGTTGCGGCCGTAGCGGAAGTGCGGCACCTCGATCTGCGGCAACGGGATGGAAACGAAGTCCTTCCCCTTGCGGCCGATCATCTCGCCGTGGGTGATGTATTTGCGCAGCTCGTGCTTGATCTTGCCGCGCACGATCCGGTCGAAGCGACTCTTGTCCTCTTCGATACGGCTCACCATGGTGCGCCCCCGACTGCTCCGCCCACCCGCGCCATCGCCATTCGCGCGCCGCCGCGCCTACTGATTCTTGACGTCGCCGCGGGCGAAGATGCTCGCAACGTAGTTGAGCACGTCGGTCGCGCTCTCGTCGTCGTAGCCGTAGTTCTTGATCATGCGCGCCTTGATGATGTCGATCTTCTCTTGCGTCGCTTTGTCGACGACACTCGACACCAGGCTGGTGAGCTTGATCGAATCCTTCTGGTCCTCGAACAACTTGAGTTCCAGCGCCTTCAGCAGCCGGGAGTTGGTCGAGTAGTCGAAGTGCTTGCCCTCGATGGCGAGCGCGCCGATGTAGTTCATGATTTCGCGGCGGAAATCATCCTTGCGGCTCTCGGGGATCTCGATTTTCTCTTCGATCGAGCGCATCAGCCGCTCGTCCGGATCCTCGTCCTCGCCGGTGTACTTGTTGCGCACCTTTTCCTTCAGCGTGTACGCCTTGACGTTGTCGATGTAATTGGCGCACAGGCGCTGCACCGACTCCTCGTCGGCCGAGATGGCGCGCTGCACTTCGTATTTGACGATGTCCTCGTACTCGGCCTTGACCATGGCGAGGAGCTCGCGGTAGCGCTTGCGCTCCTCCTCGCTGGTGATCAGCGTGTGGTGCTGCAGGCCGTTCTCCAGCTCGTTCATCACCATGAACGGGTTGATGCAGGTCGAGCCGCTGCTCGAAACCAAGGCGTTGGAGATTTTGTCTTGCACGTAGCGCGGCGAGATGCCGTGCATGCCCTCGCGCGGCGCTTCGCCGCGCAGCTCTTTGATCGAGTCCTCGGTGTAGCCCGGCAGCATCTTGCCGTCGTAGAGCTTCATCTTCTGCATCAAGGTCATCTTGGCCTTCTTCGGCTCCTCGATGCGCGTCAGCACCGACCACATGGACGCGACCCGCAGCGTGTGCGGCGCGATATGCTTGCCCTTGACGCGTTTGACGTTGTAGTCCTTCTCGTAGATCTTCATCTCATCCGCCAGACGGGTGACGTACGGGATGTCGATCTTGACGGTGCGGTCGCGCAGCGCTTCCATGAACTCGTTGTTCTGCAGCTTGCGGTACTCGGGCTCGTTGGTGTGCCCGATGATGACCTCGTCGATATAGGTCTGCGCGAATTTCTTCGGCTTGATGCGATGTTCCTGCGACGCACCCAGCAGGTCGTAGAGGAACGCCACGTCGAGCTTCAGCACCTCGATGAACTCGATGACGCCGCGGTTGGCGACGTTGAATTCGCCGTCGAAGTTGAAGGCGCGCGGGTCGGAGTCGCTGCCGTACTCGGCGATCTTGCGGTAGTTGATGTCGCCGGTCAGCTCGGTCGAATCCTGGTTCTTCTCGTCCTTGGGCTGGAAGGTGCCGATGCCGATGCGGTCCTGTTCCGACAGGATCAAGCGTTCGACCCGCACGTTCTGGATGACCTTGTTCCAATCGCCGTCGTAGCGCTCCATGTAGATCTTGAACATGTGACGGCTGAAGGGACACAGATCGCCGTCGAGGGAGATCTTGTCCTTCTGCTGCAAGTTGGCGTTGACCTGCTCGAGGATGCGAGAGCGCACATCGCTCGGCACCAGGTACAAGGGCTCCTCGTGCATCGGCGTCCGCACCCACTTCGGGTTTTCCGGATCGGAAGTCTCATCACGCCACGAGAAGGTGTACATGGCGCCGGCGTCGGTGTGCGAATACATTTCGATGCCACGCTTGAGCAGCCGCACGATCGTACTCTTGGCGCTGCCCACGGGACCATGCAGCAACAGCACGCGCCGCTCGGTCCCGTATCCGTGCGAGGCCGACTTGAACACGCTAACCAGCTTCATCAACGCGCGGTCGAGACCGTAAATGGCCTCTTCGCCATTGTTCTCGAGGTCGGCGAAAAATTTGAAGCGGGTGATTTTTTCTTTGTTTTCCGTGTATTCCTCGACCCCGTAGGACAGAATCATGTCGTAAGCGCGCTGGTAGGCGTTGCGCGCCACTTTCGGGTTCTGCACGAAGAGACTCAAATACTCTTCGAAGTTGCCGCTCCAGTGGTGTTCACGGTAGCGCTTGGTGTCCTGCGCGTCCCGAATGTATTGCAGGATGCTCCGCGCGTCGCTCTGCATGACGACTCCTCCAAAACGAGGGAGCGGGTCGGCCCCGCACCCGACGATGTGCCGCCGGCGCCATTCGGACGTCGCGTGCCCGTGCGTCCTTCCCCGCCGCGAGCGCGAGGCCGGGATGTGCAAGGCATGCGCAGCAAGCCGCATACCACCGGTGGAAGCCCGAGGAAGCCGCGGGTGTCGAAACCACGCCCGCGTCGAGACGGTCGCGGCACCGCGTGTTGTTTCCCGACAGGAGTCGATCCGAGCGGGGGCACGTCTCGGTGCGGTCGAACTCCGACCACTGCATGCGCGCGTGCCACGGGGCGCGTGGGGTGCGGCGAGGGGAGGCGGCGGGAAACGGGGCGCGGCTGCAAGTCCCGGGTGCAACATCCGCTGCGGCGTGGATGGGCCGCAACGCAACCGGGCGAGGCGCTCACTCACCCGGAATGATACGGGCGCGCGTCACTGGTGCGCAAACAGTTCGGTGTATCAGCGGCTGTCGCCGCGCGAGACACTCGCGTGACGTTTGCGGCCGACGATGGAAGCCACCACCAGGGCTGCGAGATAGAGGACGACGAGCGGCACCCCCATCATGACCTGCGACACGACGTCCGGCGGGGTGAGCCAGGCGGCGAGAACGAAGATGAGAACGACGCCGTAGCGCCACTGGCTCCAAAGCCGTTGTGGCGACACGAGTCCCAGCGCCGACAGCATCACCAGCACCAGCGGCAACTGAAACGCGAGACCAAAGGCGAGACAGAACTTGGCCACGAAGCCGAAGTACTCGGAGACGTTGAGCAACGGCGCCAGGCGCGCGCTGCCGAAGCCGAGGAAGAACGTCATCATGCGCGGCACGACGAAGAACCATGCGAACCCGAGCCCCGCGTAGAACAAGAGCGACGAGCCGACCAGCACGGGCACCACCAGCCGGCGCTCGTTGCGGAACAGCCCCGGCGCGACGAACCCCCACAGGCGGCCGAGGAGAATCGGCAGCGCCACCAGCAAGCCGATCGCGACGCTCACCTTGACCCGAATGAGAAAGGCCTCGGCGGGCGCACCGTAGTAGACGCGCTCGACTTCGGGATCCACCAGCCGATCGAGCACTCGGGCCGACACGAACCACGCCCCGGAAGCCGCCACCACCGCGGTCGCGAGCAGGAAGAAGAGCGTCGACCGCAATTCCTCCAAGTGTTCGACGAAGCTCATCGTGGCTTGATCGCGGTCGGGTCTGGACTCGGGCCGGGTGGCGCGACGCACCGGGCGGTTTTGTGGCGGCGCCTCAGGGCTCACGGCGCTTCTCCTCCAGCAGGCCGCGCAGCTCGTCCATGAACTGGTTCAGATCGCGGAAAGAGCGATACACCGAAGCAAAACGCACGTAGGCGACTTCGTCGAGACGTTGCAGGCGATCCATGACCGCTTCTCCGATGTCACGCGACGAAACTTCGGCACGGGTGTCGGAGAGCACGTCGCGCTCGACGTCGTCGACGAGTTCCTCGAGTTGTTGGCGTGAGATCGGACGTTTCTCGCACGCCTTGATGAGACCTGCCAGCACCCGATCGCGGGCGTACGGCTCACGCCGGCCGTCCTTCTTGATCACCAAGACGGCGGCTTGCTCGACGAACTCGTAGGTGGTGAATCGATGGCGACACTCGAGGCACTCGCGCCGGCGACGCACGGCTTGCCCCTCGCGCACCGAACGCGAGTCGATGACGCGATCGTCCTCGTGGCCGCACCCGGGGCAGCGCACGGCGCCTCAGACCGGGTCGAGCCAGCTGTGCCGGTCCTCGACCTCGCCGCGCACCAGGCCCAAGAAGATGTCTTGCAAACGTCTCGTGATCGGCCCCGGTTCGCCACGGCCCACCGGGATGCGATCGACGCTCCGAATCGGGCAGATCTCGGTCGCGGTGCCGCTGAAAAACACCTCGTCGGCGACGTACAGCGCTTCGCGTGGGATCTGGGTCTCGACCGCTGGGATACCGTGGTCGCGACAGATCTGTAGCAGCGAGTCGCGGGTGATCCCGGGCAGGATCGCAGCCGAGAGCGGTGGCGTGTACACGGTGCCGTCGCGCACCATGAAGATGTTTTCGCCGCTCCCCTCGCTGACGAAGCCTTGCGCGTCGAGCGCGATGCCTTCCTTGAAACCGTTCAGCACCGCTTCCATTTTGATGAGTTGCGAGTTGCCGTAATTGGCACTGGCCTTGGCGAGCGCCGGCAGCGTGTTCGGCGCCATGCGCGTCCACGACGACACGCAGACGTCGATGCCCGCTTGCAGCGACCCATCGCCCAAGTAGTGCCCCCAGTCCCAGCACACGATCGAGCTGCACACCGGGCTCCCGAGCGGGTTCACGCCCGGCGTCCCGAGACCGCGATACACCAGCGGCCGGATGTAACAGGCCTCGAAGCCGTTGCGGCGCACGCACTCGCGCACCGCGGCGGCGAATTCGACCTCGCTGCTTGCTGGGATCATGCGGTACACCCGCGCCGAATCGAACAAGCGTCGCACGTGCGGCCCGAGCCGGAAAATCGCCGGCCCCTTCTTGGTCTTGTAGCAACGGATCCCCTCGAAGACGCTGCTGGCGTAGTGCAGCGTGTGCGCCATGACGTGCACGGTGGCTTGGTGCCATGGCACGAACGCGCCATCCATCCACACCTGCAAGTCGGCGCGGAATGGCGCCGCGACCGGCGCGCGGGTTTCGGACTTCGCCGCGCTCGTCACCCGATCCATGCGAACCTCCTTGGGATCCCGTGCTCGTGTCATTCGCTGCGACTCGCGCCGCGCGCCGTCTCGTGGCTCCACCGTTCGAGGCAGCGGCGCACGAGATCTTCCAACTCGTCGCGCGTGCGCCGGTACGCGACGAGGTCACCTCCGAATGGATCGGCGACGCCGTGGCGATCGGCGCCCGCGGTCGCGTACTCGCGGAGCACGTGCACGCGGTCCATTGCTTCCGGCGCCAGCACCCCGATGAAGGCGCGCTGGCGCTCGTCCATGACGAACACCCGATCGGCGTCCAGCACCAGCGGCCGGGTCAGAAGCCGCGCCCGGTGCGAGCGCAGGTCGAGACCGATCTCGCCTGCGACCTGGATCGACGCGTCGGACGCCGGTGCGTCATCGACCGCCTGGACTCCGGCGGAGGTCGCCCTCGCAGCCATTCCAATGCGCGCCAACTCCCGCGCCGCGAGCGCCGCAGCCATGGGACTGCGACAGGTGTTCCCGGCGCACACGAACAGCACGTTCATGGCGCAACACCCGCCAGGAGGCGCCGCACATCGAAGGCACCTTCGCGCACCACCTGCAGCGGCCAACGCGTCGCATCCACGAGCGTCGACGGCAGCCCAAGCGTGGTCGCGGTCGCATCCGATTCCACCACCAAGTCGAGTGCCGCGCCGAAGGTCGCGATCACCTGTGCCGCGTCACGGCACGGCGCTTCGCCGCTGCGGTTGGCGCTGGTCGACAACACCGGGACGCCGACCGCGCGCAGGATGGCGCGCAACGTCACGTCGGCCGGAACCCGAACCGCGACCGTGCAGACGCCGTCGCGTTCGACGCCCCACGGCACCGATGACGCGAGCGGCACGATCGCCGACAACGGCGCCGGCCACACGGCACGCAGGACGTCGAGCACCCGCGGATCGCATTCCGGCGCGACGAGCGGCGCCAACACCTCGACATCGTGAATGAGTGCGACGAAACCACGCGGCGCTTCGATGCCCTTCAGTGCCGCGATGCGGGCGCGCGCTGGGGTCTCGTCGGCGCGGCACGAGAGGCCGATCAACGTCTCGGTCGGAAGTGCGATGACCTGGCCGGCACGCAGCGCCGCCACGATGTCATCGGCATCACGATGCAAATGAGCGCGCGCCGGTTGCATCACGTCGCCTTCCATTGGGCGCGCATCGCGAGCAGGCGCGCGCGCAGATCGGCATCCTCGAGCGCCAGGATCTGGGCTGCCAAAATAGCGGCATTCGCCGCCCCGCCGATCGCAACCGTCGCGACCGGCAATCCGGCCGGCATCTGCACGGTCGCGAGCAACGCATCCATGCCGCGCAACGGTCCCGATTCGAGCGGTACACCGATGGTCGGCAGGATCGTCTCGGACGCGAGCGCTCCGGCCAGATGCGCCGCCATGCCGGCGCCGGCGATCAAGACGCGCACGCCGCTTTCCTGCGCCGCGCGCGCATAGGCCCGCGTCGCCTCCGGATTGCGATGCGCCGAGGACACGCGCAACTCGGCCTCGATGCCCAACTCCTGCAATCGCTGCAAGCATTCCTGCATGACCGGACGATCGGATTCGCTGCCGATCAGGATGCCGACGCGCGGTCCACCCATGTTGCCTCCGAAGTGACCCGAGCGATGTCGCGGCGATAGAACGCGCCTTCGACCTGCAGCGCACTCACTGCATCGTACGCGACGCGGCGCGCCGTGGCGAGGTCGTCCCCGGTCCCGACGACGGTCGCGATGCGGCCGCCACTCGTGACCAGGCCATTCGGCGTCTGCCGCACACCCGCCAGGTAGACGTGGGCACCGAGTGCGCGTGCCGCTTCGAGTCCCGTGACCGGGACTCCGGTGCGCGGTGCATCCGGGTAGCCCTGCGAAGCCAGAACCACGCCGACCGCGGCACCCGCGATGCGTGGTGCGGGCTCGGCGCCCAGATCTTCGTCGCAGGCGGCGAGCGCGAGCCGCAGGAAATCGCCGTCGATGCACGGCAGCACGACCTGCGCCTCGGGGTCACCGAGACGGCAGTTGTATTCCAGCACCGAAGGTCCGTCCGCGGTCAGCATCAGGCCGGCGTACAGGACGCCGCGATACGGTGTGCCCTCGTCCACCAGTGCTGCAAAGGTCGGTGCCAGAATCGTCTGTGCGATGCGATCCAAGAGCGCTGGCGTCACGTCGGCCACCGGTGTGAAGGCGCCCATGCCACCGGTGTTCGGCCCTGCATCACCATCGTAGGCACGCTTGTGATCGCGCGCGACGCCGAGGATGCGATAGGTGAAGCCGTCCGACAGCGCGAACACCGACACCTCGGGGCCGCGCAGGCAGTCTTCCAAGAGAACGCAACCGCCGGCGTCGCCATAACGACCTTCGACCAACATGGCGCGCAAACTGGCTTCCGCTTCCGCCGGCGTGCGAACAATGTGCACGCCCTTGCCGGCCGCCAAGCCGTCGGCTTTGACGACCAGCGGATACTTCTGATGAGCGAGCGCTGCACGCGCCTGATCGAAATCGTCGAAAACGCTCGCCGCCGCGGTGGGGATGCCGGCTCGCTGCATGAATTCTTTCGCGAAGCGCTTCGAGCCCTCGAGTCGAGCGGCGGACGCCGACGGGCCGAAGAGCCGCAGACCGCGGCGGTCGAACGCGTCCCACACGCCTCTGACGAGCGGATCCTCGCTGCCCGCGATCGTGATCGCGAAGTCTTCGCGGGCGGCGAAATCGGCCAGCGCCTCGAGATCGTCCAATGGCATCGGAACGCTGCGCGCGACGTCGTTCATGGCATCGTGACCGGGAGCCACCCAGACTTCGGGCGCAAGCCTGCTCTGTGCGAGCGCGTGCGCCAACGCGTGCTCGCGTGCACCACTTCCCAATACAAGAACCTTCATGGCACATCCGGCGGAAAGCAACGACGGCATTACACCCGAAGCCGGCGCGACCTGACAAGGCGGTTGGAAGGCGCCGGTGCCAACCGATCCACTTGTGCGAGATCGAGCACGACGATGCGATCGCTGGCAAGGTCGCGCACGTCGACGAGCGTCGCGCCACGCCAACGCACCGGAACGACGTGGAGCACGTGCGAATCGGCACTTCCCTGCACGCGCACGTGCACCTCGAGCGGTTGACCGGCGGCGCACGCGCGTTCGATCCAGTCGCCCCACGCGGCGCGCCGCGGCGCGCGCCGGCGGCGCAGTCGCGGCGGACGTCGCGCGACACCAGGCACGTCGCCGAGGGTGCGGGAACCTGCTTCCTGCAAGACCGCGAGCAATTCCACCAGCACCAACGCGGTCAACTGCGCATCCGGGAGGGCGCGATGGCGATGCGGCGCTGCGATTCCGAGCCGCGCGCCGACGTGACCGAGTCCGCAGCGTCCTCCCAACAGACGGCGCGACAGCGCCACCGTGTCGAGCACCGGGGATGCCAGCGGCTCGCGCGCATCCTCGCTCAATGCACGCTGGAGGAAACCCAGGTCGAACGGCGCGTTGTGAAAGACGAGCACGGTGTCACGCACCAGCTCGAGCACCGTCGGCAGCAGTGATTCGAGCCGTGGCGCATCCGCCACCATGGCCTCGGTGATGCGGTGCACCGCGTGCGATCCCGGCGTGATCGGCTGCTCCGGCTTGACCAACGACGTGAACTCGATCCCGAGCGCGCCCGCCTGCAGGTGCACGATGCCGATTTCGAGGATGTCGTCCTCTCCCGCCCGGCCGCCGGTGGTTTCGAGATCGATGACCGCAAAACGAATCGCCGCGAGCGGCAGGACGTCCCATGCATCCGGGGTCGCGGACGGTGCGCGGGTCGCGTGCCATGCGGCGGCGTTCGCCACTGCCTCACGACGGAGAGCCGCAACCGCGGCGGCATCGGCCTGCACCGGTTCGGACGCACGGCGCGCTGCGATCGGCAAACGACTCGACGCATCGAGAGTGGGAAGTTCGACTTCGGGATCCGGCATCGCGGCGTCGGGCACCCACTCGATCCGGCGCTCAGTGTCCACGCATGGCCTTCTCTCCCGCTCGGATCTCGACCTCGAGATGATTCTCGGCCGGCGGCAGCGGACACACCCATCCCGGCGCGTAGGCACAATAGGGATTGTAGGCACGGTTGAAGTCGAGCCGCTCGCTGCCGTCGGATGTCATTTCAGGATCGAGGTAGCGCCCGCCGCCGTAGGTGGCGTGATTCGAGGTCGCATCGGTGAACGGCACGAAGAGCGCGCCTGACTCGGGCGCCCGATAGCACACGAAGCGCAATGATTTGCGGCCGAGCGTGAATGCGAAGACGCCGTGACGCAGGTAGGCCTCGTGCGTTGCCGCCGAGGTCGCAACGTACACCGTGTCGCTGCCGGTCGCAGGTGTGAAGGTCGCATCGACGCGAAAGCGCGGGTCTGGATCGAAGTACTCGAGGCCGGCGAAAGCCGCGCGGGGGGATGGCGGCAGCGGGCTTTCGTCGCCGCGCAGGAAAGCATCCTTGGCGGCGCGTGAGGCGAGGAGTTCACCGC
>Ga0247727_10013789_pt1 | contig 13555 bp, 7 predicted proteins | sample WisWelCaveWW1625_FD_202498 | JGI IMG/M metagenome (GOLD analysis project Ga0247727, IMG submission 202498) | Biofilm microbial communities from Wishing Well Cave, Virginia, United States - WW16-25 | ecosystem: Environmental > Aquatic > Deep subsurface > Groundwater > Cave microbial mat | place... | reverse complement strand
TAAAAGGTCGTGTAGTTCCACGCCTTTTGACCTGTTTTAAGTTCAAGGCCATCGCCCCATGAATAAAGCGCCCGCAAAAGCCAGTCATCCACCGCTTCTCCCCCTAAGTCTATTAACTTCTCGACGCCCGCGTAAAAATTATGCGCCTTTAAAGGTTTGTAACGAAAGCCCGCCGCCCCCTGTAGCGTATCACCGTCGATCTCTAGCGTGTCAGGGGGATCATTGTTCCAGGAAACCCGACCGACCCATTGAAAAACTCGTTCGTCGCGAAAACCAATATTGCGCGGCTGATACATAAATTCCATCCCACCCTGGGAACGGATCACCCCGCTTCCCACACTACCTGAACCGGACGAATCATCATCATCGGCGTTGGGCCGGTACACCTGATAAACCGTCAAATCATAACGGTTGCTGATCTTGCGGATCTCACTTTGCATCCGGTCGCGATCGGCAAATAATTTGTCTTTTTCTTCGTCCGTACTCCCGTAAAAAAACAAATCCTGCGTATCAATGGCCCGCTTGAACCAGCGGATGGCCTCATCATTTTTTAAATTATGCATATTTAAATAACCCAATTCTTTGTAGGCCGCTAACGCCCCCAAAGACATGGGGTCGGCTTTCACGGCCGCTTCAAAAAAACGGATCGCGTCATCATAACGCCGGGCTTTAAGATAAGCGTAAGCCAGATCTTTCGCGTAGACGCTATTGGCAGGTTCCAACTGAGCGGCCGCCTCAAAATGTTCGACCGCTTTATCAAAAAACCCCAGCCTTTGGGAGTACAACCCTAACCGGTAATGGCGTTCCGCGACAGGACTTAATTGATTCGCCTTTGATAACGCCGTCCAAGCCTCAAAGGCCTTGTTTTGCTTGATATAAATCTGCGCCAATTCATCAAACCACACCGCCCGGGAGTCAGGGGACAAGCTTTCCTCTGGAATGCTTTCTAATGTTTGCTGTGCGGTCGCGAAATCACCTGACAAACGCTGCCTGTTCCCTAAATACAAAACGACCTCGGGGTCATATTCCATGGCCAATAACTTTTCCCAGGTCTGTTGGGCTAAATCATGTTGGCCTTCTTCGGCGTAGAGATAACCGAGTTCCCGATACACCTCAATCTGTTGTGGCTTGGTTAACAATTCCACTTTCCCCTCAACTTCACGCAAGTGATGCCCCGCCAATTCCCGATTATCCAGCTTTCGATAACACCGGCTCAGGTACAAAGAAAAAACCGGTTGCTCGTTTAAAACCTTGGCTAAACGAAACTGCTCTAACGCCGCCTGCCATTGCTCGGTCTCATAAAGAGCAAACGCTAGACCCTGGCGGATCTGCCAACTATCCCGGCCTTCGGCAATAGCCTTCTGAAACTGTTCGACGGCTAACGCAGGCTGGCCCAACTGACTGTAAAGGTGCCCCTGGGATTCTAAAACCTCGCCTCTTAACTCTTTAGAAATATCTTCTTTTTCTAACAACCGTTGGTGCGTTTGAACGGCCTCTTCTAATTGACCGGCCTTGATCTGGGCCTGAGCGAGTTGCGCTAAAATCTGTGGTGTTTCTTTAAAATCCAAACTCTTTTGAAAATACCTTTCCGCGTCCGCATAGGCGTCCAGCCGGACACAGATTTCACCTAAAGAAGAATAAATCTCCGGGTCTTCGGCATTTAAAGTTAAGGCCTGTTCCATAATCGAACGGGCCTCGGTGAAGTTCCCTTGTTTGTAGTACACGACCCCTTGTTGTTTATAAATGGAAACTTTTTGTTCCGGAGTTAACTCGCCCTTGGCAGCCTCTTCTAAATGTTTTAAGGCGTTTTCATAATCATCAATCTTGGCATAAAGCGCTCCTAACCGCAAATGAAGATCACCGGAAGGGGCCGTCTCAAAAACTTTGTTTAAAATCGCAATAGCTTCCTTAATATCGCCCGCCCCCTCCAGGGCCTGCGCGTAAGCCATCATGGCGTCTAGGTTATTATTAATCGTCAGGGCTTTTTCAAAATCCTCGGCGGCCTTTCTATGCTCCTTTTGGTCGAAATACGCGAAACCCCGGGCCATGAGGAGGCGGTAACGATCTTCGTCGGTGTTAACCTCAGAGAGGACTTGAGCAAATTCAGGGACAGCCTCGGCGAATAATCCCGATAAATACAAGGCGTTGCCCAAAAGTTCCCGCCCCTCTGTATTAGGCCTTATGGCCAAAGCCTGTCTCAGCCACAGGATCGCTTGACTGTAATTTTTACGCGCGTAAGCCATTTCCGCGATCGTCTGCATCAGTTCTGGATTTTGCGGTTTAATTTTTAACGCGGATTCAAAAGCGGCCTGGGCCTTTTCCCAATTCTTGTTTCGCTTATATAATTCGCCTAATGATAATAAAACCTTCAAGCGTTCGTCTTCACTTTTGGCCATATCCAAAGCGCCGCGGTAGGCGGTTTCGGCATCGGTGGCACGGCCTAATTTTTCATGGACCATCCCCTGCCGGAAGCGCAGATTAAAATCATGCGAGATCCGGCTGATATCCTGTAACGCCGCCAACGCCTCGGTGTACTGTTGATTTTGAATACTCAAATCCGCCACCATGTTTAACGCGAAGAGCCGGTCTTGCTCATTGGCTTTGGGGTTGACGGCCACGGCGTGAAAATCGGCGACCGCTGGCGTTAACTGTCCCAGATGTTGATGCGCTAACCCGCGATAGGTTAAAGCCGTTATCAAATCGGGGTTGGTTTTAAGAACAATATCAGCCTCCGTAACAACGGTGGCATAATCTTTTAAGCGGGATAAAACATCCAGGTATTGCAACTTCGCGTGCAGATCGTCAGGGCCCTTCTCGAGATATTTTTTCAGTTCTTCGCGGGCCTCGGGTAAACGATCGGCGTCTATCAGCCGGTTGGCCCGATCCAGATGCGGGTAGGCGCTAAAAATCCGGACCTGTCGTTTGAACCAGTTTTCTTCGTGTTTGGTTATCGGGTCTTCAGCTCCCACGGGACTGACCAAACAAACAAAAACCACTTGCACCACTAAATAGATTTTAAATAAAGAAACCTTTTCCATTACAACCCCCTATCCATGTTGCAGCTTCAATACCGCCGTCAATTCGGCCGGCGTCAGGATCCCCATCTCTTGAAGGATTGCGCCCAACGGCCGATGCTGCGTTTTTTGCCGGTTGAGGGCTTCCTCCAACTGTTTAACGGTAATGAGACGCTGCTCCAAGAGCAGGTCACCTAATTTTCGATGAAATCTCTGCAATTCTTCTTCGGAAGGATACTTATGCGCTGTCTTATCCCAGGCGATAAGTTTTCCCGTAAATAAATAACGCAGATACAACCGGATGGCCCGGCACGTCGCCACAAAGTTAATTACGTTTCCCCAAATCATCCTGGGGAAAGAGAGAAACGCCTGGCGCCAACCATAAAGCCTCTGCACGCAATACCCGCGTTGCAAAACACGCCAGGTAAGAAAAGCGGCATTGGCCAAAAGGGTGTACCACAGCCACGATCCCGGTTCTATAAGGGGAGGATAACGATAAGCATCTGGATTTAATCGAATCGTCAGCCATAAGCCCACCACCGCCAAAACAATCAAATATCCCAGGAAGGTGACAATATTCGTCACCATCGCCTTGCGGTCCCGGTACAGCATATATTTCGTCCCTAGATCCCCCTTCCAACCTAAATTCGCCCAGCCTTGAAAGGTTATCCCCACCACCCAACGCGCCTTCTGACGCACGGCCGCCCAAAAATTGGCGGGAAAAAATTCCTGAACGCAGATATATTCCTTGGCAACAACCTCGCGAATCTTCTGGCCCAATAAAGTCTTTCTCGTCTTTATCCGGTACACCGGGAATTTAACAAAGATCTGCTTTAATTTGTAATGCTTTAACCGGAAACCAAAATCGTAATCTTCCGTCAGCGAATCCAAACTGAACAACTGGTTATTTCTCTGCGCGGAAATAAGGTCAAAGGCCCGTCGGCTAAAAGCGCATCCCACACCGGCGGCTGGCAGGCTGCGGTTCAAGGCCTCGCGTACGACCAGATCCTTATAATGTCCCTGGGCGAACTCATCGATGTAATGCCCGGCGGTAAATTGGTGCCATTTCACCGGGAAGGGGAAGACGGGAAGCTGCACCATGTCCTTGCGCGGGATTAAATAGTTGAACAATTTATAGCACAAAGGATGAATGACATCCTCACTGTCCTGCATCACAAAGATATCAAACTTCAGCTTCTGCTCTTTTTCAAATAGTTTAATGCCCTGGTAGATCCAGTTTAAACAATCGGCCTTGTTGGTTGGCCCATCGTGAGGCACGACAATCCGCTCGACATTGCGGAATTTTTCTCTGACCTTCTCAACCTCATTCTGGGTCGCCTGATCATTGGGATAGGTCCCGACAAAAATATAAAAATTCTTATAGTTTAACTTATTTAACGTATTCGTCAGCATGGTGCGGATGATCACGGATTCATCCCACGCCGGAATCATGACAGCAAGGAGTTGTTCGGCCGGCTCCAGGAGCTTGTCTTCCATCAACGGTTTATATTTCGACATGACAAAAAGCTTTCGATAGCAGCTGCGCACCCCGTAGCAAATATCAATAAAAAGATCATCCAAGCCGCTCACCAAAAACACCACACTGGCAAAGCCTAATAAAATCTTTATGGCGACCAAAATATAAGGGACAATATCGCTAAACCCTGTCATCTCATGAACCCCAAATGGTTGTTGAAAATTCTCGTTCTGGTGCCAACAAAGGTTGTTCCCCCATAACCCAGCGGGCGACAGCCTCGGCAATGCGTTCCGCAGCCAGACCATCCCCGTAGGGATTGTGTCCGTTGACCATGGTGCGGTACGCTGATTCCTCATTTAACAATCGGCTGGTTTCTTCCACAATCGAATGGTGATCTGAGCCAACGACCTTAGCTAATCCAGCCTGCATAGCCTCGGGACGTTCTGTCAATTTTCGTAAAACCAATAAAGGTTTCTTCAAAGTCGGGGCCTCTTCCTGCACCCCTCCAGAATCCGTCAAAACGATATAGGCCTTTCTCATTAAATTAAGAAAAGTCAAATAGTCCAATGGATCGATCAGAAAAATCCGCTTTTTACCGTGAAGATGCTGGATCACCGTCTCCCGCACCTTAGGATTCATATGTACCGGATAGACCACAATCAAATCAGGGAAACGATCCACCAAAGTCTCTAAAGCCAAACAGATGTTACGCAGATCCCTTCCCCAAGATTCCCGGCGATGCGAGGTGACCAAAAGAATCCGGTGGTTGTCCAGGGGGATATCGGCGAGCGGTGTTTTCTTAAAGTTAAAGGGGGTTTGCAGCTGATGTAAAAGGGCGTCGATGACGGTATTTCCGGTCACGATAATTTTGTCAGAGGCCACCCCTTCCAAGAGAAGTTTTTGTTTGGCCAGGGCCGTCGGCGCGAAATGAATCGTTGTCAAAGACGTGGTCAGCTGCCGGTTGATTTCTTCGGGAAAGGGATTGTACATATCATGGCTGCGCAGTCCCGCCTCCACATGCCCCACGGGGATGCGGTTATAAAAGGCCGACAGAGAAGCCGCAAGCACGGTCGTCGTGTCCCCCTGGACGAGTAATAAATCCGGGCGGATTTCCTGTAAAGTTTTTTCCATGAGTGTCAAAACGCGGGCGGTGAGTTCGCTCAAGGTCTGGTTGGGGCGCATGATATCGAGATCAACGTCCGGTACAATCCCAAATAACGAGAGCACCTGATCGAGCATCTGCCGATGCTGGGCGGTCGCGATGACCAGTGTTTCTAAACGGTCGGTCCGTTTCTTTAACGATTGCACAACCGGAGCCATCTTGATCGCCTCCGGCCGTGTCCCAATAACCACCGCTATGCGATGACGTTTCATTGGGCGTCCTTAATCCCTACCCATGTGTAGCCGAGCGCCTTAATCCCCTTGACAAGATTTTTGAAATCCTGAAACGCCGGCAACTGCAACTCTGGCTCTAACCAAAACGGATGAAAGAAAAAGGAGGCGTAACCGTCACGCACAACCAGAGCGTAATTGGCATTTTGCAAAAGATCTTGCCACGTGTAAACCACGTTCGAAGTCGGATCAACATCACTGATGTCATATTCAATATTCCCTAAATTCTCCGGGATGATGGTTTGTCCGTAATAATCTCCCTTAATCAGATAGGGGAAAAATTGCCCGGCGGCAAAATCACGCGCCGGGTCATTGACGTCGAGATTGAGTTGGGGGTTTTCAGAAGTGTAATAAAACGCCCGTTCATAGCGCGTCTTAAATGATTTTTTGGTGGCCTGGTAACTATAGGGTGAACCCTGATAATGCGGGAATTCAAAGACCGTCGGCTCATAGCCGTTTTTCTTAAATTCCGCCAGGCCGTCCTTAATGCGGTTATTGGCCCAATCCACCGAATCTTCCACTACGGGGCTGTTGGTGACAACATTCCAGAATTCAAAATCATCACCACTAACCCCTGACCAGGGATTAAGCTGGTCCGCATACTGATGGGTGTACCCATGCATAATCACTTCCCCGCCGCGGCGGGTCGCATACTTTAAAGAGGCCAGTAAATTGGTCGCCTTGGATAGGTGAATTTCCATCGGGATTCCCCCATTATATTTTCCTAAAGGATCTTTGTAGAACGGGATGGCGGCGATTGAGAATGGAATATCTTTCTCCTTTAAATATTTCGCCAATTTTTTCATCGCTTCCAGGCTAACGAGAGCGCCAACATCCTCGAGTCTGACCATGGCCAGATGCTTTTCAGCGTGGTTGATACCAACAATATCATGCAGAATATCACACATCACCAGATACCGGTCGCGGGGGCCGATAAAAGTGAGCGGAAGATCAGCGACGTACCAAAAATTACCAGACTGTATGATGTAGGGGGCTGTTTCCAGGGCCTTATCGTTTCTGACCACCACCCGGATCTGGGCCTTTTGAGCGTCGACAACTTGCGTGATGCCGATTTCCGGGTCGGCTTTGACCGTCAGCGTTGCTTCATCAAACTGATAAAACTTCACCAACTCTTTTCCCTTATATTCCACCGTGTCAAAAAATCCCGGGGTCGGGTTAGCCAGCGATGGGGTGTCATTCAAACCTCTTAAGCCATTAAAGGTAAGGCCAAACTTTTGAGAAAATCCAAGGTTTGGATCCGAAGCTAATTGCCAGATATTGTATTTAAACCAGACAACCGTTTTGGCTGTTTTCATCACATCATTAAGAAAAGTTAATGGGATAGGATTATCAAAATAAGAACCCATATAAAACACCACATCGTATAGTTCCACCTGGTCCCCCTCGTAATCTTCAATGGCCACGATATCCGTCGGTATTTCAAAATGACCCAGGAGATTGCGCAACATAATAGCATAGACCATCCCTAATTTTTGGTAAGGGACACCGGCCGGGGCATCGTAAAGAATAAGCGCGCGCTTAGGTAAAGCGGTTTGAGTATTTTGAACATTTGCGAGAGCTTGCGGTTGAGTCGTGGGCAGTTTACGTGTCGCCGTCACTGGTTGGGTGACGGGGATGGATATTTGAGGAACTTCCAACACCTGCATCTCTGGATGGTTGGCGTCTGGAATTTGTTCCGTGGGCCGAGCGCTCTGTGCTTCTCCAGGAGTAACAGCAAATGTACTCGGAGCCGGCTCCGATGAATCACCATAAGCCAATGGGGTAGACAAACCGTACCCCAAACTGCAAATAAACACAAAAACTAGCAAGAATAACCACCCAGCTACGCGTGTGACTTTCATGACTTCCTCCTTAAACATGTACCCGCCTCCGAGGGCTCAGCCATCCTTGAAATGGGCTTTTCGCCGTACCTTACGGAGCTTAGTGTACAAAAGAATTAACCTCCGCTCAATATAATATTTGTCCGGTATTGAAGAAAGAATAACATAAAAAAACCTTAAGACAAGGTGCGAGGTGACCTTTAAAGAAAGCGCTCTCTAAAAAAAGGGTGCTATTATTCCCCATCTTTATTAACCTTTCCCTGCTGGATTTTCAACCCGGCGCCACTGACAAAAAATAATTTTTATTTTAAAATTTTGTGCTTATGGTATAAGAATTCCTGCCATGGACCATCCAACGCCAATGCTCCAACAATACCAGTCCATCAAATCCCAGTACAAAGACTGCATCCTCTTCTTCCGCCTCGGTGATTTCTATGAAATGTTTTTTGAGGACGCCTTAAGGGCCTCCAAACTCCTCGATGTCGTTCTCACCTCCCGGGGACAGAACGCCGCCGGCAAAATCCCGATGTGCGGCATCCCCTACCACGCCGCCGACGGCTATATCGCCAAACTCATCAAGGCCGGTGAGAAGATCGCCATCTGCGAACAGACCGAAGATCCGGCCCAGGCCAAAGGGATTGTCCGGCGTGAAGTCATCCGCGTTATTACGTCGGGAACGTACATCGATGAAAATCAATCCCAATCGCGCTACATCCTTTGCCTAAACCCCCATCCAAAAGGTGTGGGGATGGCTTTTACCGATATCACGCAAGGCAATATCCAGGCCAACGAATATACCGACCGCGCGCGGGCCATTGAACTTTTGGCGAAACTTCCCATCTACGAATGCCTTTTTCCGCTAACGCATGAAAAATTTGTCAAAGACCTTTTTAACCATCCACTGTTAAAAATCCGCCACATCACCTTAAGTCCGCACGAGGACTGGTGTTTTAATCCGGACATCGCGCGCAAATCCTTGTGCGAACACCTCAAGACCCATTCGCTTAAAGGCTTCGGCATTGATGAACTGCCGCTGGCGGTGGCCAGCGCCGGCGCCTTGTTGGAATATTTAAAACAGATGAACCGTCAACCCTTAAAGCACATCGACCGCGTGGCCCTCTACGCCGATTCCGATTCGGTCTTTATCTCGCCGGCAGCGCATCACGGACTGGAATTAGAATCGCTAATCAAAACGCTCGACAAAACGCTGACCGCCTTAGGCAAAAGGCAGCTGCGCCAGTGGGTCTTCCGCCCTTTGAAAAATATTTTGCTGATCCGAGAGCGCCAGCAAGCCGTCGGGCTCTTAAAAGATTCCCGCCCCATCCAACAGGAACTTAGCCGGCTGTTGCGTTTCATCCCGGACACCAAAAAAAATTTGTCGCGGTTAAGCTGCGGGTACACGTCGCCAAAAGATATTCTGGCTTTGCGTAACGCCCTGGAGCGTTTACCGGAAATTCAAAAAGCCATCAATTCCTTTAAAGCGTTAAATCCATTTTTTGCTGTCGATGATATCCCGGCCCTGCGTCAGCTTCTCTTAAAAGCGATTAACCCCGACATGCCGCTCTCTAATTCAGAAGGAAGAATTATCAACCACGGCTACCACGCCGAGCTGGACGCGTTGCGGGAAATTCAGGAAAACGGTCGGCAGTGGCTGAAAAATTTTCAAGAGCGGGAAATCAAACGCACGAAAATCAACTCCCTAAAAGTCGGCTACAACCAGGTCTTCGGGTATTTCATCGAAATCACCAAGGCCAATTTAAATGCGGCCCCTAGCGATTACATCCGCAAGCAAACCCTCATCAACGCCGAGCGGTTCATCACGCAAGAATTAAAGGAATATGAAGAAAAAATTTTAACTGCCGAAGAAAAAATTCTAAAAATCGAAAACCAACTGGTGCAGGCCATTCAAAAAGAAATCTTGGACAATTCCACCGCCGTGCATATCTTCAGCGCTCAAATCGCCACCCTCGACGTCCTCTATGCGTTAAGCCTTTTAGCCCAAGAGCAGGGTTACACGCCGCCGGAAATCACCGAAGAGACGATCATCGACATCCAAGACGGCCGTCATCCCGTTGTTGAAGAGGCGTTAAATGAACCCTTTGTCCCCAACGATACGTTTCTCAATACCGACGACCATCATCTGATCATGATCACCGGGCCCAATATGGCCGGCAAATCGACTTATATCCGGCAGGTGGCGATCTTGGTGATCATGGCGCAGATGGGAAGTTTTATCCCGGCCAAATCCGCGCGCGTTGGGCTCGTGGACAAAATTTTCACGCGCATCGGCGCGCACGATGCGATCACCAAAGGACAAAGCACTTTTATGGTCGAGATGAGCGAGGCCGCCGAGATCCTCAACAACCTTTCGCCGCGCAGTCTGGTTATTTTAGATGAGATCGGTCGCGGTACGAGCACCTTCGACGGGTTAAGCCTCGCCTGGGCCCTGGCGGAATATTTGGAAAGAAACAAAACGCGCACGCTGTTTGCCACGCACTTTCACGAGTTGACCGGTTTGGCGGAAGAGTACGCGGGGGTCAAAAACTACAACGTGGCGGTCAAGAAATGGCGCGATGAAATTGTTTTCCTGCATAAAATCATCCCCGGCAGCACGGATGACAGTTACGGAATCTACGTCGCCAAATTAGCCGGGATCCCCAAAGAGGTCATCGACCGTTCCAAACAAATTCTGACCCAACTCGAAGTTCACGGAAACCTCAAAGACAAAATCCGTAAACGGACGACGCCGGAAAATCAGCTGGCCCTTTTCCATGAACCTGGCGATCCGGTTATGGAAAAAATCAAATCCGTCATTCAAGACATGGACATCAACCATCTGACGCCGGTCAAGGCGCTGAACACCTTGCAAGAATTTAAGGAGCTAATCGACCATGGGTAAAGTCCACCTCCTCCCGCCGGAAATCATCAGCAAAATTGCCGCCGGCGAAGTCATCGAGCGACCGGCTTCTGTCGTCAAAGAGCTCATGGAAAACTCTCTGGACGCCGGGGCGACCAATATCGAAATTAATCTCAAGGGCGCGGGGAAATCGCTGATTCATATCAAAGACAATGGTTCGGGGATCTCCGGCGAGGACATCGAGCAGATCTTCCAACGCCACGCGACCAGTAAGATTTCCAAACTCGACGATCTGTTCGCGATCGGCTCTCTGGGATTTCGCGGCGAAGCCCTCTACTCGATCGCGGCCATCAGCGACATTACCCTGCAAAGCAAGAGCAAGACTCCTCCTTCCCTTAAGGCCAAGGGGCGTGGCGACGCTCAGGATACCGGCTGGGAAATCCATCTGCGCGGCACAGAACGGTTGAGTCTTAAACCGATGAATAGACCCGTCGGCACAGAGATTGAAATCAAAGAACTGTTCTTTAACACCCCGGCCCGACGAAAATTTCTAAAGACCGATTCCGCGGAACTGACACAGATATTAAACATCTTTCTGCCCTATACGATCAACCACCCACAATGCCGTTTCCTTTTACAGCATTCCGGTAAACCTCTTTTAGATCTGCAGCCCTCTGCAACATCAATAGAACGCGCGGCATTAGCCCTGAACCTTAAAGCCGAAGACATGCTCGGGGCTGAGCAAAGATATCCTGAGCAAAATTTATCGTTTCGCCTGATTTTAGGGAACATCAACATCCAGCGTTCGCGCAAAGACCTACAGTTTATTTTCGTCAACGGCCGGCCCGTGCAGAACCGCGCGCTCAGTTTCCATGTCAACGACGTTTACCGGGTGATCTTCCCGCCGGAGACCTATCCGTTTTTTATTCTGTTTATCGATATCCCCCCCGAGGATGTCGATGTCAACGTCCACCCCACCAAGCGCGAGGTCAAACTTAAGGATGAATCGGCCATAGCGGCTCTCTTGCGTCCTTTATGTGAACAGACCCTTATGCGCCGCGGCACAGCCAAAGCCATTAAAGAAAATATATTTCTTCTGCCGCCGGCAAACGTTACGCCAGCGCCGTCCTTTACGCTGGAAGTCACTTCATCACTTCAAGAAATTTCACCGACCAAAAGCTATTTACCTTTCGAATCACCGATTGACCCGAATACTTATGCGGAAGTGGCGGTGCCAAAACAATATGATGAGGCGACGCCCCCGCGGCCACTCCCGATCGAAGAAGCAGAAAATATATTTTCCCCAACAAAAAAGGATCTGCGTAGCCGTTTAGCACAAGCGCGCTTCATCGGCACATTTATCCGGAAATATTTGCTTTTTGAAAGCGGGCATTCGCTCTTTGTCGTCGACCAGCATGCCGCTCAGGAGAGAATTAATTTCGAGAAATTAAAAAAGCAGATTGAAAACAATCAGGTGGAGGTGCAACATCTGTTAAGCCCGCTATTGCTCCGTCTTTCCGTTGGAGAGGTTTTGGCCTTCGCGTTGGCGCAAGAAAAATTGGAGACCATGCGGATTTCCGCCACGGCCTGGGATAAAGAAACCATCGCCGTCCACGCCCACCCCATCCTGCTCGACAACCCGGAATTGACGGTCCGCCAAATCCTCGCTGAGCGCTCCGCCAAAACGTTTAACTACCACACCCTCGCCACCCGCGCCTGCCGCCAATCGGTGATGACCGGCGACAAGATGAGCCCCAAAGAAGCGGACTATCAACTCAAAGAACTTACCCTTTGCCACGACCCCTTCACCTGTCCCCACGGCCGTCCGACGGTAGTGGAGGTTAAAGAAAAATTTCTCGACCGACAATTCCTCCGCGTTTAATTGCCCCCCTAAGGGGGTTCCCCGGCCCGCCCCGGCCCTCAATTATTTAATTCTGAATAAACGGTTTAACAGCGGCATCTTCCAAATCCACAGACCACTGAGAACAACAACGGGAACGACGAAACAGCGGACAAACATCTTAAAGGCGGGATATTTACTGAAAGGAGAATAAATATAACACAATAAAACAAGTCCCAGACTAATATGGACCCAGCGTAAGATAACGCGTAATCTCTTCTGGTCAGCCATCGAACGATAAAAAAAATTTTCCTTATATACGCAGCAATTGGCGGACGGTGCCAAGCAACTCATCGATATTAAACGGCTTGACAATATAGGCGTCGGCGCCCACCTCTTCGCCGATGCGCCGGTCCTGTTCTTCGGAGCGCGAGGTAAGCATCATGACCGGAATATTCTTATGTTTGTCCTGGGATTTTAAAAGGCGACAAAAATTGTACCCGTTGACTATTGGCATCATGACGTCGAGGATGATCAAATCGGGAAATTGCTTCATGGCCATCTCGAGGCCGTTGGTGGCCTCCTGGGTGACCATCACTTCATAGCCGTTGTCCTTAAGCCTGCTTTCCAGGATATGGACGACGACAGGATCGTCATCGACGACGAGGATTCTTTTGGGCATGTCCTTTAACCTTTTTTGCGCCGCCTGCCAACTTGGCTTCTAATTTCTCCAAACGCCGGGTGATGTGTTTTAAATACTCAAAAACGATGGCATGGGTGTACTGCGCGTCAATGGCCACCTCGGAATTGGGGACAGCGATTTTCCTGATGACGTTCTTATAATCTTCTTTTTAAATATTGAGCGGATTAAAAGATATAAATTAAATTCTCCAATCTGATTGCGGGATTATTGTAACGTGGCAAGACTGCAGAGACAAGGGAAGATGCGGGATTTTTGTCGGAGCGCGAATTGTAACTCATAGTGCGACAACTTTAGATCTTTTCCAAAAACTGTCGCTTTGTAAGCATTCTTGGGCAACTTGATTGGCCGTCTTATATCCCAGTATTTTCCTGGGGTAATTATTCATCCAATCCTCAATTTCTTGGATATCTTTATCGCTAAAATCCGCTATA
>Ga0247727_10013788_pt1 | contig 13556 bp, 7 predicted proteins | sample WisWelCaveWW1625_FD_202498 | JGI IMG/M metagenome (GOLD analysis project Ga0247727, IMG submission 202498) | Biofilm microbial communities from Wishing Well Cave, Virginia, United States - WW16-25 | ecosystem: Environmental > Aquatic > Deep subsurface > Groundwater > Cave microbial mat | place... | reverse complement strand
CTGAGGTCGAGTTGGACTTGGCGGTGCGGCGCGGCGCCCAACTGCACCGCAAGTTCGTCTCGGACGAGGACCTCCGCGCGGCCTCGTCTGGTGGCCAGGGCTTGGGCTCGGCGATCGCGGCGCTGATTGCCGTGGTACGCCGCACCTACATCGAGAGGGGATAGCGTGCCGGGCCCGAACCTGATCGAAGCGGTAGTCCAGGCGTCCTACCAGGGGCAGGAGGCGCTACGCTCCGCGGCGCGCGACGTCCTGGCCGTAGGCAACGCCGCGGCCCGCGCCGCCCCCGAGGTCGCCAGGAGCGCATCGGCCCTCGATGCGATCCTGGGCCCGGGGCGCTCGGTCTCGGCCGTGTACCGGGCGCTCACCTCGACTACCGAGCAGGTCGCGTTCGGGAGTCGGGCGCTTAATGCCTCGCTCAAGGATGTCTCGGCGGCACTACCCGGCGCCCAGGCCAGGCACGAAGCGCTGATCGCGACCCTCAACGCGGAGGCGCGGGCCGCATACAATACTGCGCGCGCACACTCCGCAGTCGCCTCAGCAGCAACTCGCGCGGTCCCGCAGTCGCTAGGCACGCCTGGTGGCCTGCGCTTCTTCCAGGCTCCGCGCGTGGTCCCGCTGTCGTTCGCCAGCACCCTCCGCCCCCAGGCCGACGCTGCTGCCAAGGGTCTGTCGGCGCTCCGCGATCGCGCTGGCGAACTCTCGCTGGTCCTCGGCACGCTGGCCCCGCAGGCGGCGGGCGCGGCGAACGCGATCACCGGGGTCGCGGCCGCCTCGCGCATCGCGGGTTCGGCCGGGGTCGCGGCTGGCGTCGGAATCCTCGCCGCCGCCGCCGCGGTGGGAGCCCTCGCGGCGGGCATCCACGAGACGCGGCGACTCGCCGACCTGGCCGAGGACCTCGACAAGCTCTCGCAGCGGACCGGGCTCTCGACGCGCGACCTCCAGGGCCTTGGGCTCGCGCTCAAGGACCTCCGGGTGCCGCAGGAAGCGCTCTCGGTCGGGCTCCGCTTCCTCAACCGGAACGTTTCCGAGGGCGACCCACTCCTGGCCAAGCTCGGGATCACGGCCAAGGACACGAGGGGGGCCCTGTTCCAGCTCTCGGACCTGTTCGCCAGGACCGCCGACGGCACCAACAAGACCGCGATCGCGGTCGCGGCGCTCGGTCGGGGCGGCGACCAGCTCATCCCAGTGCTGAACCAGGGCTCCGCGGCGCTGGCCGGGTACGCGGACAAGGCCGACCTGCTCGGCATCACGCTCTCGGGCGAGACCACGAAGGGCGCGCTCGCCGCGGACAAGGCGTTCGATTCGCTCTCGAACACGCTCGAAGGCGCGCGCAACCGGATCGCCTCGGGAATCCTGCCGGCGGTGGTCGAACTGATCCCCAAGATCGAGCGCCTGGTCCAGCTATCGGTCAAGCCCATCACCTTCACCATCGACGTGGCGCTGGGCATCACCGATGCGGGCGAGAAGTTCGAGCGGTTCAAGCAAGGCCTGATCTTCGGGACCGCCGCCGTGATCGACCAGTTCTCGCGCCAGGACTTCACGCTATCTGGGGCCCAGGCCGCGGTGACCTTCGCCACCGGATTCGCGTCGCGACTCAAGAAGGAGCCCATCGCACAGATCGGGCCCGACGACGTCTCGTTCGTCGGCCCGCGCGAGCCTTCCAAACGCGACGCGCCCAACATTGACACCGAGGGGCTCAAGAAGGCTCAGGAGGAAATTAAGAAGTTCGAGCAGTCTATCAACACCATTCGCACCGAGAGCACCGATGCGTTGCGGCCACTGATCGAGCAGTTCACGACCGGGCAGATCGGCGCCGCGCAGTTGCGCGAACGCCTGATCGCTGTGGGGTCGACGCTCGATGCCGTGAAGGTGTCGGCGAACCAACTCGCGCTCGGCGATTTCGCCCAGAAGATGGCCGGCGAGTTCGACCGGCTGAAGGGTGCGTTCGGTCCAGAGATTTTCCGATCGATCACCGACTCGGTGCGCGCATCCGTTGCCGACCCCTACGAGGTCGTGATTCTCGCGCGACTGGTCGGCAAGATTACTGGCGCGGACCTGAGCAAGGAAATTTTGGCGGCGCTCCCCACAACCCTCGATATCCCGCTCAAGATCCGTGACCCTGGCCGACTCAAGCGCGAGATGCAGGAGATTCTCAAGGAGGGAGTGGTCCGTCCGGGCGAGCGACGACCACTCGAGCCGGTCTCCGTGCCTCAACTTCAGCTTCGTTCTAAGCTGAAGGTGCCGGATCCAGGCGACTTCACGCAGAGCATAGGGGACTTCATCAATCAGTTGCGCGAGTTCAACGACGCGGCGCTGGAATCCTCGCGCATCGCGAAGACCGCGATCCTCTCCGTTGCCGATGGTCTGTCCAAGGGCTTCGGCGACGTGCTCACCGGGCTCTTCGGCAAGACCCAGACCTGGGGCTCGGCCGTCAAGACGATCTTCAAGTCGGTGCGTGACGCGGTCCTCAAGTACTTCGCCGAGATCCTCCAGGCCGAGGTCACGAAGGCGCTCCACAAGCTGTTCCTCAAGATCATCCTTGCGGTGGCGACCAAGAATCCGACACCGCTGTTGGTGCCGGACACCGTAGGCGGTGGAGCCCCGGACATCGCTGGGGAATCGGTGCGCCGCGAACCGCTCAAGCTCGAAGCGCCCACCATCCCGCCGCTGCGGGTCGAGGCACCCGTGCTCCAGGTGGCACCGGTTCCGGCGGTACGCGTGGTGGTGCCAGAGATCAAGGCGCCGGAGGTCAAGGTCCCCGGGCTCACGGTCGAGGTGCCACCACCGCTCAAGGTCGAGCCGCCGCCCCGGCTCGAGGTCCCACCGCTCGAGGTCGCGGCCCCCGTGCTGGCCGTCGCCCTTCCTCCGCCGCTCGAAGTCGAGCGCCAGCGGCTCGAGGTCGGCGAGGTGCGCGTTCCCCCGATTGCGGTAGACGTGCCAGAACTCGCGGTAGCCATGCCGCCCCCGCTCCGAGTCGACGCGCCGGTGCTCAAGGTCGAGCGCACGCGGCCGCTGCGCGTGGAGCCGGTCTCGTTCACGCCACCCCAGCCACCGCGGGTCGAGGCGCCGGCCTTCGACGAGGGACGCCTGGCCGCGATGCTTGCGGCATCGCTCCCCCAGCCGGTCCCGGTCGCTGCCCCACCGGTGGCCCAGCGCGACATCACCAGGATCGCGGCGACGGTGCCAGAGACCATGACCCGCAACGTGGTCCAGGAACTGCGCCAGGTCACGGTCGAGACCACGCGGGAGACCGGGCCGGGGCGTGGGGCCGAGCGCGATGCCGGGCCCACAGGGCCGACGACCAACACCTACAACACGTTTAACGTCCAGACGCTCAACGCGCGCGATCTCGTGGCGGACCTACTGCTACCTGGCGGCGGGCTACGCGGCGCTAACACGCGGATCGCGGAACTGGAGTCGGTGTCATGAGCAACTCCCGCTTCGGCCTCAGCAACTACGCCCTGTTCGGCACCGTGGCGAACGGCACCGGGACCAATGCGGCGCTATACCAGGATGCCGACTTCCCGATGGCCAACGCGATCAATGGGTCCCGCTTCGTGCCGTGGAAGGTCCCCGGCACGGCCGCGTCGAGCCTGGACATCGACCTCGGGTCGTCACCGAACATCAGCATGGTCGCGTTGCTCGGCTACCGCACGGTCGGCAACCCGAACCTGCCGCCCACTGGCCTCGTCGATGTCCTGCGTGGCCCCGCGGGCCCAGCAGTGATCCCGGTAGGCACGGCGATCATCCCGAACACCGACTGCGGGATCACGTTCACCTCGTTCACGAGCCGCTACTGGCGCCTGAACTTCTTCAACGCAGCGCGGACCGCGGGTCCCGAACAGTTCACGCTCGGTGGCATCTACATCGGCATCAACACCGACCTCGGGCTCTCCTACTCGCCGTCGGAGATCTCCGAGATTCGCTCGCGCACCATCAACCGCACCATGTCCGGGGTCCCGGTGGTCACCGACATGGGGTTCAAGCGGAAACTCATCAACGCGAACTTCAACTCCGTCACCGCAGCGACCCGCACCACGCTCCAGGGGCTGGTCGACGCCGACCGCTCGTTCGTCTACGCTACGCCGCTCGACGAGTGGCACGAATGCGTGCTCTCGGGCGGCATGATGAAGGTGCAGCACAAGTGGGGATCGCCCCACCTGTTCGACATCGGCGTCGAGATGGAGACGCTCCCCTAGATGGCGACCGCTGCGTTCCTCAACGCCTGGCGCACTGCGACCGCGCGCCCGCTCCTGCTCGTCAAGGTCGAGCTGGTAGGGCGCACGGTCTACCTGTCGAGCGAGAACCTCACTACCCCTGACGGCCGGACCTGGGAGACGATCTTGGGATCGCGCGACCAGATCCACGCGCGCTCGGCTCTGTTGGCCCCCGGGCCGGAACTGGTCGGCTGGTCGTTCACCATGGTCACGCGCAAACTCGCGTTCCAGGCGGTGGGGAAGACCCTGGCCGACGCGTTCGTCGACTTCTCGTGGGAGGGGCGCAAGGTCACGACCTACTTCTGGGTCCGGGGGCTGTCGTCACAGACCGACCTGACGCCGGTCTACTTCGGGCGCGTTAACCGCGTCGTCGTCGAACCGGGCAAGGCGACCGTCTACTGCATCCAGCGGCGCGACGCGAACCGGAGAATCCCGCCCAAGAACGTGAACCCGACCGACTACCCCAACGCCCCGAGCGCCACCACGGTACCGCTGCCGGTCATCTACGGCGACCACTCCGCTCGGGTGCTCCGCGGCGAATGGGCACAGAGCCCAAATTCGCGCCAGGTCATCGACCTGCACACCGGCGGCGGGGCCGCATACGGACTCGTCCCGGGGGTGGTGGTGAACAAGGGGGACGGGACCGATAAGCCACGCATTCTCTTCGCTGGCCATGCGCTCAAGCTCGTAACCGGCTCAAAGGCCGGGACTCCATTGAACCAGATCTTGCTCGACGACGGCTCGCTACCTTCGCTTGTAGACCAGATCGAGAGCGGAGATATCCAGACCGGAGGTGGGCCGGCGCTGATTGCGAGCGGCACCGATATAGGTAAGGGGATTGATGTTCCGATCAACCCACGCATCGGGCGTTCGTGGCTACCCGTCTTGCCAACCGACGTACGGTACGACGGGGCCAACGCTACTACGGCAACAACCGCCCGTAACGCAATCGACCCGGTAGACGAAACCAGCTACGCGTACTTAATTGCCGGGGGTGGTTTCAACCGCCTCACGCTGCCCATCCCGCTCACAACTCCGCCCGGAGACTTCGAGAACAGCACTAGCTACATTGTGGTCTGCTACGCTGGTAGTGCCCTTAGCGCAGCCTACGCGAATGTGATCTTTACAACCGCCGAGATACCGGCCGCGACATTTCCGGTCGCGCTCAGGTTGGCGCTTAACTCTCCGGGAACGAACAACCGCACCGGCGGGACAGACTTCGTCCTGACCTGTCCGAGCGGGGCAACGCGCGTCTTCCTAGTGTATCTATCAATCCCATACCGACCGAATCGTAGTCTCGTGCTTCAGGCGTTGACCATACGCGCCGCCGCAGTGACATATGACCTCAGCGGGCGCCGAGTAACCGGGCAGCCGATCCGTGCTGGCGAGCTTCGAACGGGCCGCTTCGGCCCGCGCGACATAGTCCCGAGCGTGTACGGCTTCGATGGGGCCTTCTATGCCAACCCCAAGGGCTATGCCGACGACGGCTCAGGAACGTTCACCGGCGTAGCTCTGGCCGTCATCGAACGCGCGCCAGACATCGCGCGCCACGTGCTCGTTACCTACGGCGGCCAAGTCAATGCGGTGGATATTGAGGTCGGGGTCGGGGTCTTCGGATCGTTTGTTGACGCACGCGCTATCATCCGACATTCGCAGAAAGAGGATTGGGTGATGTCCGTGCATATCGGCGAGCAGCGCGCGCTCTTCGATGTGCTCTCAGACCTCGCCCAGCAGTCGGCCAGCCTATTCTTTCTCGACCGTTTTTCGGATCGTTTCGTCTGGGTGCCGTGGACCAGCGGCCAGGCCACCTCACTACATGACTACCCGGTCAAGTTCACCGAGGACATGTTGCTCGACCTGTCTGCTGAGGTAACCACCGACACCGAAATCGCTCAAGATATCCGGGTCCAATACTGGCAGGATTATCGGCTTAACAAGACGCTCCTCGAAACGGCTATCTCATCTTCGGCGAGCAGCGCTGGCTATACCACTCCATCCGCGCGCGATCAGCTTCAAGTAGTGGACGGGAGCAACAACAAGTTCGACATCACGAGCGGTGGACTCAAGTCCTATACCATCCCGAGCGGCACACACGCGCCGCTCGGGACCATCGCGGCACCGGGGCTCGGTATCCTGCTGAGGAACTTCCTGCGGGGGGCCACTGGTTTGAACACTGTTGCGGTCCAGGCGGGGTGGGGATTCGAGATCGTTGCTGGCTATAACGACAGGCTCCAGACCAGCAGCAACCTCACCACGCTCGCGCCGGGTCGTTACACTGGGGAGCAACTCGCGGCCCACGCCACCGCCCTGCTGGCCGGGTCAGGCTATACCGTTACCTACGCACCCCTCACTAACCTGTTTACGTTCGTGCGGACAACCACCTTTACCATCTCGCAGGCCGCGCTCGAACACGCTGCGACCGCATGGCCGGTATTTGGATTCTACTTTTTTCTTCTCTACCAGACCGCCGCATCAAGTTTTACGGGCGAGAACGCGATCGCCTCGGAACGGTTCTGGATCGCCACCCCTGACACCGGCTTTCAGCTAAACTTCTATTCTCAGAACCCAACCATCAACTGCGCCTTCTTGCTCGGGTTTCCGCGGATCCAGACGGAACCCAACTCCGGGTTCCAGCAGGCCCCGTTCATGCGCGGCGATCGCGAGACGCGGGCGACCGCGGCCGAGTCGCTGTACGGAGTCAAGCCCGGCCGGGTGGTACAGGCTACGTGGCTCAGGGACGAGCGCATGGCGCAACTGTACCGTAACCTTCTCTTCGACTTCTTCGGCGAGCCCAAGGTCAAGGTCACGTTCTCGACTACGTTCTGCCCCGACCTCCAGCGCGGGCGCGTGGTGCAGTTCGACAGCACGGTGGATTCAATGATGAAGTTCCCGCGCCCCGGCTCGGACGGCTCGTGGGTAGGCAAGAAGTTCCGCGTGCTCGAGGTGGCCCAGCACGCGGGGCCCGAGAACTGGCACCAGCAAGTCGTGGCCATCGAAGTGTAGTAGAATCGCGGCCGACGCGCGCACGGATGCGCTCGGCCAAACCAGACAGGGAGGTCTGCCATGGCAGTCGGAACATTCGTCTTCAACGTCGCGAAGGTCAAGTTCGCCAACGGTACGCTCGACTTCGACACCGACGTCATCAAGGTGACGCTGTTCGACAGCGACTTCGCCTTCCCCTTCACCCTCGACGCTTTCAAGGACAAGGCCACGGTCGCCGCGATTCTGACCACGCCGGGCTGGGAGGCGGCGGGCGGCACCTACACCAACGGCCCAGGCGGCACTATCCGCCTAACGCTCGCGGGGGTCTCGGTGGCCCAGGACGACATCAACAACCGCGCCAAGCTCATCGCCAACGACGTGGAGTGGGCGGGCGACGCGGGCGGCATCAACGTGGGCACGGTGAACGGCGCGCTGGTCTACAAGCACGTCTCTGGGACGGACGATACGCTCAACTTCCCGATCGCGTGGTACGACGATGGTGGTTTCCCGATCGCCACCAACGGCGGGTCGCTCAAGATCAAGTGGGCGGAAAACACGGGCACGGCTGGCATCGTCGTCGCGCTAACGTAGAAAGGGCCGGAAGGCCGTTGCGGTGCTAGGTCGATAGACTCGCGCGCGCAACGGCCTCGGTTACGGCCATGCCAGCCCCGGTCAGGACCCCGCTCGGTTCCTACGCCTCGTCGACGTCGCTGTCTTCGGCGACGCTCGCCAGCATCACCGGCAACCCCGGCGACGCGATCATCTTCATGCTCTGGCACTCGAGCACGATCACGTCCGCCTCGTGGGGCTCGTACAACCTCCTGCCATTTATCGCCCAGCAGGTCAACTCCACCACCATCGTCACGTTCCTCGGGGTCTTCGGCCTCGTGTCCGGCCAGACCGCGAACATGGTCGCGAACTTCCTCGCCACCACCAAGGCCTCGATCATCGCCACCCGCTACACCAACCTGCGCGCGACCGGCACGGTGGACCGGATCAAGGGCCAGTCGGGCGGCGCGGTCACCAACCCCGGCACCGGCCTTTCGGCCCTGACCACGCAGGCCAAGGAGCAGCTTGTTGCGATGCTCGGCCACAACGCTGGCACCGCGATCGGCGTCACTGCTCCATTTACCGAAGGCGTCGAGGCTGTCGCAGGTGCCTCGATGCGGCTCCAGGAGTCCTACCGCTACGTCACGGTGACTGGACAGTACGCGGCCGACTTCACCGTCTCGCCTGCGCCCACCCGCTATGCCGCCCTGCTGGTGTCGCTCAAGGAGGATGCGGGCACCGACGTAACGCCGACGATCGCGAGCGCTGCGGCGACCGCAGGAACGCCGGCCGAGGTCAAGAGCCATCCGGTAACGCGGCCCACTACCGCCACAGCGGTGGTCTCGGCACCGCCAGCCACCCAGCGGTGGCAGGTGCTCGCGCCGCTCAACCAGGCCGGTGCCGCAGTGACGGCCCTCGCTCTTCTCGTGCAGGTCTCGGTACTGCCGAGCGCGGCCACCGCCTCATTCCCAGTCGTAGCGGTCTCTGTGGTGGGGGGCGCGCGGTCGCTCGCCCCGTCCCTGGCTTCGGCTTCGTTCTCGGCTGGGAGCCCGGCGCTCGCCCCGGGTGCCCGCGAGCGCACGCCGACGGCCGCCTCGTTCGTAGCCACCGCTTCGTCGGTCTCCGAGATCCTGGTCGGGGACACCGAGCGCACGTTGCTCGTGGCTACCGTGGCGGTCGTGGCCCAGACCACGAGCCTCGACCCCGCGGATGCCCCACCGCGCACCCCGACAGCGGCCAGCATGGTCGCATCGGCGGGGACGCCGCAGGTCGTACTCGCGACCACCATCGTCTCGCCGAGCGCCGCGACCTGCGTCGTGTCGGCGCCAGGCGTGGCACTCGCGGGCCTGGTGGTCAAGAACCCGTCGGCCGCACAGGTCTCGTCTCAGGCGGGCTCGGTGTCCATCGACTCCGCCATGCGCCCGAGCGCAGCGGTGTGCCTCGCGATCGCTGCGACCCCCACGCTCGCCATTGGCGGTCGCGAGCGGACCCCGACCGCGGCCTCGTTCGCGGCGAGCGCACCGACGATCACTAGCCTAGTCGTGGGCGGCCCCACGGTCTCGCCCTCGGCCGCCCTCGCCTCGTTGTCCGCGCTCGCCGCAGGCACCGAACCGGCCGACGCCCCACCGCTCACCGTCTCCCTGGCCGGAGTGCCGTGCTCCGCTCGGACCCCAGCGGTCTCGGCCGGAGGGCTCCTGGCGAGCCCCGCAGTCGCGGTCGCCGCTTGGTCTGCACCTACCCCCGCCGTGATCAACGCCGCCCGTTGCACGCCATCAGCAGCGGTGGCCTCGGCCTCCGCGCTCACCACGAGCCTGGTGGCTGGGGTCAATGCCAGGGTCGCGGCTGCCGGTTTTATTGCACCTAGCGCGGGCCGAGAAATGGGCGGGGTCGTCGTGAGCCAGACGCTCCCAGCCTCCGCCTTCTCGGCGCCCACGCTGGCCGAGATCCTGGTCGGCGACGCTCGAGTGGCCCCGTCCGCCGCCGCGCTCGCTGTCTCGGCGCTCTCGGCGACCACCGACCCAGCGGACGCCCCAGCCATCGGGCCATCCACGGCCATGGTCGCGGCGCTCGCCGGGACCCCCGAGGTCGTACTGGCCGGGCGCCAGGCGACGCCGTCGGCCGCGAGCGTAGTGGTATCGGCCCCGAGCTCGTCGCTCCATGGGCGGGTCTCGCCGAGCCTGCCATCAGCCTCGAGCACGGCCGGGACGCCCGCAGTAGTACTGGGGACGGCGCAACTCCTCCACACGGTGGCCGTCACAATTCTTTCCGGTCCCACCCCGACCATGGCCCCAGGTGCAACGGCGGTCGCCCCCAGCGCGCCAACCTTGGCCTGTGGGGCCGCGACCCCGAGCCTGGTGGCTACCGCTACGCTCTCGCCAACCGGCCCAACGGTCCCAGCGCTGGCCCCCGTGTGCGCCTTCCTGGCTGGGACCATCGCCGCGAGCCCGACCGGGCCACAGGCCCAGGCGTTGGCGGGTACCCCGGCGGTCTCGGGCGGGGCGGCCGCGGCCCAGGCCAACCTCGCCGCGACCCCGGTCGTAGCCGGGACCCAGGCCCTCGAGCCCGGCGGGCGGGTCGCGGGACCATCCTTCGCCTCGGCCACCTTCGCGGCCCCCGCCATGACCATCGTCATCACGGCACCGTCGGCCTTCCCGTCGGTCGCTACCATGACCGTGATCGCGATGGTCCCGGGGATCCAGAGCGGGGATACGCTGATCCTGCCCTCGCGGCCGACGATCGTATTCCGGCCGCAGCAGCCAGGCAGTTCCTACGCCGCGGCCTCGCAGCAGGTCAAGCCGCTCACCATGCTCCGGGCGGTCGGGACCCTCGGGGACGCCGACGCCGCCACCACCATCGTGGTCGGGCCGAGTACCGTCTCTGGCCCGTTGGTCGTATCGGCGGCGGCGCTGGTAGCGGCGGCCCGCCCCGGCGCGATCGAGTCGGTGGTCTTCTACGCTCTCGGGCGCAAGCCGGTGACCGGGGGACCAGTGGCTACCGCTTCGACCTCACGTTTCACGTGGAACGTGGGCCCAGACTCGGACTCCTTTGTTGACCCAGGCGACCCGTTCCCAGAGAGTTCCGACGTGAACGGCTTCGCGGTCTTCGCCTCGGACCCGATCCCGACCCAGCCGGACGGCTCGCCGTGGGACTGGGCTGGGGTCGAGGCGCTAGCCGCGGTCGCTGTAACCCAGGAGTTCACGGTGGCCCCGGGCCAGCACTCTATCCTCGGGGTCGCCGAGCTTTGGGTCGAGGTGCTCGGGGTCGAGGCGCTGCCGACCTCCCCGGTCGAGGCGGTGGTGTCAATGCAGTTCGGCCCCGAGCTGATACGCGTTGAGATCGAGAAGAACGAACTCGTCGGCGCGACCCTCGGCGGGCCCGAGCGCGAGACCCTCAACCTGGAGGTGGATCATGCCGTCCCCTGAGTTCGTGCAGGGTGACACGCGAAAGGCGCTGCGAGTCACGGTTAAGGACTCGGACGGCGCGGTAGTGAACCTGACGGGTGGCTCGGTGCGGCTCCTCGCCCAGGGCGTCAACTCGGCCAACAAGCCGACCTCGAACCCAGGCGAGTCGGTCTACAATGGCGTCCTGGGCGTGTTCTTCACCAACGGCTCTGACGGCGTGGTGGACTTCCAGGGCCTGGGCGGGCTGTGCTCGATCGGTACGCGCAGCAAGGAAACCTACCGCTACCAGATCAAGTTCACCGATACGACATCGAAGATCGCGTTCTCGGCCGAGAGCACGTTCTCGGCGACCAAGCCGGTCGGGAGCTAGCCCATGTCCATCATGTACAACGCGGCGCGCAGGCGCTTCGCCAACGGCGAATTGAAGTGGGATTCTGCGCTCAAGGTGCTGCTCCTGCACCCGACCTACGCGCCCGTGGCTACTCACGAGTTCGTCTCGTCGGTAGCGGCCCACGAGTGCTCGGGCCCCGGCTGCGTCGGCGGCTTCGGGGCCTCGGGGCGGAAGCTAATCACCGCCTCGGTAGTCCAGGACGACGCCCTGAACCGTGCGGTCCTCTCGTTCGGGGCCCTGGTGTGGCGCGGCATCAACGCCGGGATCGTCGGCAAGCTGGTGGTGGTGCGCGAGCGCTCCTCCGACGCCACCTCGTGGCTGGTCGCGCTGCTGGACGGCCCCGGCTTCCCGGTCACCACTTCCGGCGGCGTCCTCACCGTCGACCCGACCACCACTGCGGCCCTGGTGCTGGAGTAAGCGTTGGGCGCCGCCTACACCGCCAAGGGCACCGCCTCTACCAAGGCGCTCGGCACCACGCTCACCGTGTCCGGCGTGGCGCTGGCTGGGGGCTCAAGCGTTATGGTCCTGCTCGCCTACGACAACGTGCTCATGACCGCGACCGGTGTCGCCTGGGGCGGGACCAACTTGACCGTGCTGGGCGGGGTGCAGACCGGCGGCAGCAGCCTCCTGGTCTTGGAGCTATGGGTCGCGCACAACGTCACGGCTGGCACCAACAACCTGGTTACGACCTTCGATACCTCGATCGCCACCAACAAGTCGATGACGGTGGCCCAGGTCACCGGTCTGCTCGCGACGCCCAACGACAAGACCGCGGGCGTGGGCGGCACCGGCACGGCTCCTTCGTCCGGGAACACGGCGACCACGGCAGTGGCAGACGAGTTCCTGCTCGGCGGCGTGGTCACCAACGGCCCCGAGGAGGACACCGCCGGGACGTGGAGCGGCAGCTTCACCGCTAGCCAGCGCAAAGGGACTACCGGCGGAGTGGCGACGACCAACGGAACCGTCTCCGCGGGCTACCGCGTGGTCACCGCTACCGGGGCCTATGCCGGGGCCAAGACCGGGGTCACGTCGCGCGACTGGGCGGCGCTGATCTATACCTTCAAGGCGGTCACCGACTTTACGGTCACGCCCACGCTTCCCGCGGCCGCGGCGACTGCGCCGGGTGCGAAGGTCGGTGTTGGGGTCCTGGTATCGAAGGCGCAGGCGGGCGCGACCGCGCCCACCGCTGGCTCCGCGCTCACCAGCGCCAGGCCTACGGCCGCCGCCGCCGCCTGGAACGCACCATCGCTCAAGGTCGGGGTCTCGGTCTTAGTCTCGGTCGCGGTCGCCGGTGGGCCGGTCGCGCTCACGCCCACGGTCGATCCGGGGGGCGCGTCCCGGACGCCGACTAAGGCCCAGGCCGCGGTTTCGGCCTTGACTCCGCACTCGGTAACGCGCTCAATCAACGTGTCACTGGCGGCTACAGGATGTTCCGCCCTCACGCCCGCATCGGTTCCCAAGGGGAGGGTCACCGTGAACGTCCCGCAAGCCGCGCTCGCCCTGTCGCTCGCCGTCATTCCCGCCTGTGGCCGGGGGCCGGGGAAGTTCCTCAATCCGGTAGCGCCCAAGATCCAACTTTCGAGCCAGTCGATGCTGCCCGGTGGCGTGCTCCAGCAGCTCTATGGCGGGGCCCAGACCAGTTCGCTCGCGATAGTCAGGCCGTATGCTAATTCGGCGGGAGATCAGAGCCTCGCCACCGCAGAACAATCGAGCACCGAGGCGTTGGGGACGAATACCCTCGATGTTCTGTCGGGCCCATTTGTGAACGTGGCGGACCTCGGATCAATCGAGTACATCGTGCTACATCTGGTCGCCTCCTACGACAAGTTGGGCAGCGGGACGCTGGTCATCAACAGCAACGATGTGGAGATAGGTAAGCCCTACGATGTGGCAAGGCTGGTGTTGACTCCTACAAATTTCCACCTGCTCGCATTCGGAGAACAGCCGACCGAAGCGGAGCACTGGAACAGTGGCCCGCTTTACGAGCACGACAATGGGCAGTGGACCTGGCAGCAG
>Ga0247727_10013787_pt1 | contig 13556 bp, 9 predicted proteins | sample WisWelCaveWW1625_FD_202498 | JGI IMG/M metagenome (GOLD analysis project Ga0247727, IMG submission 202498) | Biofilm microbial communities from Wishing Well Cave, Virginia, United States - WW16-25 | ecosystem: Environmental > Aquatic > Deep subsurface > Groundwater > Cave microbial mat | place... | reverse complement strand
CAGCCGATGCTCGAAGTGCTCGCGTACTTGCGCGCCAACGGCTTCAAGAACTTCATCGTCTCCGGCGGCGGCATCGAGTTCATGCGCCCGTGGGCGGAAGCGGCCTACGGCATCCCGCCGGAACAGGTGATCGGCAGCAGCGTGAAGACGAAGTTCGAACTGCGCGACGGCCAGCCGGTGATCGTGCGTCTGCCGGAGTTGAACTTCAACGACGACAAGGGGGGCAAGCCCGTCGGCATCAACCAGCACATCGGCCGCCGTCCGATCGCGGCGTTCGGCAATTCGGATGGCGATCTGCAAATGCTCCAATACACCGGCGCGGGCGGCGGCGCACGTTTTTGTCTCTACGTCCATCACGATGACGCCGGACGCGAATACGCCTACGACCGCACGGACCATCTCGCCAAACTCGACAAGGGTCTCGACGAAGCCGCCGCGAAAGGCTGGACCGTCGTCAGCATGAAGGACGACTGGAAGACCGTCTTCGCCACGGCGCGGTCCGAGATCACCGCCATCGACATCCTGTTGCAACCAGATGCGGTCATGCTCAAGCACGCCGCCGCCAACAACGCCCGCCTGCTCAAAGTCTTCCCGAAAGGCTTCGCGCTGGATGCGACGCACACTCCGCACATCACGATGCTCCAGTGTTTTGTCCGCACGGCCGACCTCGATCAGGTCTATGCCGCCGAGGAAAAAGTTTTCGCCGCGGCCAACGTCAACGCGATGAAGCTGGAGGCGTTCAAATTCTACTACGCCGCCGCCGGCGCGACGGGCGTCGCCGGCATCTGTGCGAAGCCGACGCCAGCAATCCTCAAGCTGCAAGCCGACATCATTGCCGCCGCGAAGCCTTTCATGGTGGAACGCGGCCCCATCAGCGCCTTCACCGCTCCGCACGAAGATTCCGCCATCGACGCGGCCATCATCGATTATGTGTCCACGTTTGTGCCGAAGATGAGCGGCGAGAATTTCAATCCGCACGTCAGCACCGGCGTCGCGCCGAAAGAGTACCTCAACAAAATGCTCGCCGAACCGTTTGAGAGTTTCACCTTCTCGCCCGCCGGCGCGGCCGTTTACCAACTCGGCCCGTTCGGCACGGCCGCAAAGAAACTCAAAGCATGGGATTTGACGCCTTGAGGGAACACCGCCCGCAGTAAACCTGAGCCGGTCATTTGGCGGCACCGGCGGCTAGTGCCACAACTCGTAAGCAACCTTTCATGGACCCGCATTCTTGCCGCTCAAACACCAGATTCTTGGGACTCTCTGCGCTCTTCGCTCCTCTGCGGTAATAGCCCGATTCTTTCACCGCAGAGAAGCGAAGAGCGCAGAGTGGTTTAGATCGCGCCGTGGTAAGTTCGCGGCGTGATGACACCTTGTTTCGGAGTTGTGGCACTAGCGCCTTGCCGCTCACAACCCACCAACGAGGTCCGACCATGACAAAGCTATTGGTTCTCTACTACTCGATGTACGGCCATGTGGAGACGATGACTCAGGCAATTGCCGAGGGTGCTCACGGCGTGGATGGCGTCGAGGTCACGATCAAGCGGGTTCCCGAACTGCTGAGTGCGGATAAGCTCGCGCAAGTCGGCGGCAAGGCGAATCAAGTCGCACCGGTCGCCGACCCGAAGGAGTTGGCCGACTACGACGCGATCATCTTCGGAACTCCGACGCGCTTCGGAAACATGGCCGCGCAGATGCGAAACTTTCTCGATCAGACCGGCGGCATGTGGGTCAAGGGAGGACTCGTCGGTAAGGTGGCGAGCGTCTTTACCAGCACCGGAACCGGCGGCGGCAACGAGAGCACGATCATCAGCTTTCTGCCGACGCTCATGCACCACGGCATGATTTACGTCGGCTTGCCGTACTCTTGTCCGGAACTCGCCGACATCAGCGAAGTGAAGGGGGGCTCGCCGTGGGGTGCGGCCACCATCGCTGGGGCGGATGGCTCACGGCAACCGAGTGAGAAGGAACTCGCTCAAGCCCGGTTCCAAGGCCGGCACGTCGCGCAGATCGCCGCGAAGCTGAAGGGATCACAACCATGAAAGCACTGCGGCAGATTCATCGCAGTTCCGCCACACACATGGTGGGGGACGGTTTTCCGGTGCGATCGGTGTTTGGTTACAACGACCTCGGCCAGAAGCTGAGTCCGTTTCTGTTGCTCGACTATGCCGAGCCGCACGAGTTCGCTCCGTCCGACAAGCCGCGCGGCGTTGAATCGCATCCGCATCGAGGCTTCGAGACCGTGACCGTTGTGTATCAAGGCGAGGTCGAGCACCGCGACTCCAGCGGCGGAGGCGGATTGATCGGTCCCGGCGACGTGCAGTGGATGACCGCCGCGTCGGGACTGGTGCATGAGGAAATGCACTCGCGCGAGTTCACACGCCGCGGCGGCACAATGGAGATGGTCCAGCTTTGGGTGAACCTACCCGCCAAAGACAAATCCGCGCCACCCGGCTATCAAACACTGCTCGCCGCCGATATCCCCAACATTTCGTTGCCCAACAACGGCGGTATCGTGCGAGTCATTGCCGGCGAGTTCCTCGGCACAAAAGGTCCGGCTCGCACCTTCACGCCGATCAACCTCTGGGACATTCAGCTTCTCGCGGGACATGCGGTGGAACTTCCTCTGCCGGATGCCACCACCGCGCTGCTGGTGCTGCGCGGGCAAGTCACGCTGACCGATGGCCAAGTCGCCAACGCCGGCGAATTGGCCATCTTCGACCGCGCCGGCCTCGGTATCGCACTCAACGCCGTTGCTGACTCCACGCTGCTGCTGCTCAACGGCGAACCGATTCCAGAACCGATCGTCGGACACGGCCCGTTCGTGATGAACACTCGCGAAGAAATTGCCCGCGCGTTCGAGGACTTCCAACAAGGCCACATGGGTACGCTGCGTCCGAGGTGACGTGCCGAGCGGACCATCAAGCGAATCAACCAAACAAGGAACACAACGATGAAAATGAAAACCAGAGCCTTCCTCGCCGTTCTCGGATTCGTATTGTGTGCGACGTTCGCGTCGGCGGCCAAAGCGCAAGAAGTCCTGCCTCGGCCCGATCAGCCTTTCAAGGGCAAGATCGGCCGCACGGCAACGGACTCCAAGACGGACTTCCCCAGGCAGATCGAAGCGCCCAAGGGAGCGCCGAATATCCTCGTCATCTTGACCGATGACGTGGGCTTCGGGGCGTCGTCCACCTTCGGCGGGCCGATCCCCACGCCGACGATGGATCGGCTGGCGAAGTCCGGGCTGCGGTTCAATCACTTTCACACGACCGCGCTGTGCTCGCCCACGCGCGCGGCACTTTTGAGCGGACGCAATCATCATTCGGCGAACACCGGCGTCATCATGGAATTGGGGACGGGCTTCCCCGGCTACAACTCGATGATGTCGAAGAGTTGCGGGACGTTCGCCGAGGTCTTGAAGCAGAACGGCTACAACACCTCGTGGTATGGCAAGAACCACAACGTCCCCGATTGGATGTCGAGCCAGGCCGGGCCGTTCGACTTGTGGCCGACCGGGCTGGGCTTTGAATACTTCTACGGCTTCATCGGCGGCGACACGAGCCAGTGGAATCCGGCACTCTTCGAAGGCACGAAGCCGATCGAACCGCCGCACGATGCGAAGGATTATTTCTTCGACAAAGACATGGCCGACCACTGCATCCATTGGATTCGGATGCAGCACGCGACCGCCCCCCACAAGCCGTTCCTCGCCTACTACGCTCCGGGTACGGCCCATGCGCCGCATCACGCGCCGAAGGATTGGATCGCGAAGTTCAAGGGGAAGTTCGATCAAGGCTGGGACAAGGTGCGCGAGGAAACATTCGCGAGGCAGAAGACGGCCGGCATCATCCCGGCGAACGCCAAACTGACCGAACGGCCCGCGAGCATCCCCGCCTGGAACAGCCTGAACGCGGACCAGAAGAAGGTCTTCGCCCGCATGATGGAGGTGTATTGCGCCGCGCTTGCGCACTGCGATCACCAGATGAGCCGCATCCTCGACGCGATCGAGGCGCAGGGCGAACTCGACAACACGCTCGTCATCTACATTCAGGGGGACAACGGTGCCAGCGGCGAAGGCGGCATGCAGGGCCTGCTCAACGAGATGACGGTCTTCAACGCGATCCCCGAAGACATGCAGGAGGTCGTGCGTCGCATGGACGAACTCGGTGGGCCGACGACGTTTAACCACTATCCGGTCGGCTGGGCGCACGCCCTGTGTACTCCGTTTCAATGGACGAAGCAGATCGCCTCGCACTTCGGCGGCACGCGCAACGGACTGGTCATCTCCTGGCCGGCGCGGATCAAGGACAAGGGCGGTCTGCGCTCGCAGTTCTGCTCGGTCATCGACATCGCGCCGACGATTCTCGAAGCCGTCGGCGTGCCGTCGCCCGCGAGCATCAACGGCGTGACACAAAAGCCCGTCGAGGGGACGAGCCTCGTCTACACGTTCGACAACGCCAAGGCCCCGTCGAAGCACACGACGCAGTATTTCGAGATGTTCGGCAACCGCGCCATCTACCACGACGGCTGGGTGGCCGCGACGACACCGGGGGTTGCTCCGTGGGACACGGCCGCCGAGACGCAGGGTCGCTTGCCGGCCGTGCTCGAATACCAGTGGGAGCTCTACAACGTCGCCGAGGATTTCTCGGAAGCCAATAACCTCGCGGCCAAGGAACCGGCGAAGCTCAAGGGGTTGCAGGCTCTCTTCGACAAGGAAGCCGCGAAGTACAACGTCCTGCCAATCGAGAACAGCCGGATTGACCGCTTCGACGTCACCCTCCGCCCCAGCCTGACCCGCGGGCGTGACGAGTTCACCTACTTCCCCGGCCTGGTGCGCATCCCCGAAGGCGCGGCACCCGATACGAAGAACAAGTCGTATCAGATCCAGGCCGAGGTCGTGATACCGGAGAGCGGCGCGGAAGGGATGCTGCTCACCCACGGCGGACGCTTCTCCGGATGGGGGCTGTACCTGCTCAAGGGCAAGCCGGTGTTTACCTACAACCTCGCGGGCGTCGCCCGCTACAGCGTGACCGCCAAGGAAAAGCTGACGCCGGGCACGCACACCATCGTTTACGACTTCAAGTACGACGGCGGCCTCGGCAAAGGGGGCGTCGGCACATTGCTGGTGGACGGCCAGAAAGCGGGCGAAGGCCGCATCGAACGCACGCTGGGATTCCGCCTCTCGCTCGACGAGACGCTGGATTGCGGCGAGGACACCGGCACTCCCGTCTCCGAGGATTACCACGTCCCCTTCAAGTTCACCGGCGAGTTGAAGCAGGCCACGATCAAGCTCGGCAAGAGCGGCCTCGCGGCCGGCGATGTGAAGCAACTTGAAAGAGCCATTCGCGCCGTCACGTTGGCAACCGAGTAAGCACGGCGAACATTCGTGGCCGCACACGTCGAGTCGACGAGTGCGGCCGCGTGGGCCTATTTCTGCTGGCACGCGGCGTCCCGCTGTGGCTATGTCGTCGCGATCTGTCTCGCGGCGATTCACCGCGGCCCTGCCGCGAAGTCGATCCGGACCGGATCGCACGTCAGGGTGCCGAGAAGCGGGGACGGAGTCGTTTGCCACCAGGCTGAGGTTTGGAGAGCCGCCGACCGAACGGTTTGCCATCCGGCTGGGATTTTGAGAGGTGCCGACCGAGCAGTTTGCCATTCGGCCGGGGTCCGGAAAGGTGCCGACCTGAGGGTTGGTTATAGCGGTCGGGTCGGGACGAGCGAACGGGCGAGTTGGCGGCATGGAATCGTCGTAAGTACGAGCGAACGCGCGTCGGTTTGCCATGCCAGACCCTTTCGCATTGATGCCCACTTATCCGTTTGCCTCTGCCGACCATTTCGAATTAACGGCCACTTATCCGTTTGCCTCTGCGGACCCTTTCGGATTGACGGCCACTTATCCGTTTGCCTCTGCCGGAGGGTCTGGAGAGGCAAACGCGCCGGTTTTCATCAATCCGGATCCTTCCGGATTGGCAAACACCTCGGTTGGCGCTTGTCCGGACCCAAGCTTCATGGCAACCAGCTTGGGTTTACGTTGTTTTGACCCTTTCGGCCCGGCGAGCACTTACGTCAATGCCGGTCGCAAGTCAGTCGGAAAGACAAAGTGATCACGACGCGCGAGCGAGTGGTTGCCGCGAATGGGTTTGGCCCAACGCAACCACTCGCTCGCGCGTCGTGCTGACTGTCCTGTGCTGTGCGCGGGTCTCCCGACCCCGCACCGCATGGGACCAACGGTCTCCAGCGGTTTCGGGGAGACCTGCGGTCCAGCCCAGCGGCGGGGTCGGGAGACCCGCGCCGAGCGCGAAGGCTTTCTGCTGCCCTACTTCGGATACTTAATGTCGCGGGTGTCACGGCAGCGAGGGTAATCGGAACAGCCGAAGAACGGTTCGCCCGATTGCTTGTTGTGTCGCAGGACCATTTGCTTGCCACACTGAGGACACAGGGGATGGTCCGACTTCTTGAGTGTACTGGTATAGGCTCGTTTCTCTGACAGAGTCATCGAGGATCGTGTGCCCGCTGTTGCGGGCCTCGTCTCTCCACCGCGAGGTTGTTGCCCGCCGTCCTGCGGCGTTCCGAATTGGAATTTAAGAAGCAGCGCAATCACAACCACTGCGCAGATCGAACCAGCGATGAGAACCTTTCTCCCGACCGGAGCCTTAAACCGATTCGGCGTTCCCGGCAAGTCACAGGCACCTTTGCAATCGGGGTAGCGGACACAACTCAAGAATGGGCCGTACTTGCTGGGCTTCCTGATCATCTCGCCCCCACACAGGGGGCACTTCGGCTGGAGTTCCATGTGGCGATCTCCCGTGACCGACTTGGTATGGTCATCGAACCATTGCTTGATCTTCTCGGTCAACCGGTCGAGTTGCCATTCGGTGCGGCAGAGATCGTCGGCACGAATCCGCAGGAGCGGAAGCCCGAAGCGATTCGACAGCTCATCCTTTTTGGCGTCTCGCTCGGATTGGGGCGAGTGGCCATGTTGCGGACCATCGAACTCCAACGCAAACAACGGCACTTGGTCCCGTCCCGTCACGACGAAGTCGTAATGCGCTTGGAGGGCGAACTCAAAAAGCACTTGTGGCAGACCGGAGTCTTCGATCGGAAGGACATCCGCGAGACGGACCTTGGCATAAACTTCTGCGGCGTGGAGTTCGCAGACCTCGCGCAAACGCGCGTAGGTGATTTGTTCCGGGCTGTTGAGAATTCTCTTCAACATCTGGCTCTCTCGAACCACGGAGGGCGGCCCAACTTGCCTCAAGCTGGGTGCGAAGCACAAGAAACTCAGGACCAACGTTGCTCAGGAATTGACGTTCTTTCTGAATTGGACATCCAGCGAGGTTTCCTGTATCTGCGGCACCCAGCTTCTGCGAAGCTGGGCCACCCGCGTCAAACGCAAATTTCTGATGATGCACACACAGCTTGAAGGAAGCTGTGCCACCCGCAACTCACAGAGAGTTGGGCTGAAGAGCTTTCTCTGACTGTGCTGCAAACAAGTCGAACTGTCCCGAGATGTTCTTGATATCGTCGATATTGCCGGCAGCAATCGTCACCACGGCCGATCGCACTCTGGCTTCGGATGACTGCGAAATGAGTATCTCTCCAGATTTGGCGCGAGCTTCGATTCGCTGTGCAAAGTTCACGTCGGGACCGAGCGCGGTAAACTGATCTCGGAAGTCTGTGCCGACGTTTCCCACGAGGACTTTGCCGGTGTGAATCCCACATCCCAACCCAATCTCGATCTTTTGCGGAGTGTAGAGCGTCCACTGCTCCATCCAGCGATTCACGACGGAATCAAACCTTGATCGCAAATCAAGGGCCGCTTTGACTGCGGCGATTGCGTCGGTCTTGCCTTCATCGTCCTTATGATTGAGTACGCCAAACAGCGCCATCACTCCATCGCCAATGAACTTGTCGAGTAGCCCGCCGTGGTCGAAAATCGTCCTTGCTGCAACCTCACAATAATCCTTCAGGAAGCCTGCGATCAGAGTTGGGTGAGCCTTGAGGATTTCGCAAAGACGAGAGAACCCTCGAATATCCCAGAAGCAGACGGTGATGGTCCGCTGCTTGATCGAGAGAAGTGACGGATCACGCTCAATGGCTTCAAACACTCTCGGATCGAAATAGCGGCGCAGAAAATTCACGCGTTGCGACCATTCACGATAGCGCAATGCGGCTCGCGTCTTGATATTGATTTCCCGAACTGCGGCTGTCCCCCGAATGTTCTTCTCAACGACGTCAAATGCCCCGTAATCGAACGCTTCGTATCGGTTTAGACTCTTCTCTTTCGCCGTGAACAGGATTGCCATGATCAATGGGTCAATTCTCCGAGCCTCTTGGAGCATGTTCATCCCACTTTGCTCGGTTGTCATCACGAGGTCCGTCAGGACGACGTCGATCGGCTCCTTCTTGGCCAGTTGGGCCTCAATGACAGCTCTGCCTTCGGAATCACTCTCGGCCGTGAAGAGTTGCCAGTCAGGGTTCTCATCTCCGAGGGCACGTTTCAAGGCTTCTCTGTTCTCGTTCTCGTCGTCAACGATCAGGATTCGTGACATCTTGACTCTTACTCCTTTCGTTTCCGCTTCCGGGTTTCGGTGGAAACTTGTTTGGACTTCGGTGATTTCATCGGAGCGGCCGGGGCATGAGCCGGTTCGGCAACCAGCGGCAGATAAATCTCAAAGTCAGCCCCTTCGCCAGGACGCCCGGATTCGAGGATTTCCCCCCCATGTCCTTCGATGATCCGCCGCACAACAGCCAACCCCAGTCCAGTTCCGTGGTCACGCGTCGTAAAGAATGCATCAAAAATCTTGATCTTGTTTTCCAATGCCACCCCAACGCCATTGTCGTTGAAGCGGATCAGTGTGTATTGCCTGCTCGAATCAACTGATTGAGGCAACGGTAGTGGAGTTGGTTGGGTGACCGTTGCCCGGATTCTTTTTTCCGGCTTGTCTAACCAATGCAACGCGTTCGATGCTAGTTCGTCAAAACACTCAGCCAGTCGATCGGGATCACCCTCGACGCGGATATCATCAGGGCATTCGATTTCGCATGTCACACCCTGGTTGCGTGCCGCCTTACAGGCATCTTCAAGGATCGGGCGAAGTACCGTCGGAACAGGTGAAATCTCCTGTGCTCGCGTCAGTGATTTGAATTGATCGACGATCCCTTTCGCCCTCTCGACAGAAGCCCGAATGCTGCCGATGACTTCAACGGCTTCGCCAATTCGATTCTCGGCAATCCGTTTTTGGAGAGGATCAAGGTTTGTTTCAATGGCAAAGATAGGATTGCCGATCTTGTGGGCTGCCGAGAATGAAATGTCCTTCCAGACGGAGTCTCGCTCAGCTCGAACACGTCTATTCTTCTCATCTTCCAATGCTTCGATAAGGACCGTTTGCCGATTCGTGAGGTCCACATTCTCTTGGTACAACTCATCGGGAGCCTTGCGAAACTTCGAGCGAGAGCGTCCTTCGTCGGAGAAGTACTTGTACCCAATCTGTGGAAATTGTTGCACAAGTGATGTCAGGTAATTCCGGTCCCAAACACGAATACGAACGCTGATGGAATGGGGGCCTCCTTTCATCCGACGGGATGTCCGTGTCCGCATTTTATCGAACTCTTCACTTGAGGATTCCCCTTGGAGCAGAATGACCAGCACCGTGATTGGAACATCTCCAGCGCCTCGTGACAGCAGGCGTTCGAGGCGCTCACCACCTCTCAGTAACCGGTGCAGGAAATAATCGGGATCACGGCTTGCCATATCCAGCATCATTTCAGATGGATCGTTGCGACCCATCGCCACAAGCCAAAGTTCACGATACTCAAACCCGTCTGGATCCTTCTTTGGAAGTTCGGCGATCAGGTCAAACTCGCGAGATTCCTTATCCCAATCGAGCCGTTGGTAGCCCATCTGTGCAAGTAATTCACGGCAGAGATTCTCGGCCTCGGAGCGTTCGAGGCGATCCCAGTCTACGAAGAATGGAGTTGCTAATCGTGATCCGGGAATCAGTTGTGCTCGACGCGGGGAATGCCGGAAGTCGCGAAGAGATTCATGAATTTTCTCAGTCAGGTTTGATAACCCCGACCGAGTAGGTTCATAGATCAGGAACTGAAATCCCCGAAAATCAACGGGAATATGTTCTGTGCCTCCGCTTTGGCTCAACAGAAACACGCCTTTTCCCATTGCCTGTGCGAGGCCAAGCTCAAAGAAGACATTTGGATTGCGGTCTGTCAGATCAGCGACAATGCAATCTGCTCTCGCCAATTCCCCAAGCAATGCGTCCCGGACCATTGCGCCGCGAACCGGCTCCTCGTCGAGCGCGATAGCTCGGAAGTTGGCCTCCTGGACGCCCTTTCTGATTGCCTCTCTCACCTGCCGAAACTTTGGAGAATACGAGAGTGCCAGAAAGCATCGTGGTCTTGGACGATCTTCGTCGGACATCAGACTTCCACCTCAAGAGAGCACGCCCCGCTCTCGGCAATGGTTTATGCGGAGTGGCCACTGTGTTTGTCGCGTGATTACGTTTGCATCATGATCGCGGATGAATCAGGCGGCTTGGGTTTCGACGTATTCACAAATGGTCGTGGGCGGGGGAACTGGTTGACCATCTTGACGAAGGCCCTCGATATGAAAGTCGATGGCTTCACGAATGAGGGTTTCCACTTCCTCCAGAGTCTCCGCCACCGCCACGCAGCCCGGCAGGTCGGGAACGGTCGCTCCGTAGCTGGTCGGTCCTTTTTCGATCAGGACGGCATATTTCATGGATGGCCTCACTTCAAACCGGCTGGCTTCAAACGGAAGATCGTACAAGAACTCTGCGAAGACGTCATAACGTAGCCGTCATCGCTCCGCGTGACGAGCCGAACGATTCGCGGTCATCATTGGCCCCAGACCGGAGTCCGTGGAACGTCCGGCTCATCACGCGGGAGCGTGATGGCTACATAAAATGCACGGCTCACGTCGCGAGATGCGAGACGTGGTTGCTCTGCGGGCCGTCGCCTTGGGAGTTGTGGCCGACGAGCCAGAACTCATAGGTGACGCCGGTGGTCAGCGGGCCGAGGTCGGTGACCGAGACGGTGGTGGTGGCCGAGGTGCCGGCCAGTTCGGCGGTCCCTCCGGCGGGGCGGCGGAAGGCTCGCAGGGTCGTCGCGTGGTCGGGCAGCGCCGCGACGGTCAGAGTCAGAGTGCCGGCATCGAACGTGGCCGGGCCGGGGGCGGCGGGGAGCGGTTGCGCGGCGGCGGCTCCGGGGTCGCGACGGGGTTGGCGGCCGATCTTCACCAGTTCCGCCGTCTGGTCCGTGTCGTTGCTGGCCGAGCAGTAGAAGAACCGAACTCGCGCGTTGATCAGTTGCACCAGCAGCAGTGCGGCGTCTCGCGCGTCGGTCGCCCCCTGCGCCGTGCCGCCCGTCGCGATCGGCTGGTTGGTGTTCACGATCGCGAGCTGCGCGGTGATCAGCGTCAGCAACGCCGCCGGATACCGATGCGTCGGATCGGCAATCGTGGGGGTAACCGTGATCGCCTGACTGGCCAGCGACTCGATCCGCGCGTCGCTGAAGTCGCCGACCAGTCCGCTCTCCCAGCCATAGGCCGTGAACAAGCCGATCCGATCGGCGTCCGTGATGGCAAAGCTCCCCAAGCCCTGCACGAAGTTGTACCCGTCCCGCAACAGCTTCTGGAGTAGATCGAGAGCCGCTCGGACATTGGCCGACGCGGTGGCGCGATCCCCTTCGCTGGACAGCGTGGCGGCGTCTTTGGCCTTCAAGTCCGCCAGCAGGGTATCCAGCAGCGTCCGAAACGCCGCTGCCAACTTGAACGGATCGGTGGCGACTCGGCCGTTATCCACCGACTGCGTCAGTTCCGCGAGTTCGATCTGTTCCAACGACGTTTGATTGGGCATGACTGGCTCCTGAGAAGGGAAAGGAAGTGAGGCCGCACGTTAAGCCGCGCGATTGTGGAGTGCCAGTGGTGGCCAGCAAAATGCCGGCGCGAGGCACCAACAGGTCCAACTCGATTCGTACCATTTCTCAGGCGTGTCAGAGAACCAGTTGTGTCTGATGCTGACAGCGTCGGCAACGAGGTCGTCCGGCACGATTGCGTGGAAAGTCGGCGGCGACGTTGGTTTAATGACACCCTCATCTCTTGCCTATCACCTCGATCGAAAGCTCGCCCCATGAACGCTGAAAACCAACGTTTGCAGGAGTCTCGCGAGAACCAAACGCCGTGGAAGAAATGGGGACTGTATCTGTCCGAGCGGCAGTGGGGCACGGTTCGCGAGGACTACAGCGACGGCGGTAATGCGTGGGATTACTTCAGCCACGATCAGGCTCGGTCGCGAGCGTATCACTGGGGCGAGGATGGGCTGGCTGGGATTTCGGATCTGAAGCAGCGGCTCTGTTTCGCGCTGGCGTTGTGGAACGGCAATGACCCGATCCTCAAAGAGCGGCTGTTCGGTCTGACCAACGGCGAAGGAAACCACGGCGAGGACGTGAAGGAGTACTACTTCTACCTCGATTCGACGCCGACGCACTCGTTCATGAAGTACCTCTACAAGTACCCGCAGGCGGCGTACCCGTATGACAATCTCGTGGCGACAAATCGCCAGCGCGGGAAGGGCGACCTCGAATACGAACTGCTCGACACGGGCGTGTTCAACGACGATCGCTACTTCGATGTCTTCGTCGAGTACGCCAAGGCCACGCCGGAAGACCTGCTCATCGAGATCACGATCGCCAATCGCGGGCCGGAGGCGGCGACGCTGCATGTGTTGCCGACGTTGTGGTTCCGCAACACTTGGTCGTGGGGCGAGAACGGTGAAAAGCCGCTGGTGGAGTTCGCGGCGCAGACAGACTCGCTGGCGGCAGTCGCCGCGAGTGATCCGAAACTTGGTCAGCGATACTTTTATTGCGACGGCTCGCCCAAGTTGCTGTTCACGGAGAACGACACGAACACCCAGCGGTTGTTTGGCGTTCCCAACGCGACTCCGTTCGTCAAAGACGGGATCAACAACTGCGTCGTCAATGGCCAGACGAATGCGGTGAACCCGCAGCAGACCGGAACGAAGGTCGCGGCGCAGTACGTCATCACCGTCGGTGCGGGTGAATCACACACGTTGCGATTGCGGCTCAGCGATGTCACTCCGAGCGCAATGACGCTGGCTCCGTCAGACGGGCCGTTCGGTCTGGATTTCGATGACGTCATGAACTCGCGGCGGCGTGAAGCGGATGAGTTCTATGCGGCGCTGACACCCAAATCGCTCAGCGAGGATGAAGGTCGAGTCATGCGGCAGGCGCTGGCCGGGATGTTGTGGTCCAAGCAGTTCTACTTCTACGACCTCAACAAATGGCTGCAAGAACGCGGTTCAGATCCGTTCAAGCCGAACCGCAAGGCCGCTCCGCACAACGATGGCTGGCATCACATGTTCAACGCCGACGTGATCTCGATGCCCGACAAGTGGGAATATCCGTGGTACGCCGTGTGGGACTTGGCGTTTCATGTGATCGCTCTGACGATGGTGGACCCGGACTTCGGCAAGCAGCAACTCAGCCTGATGCTCCGCGAGCCGTAC
>Ga0247727_10013786_pt1 | contig 13557 bp, 3 predicted proteins | sample WisWelCaveWW1625_FD_202498 | JGI IMG/M metagenome (GOLD analysis project Ga0247727, IMG submission 202498) | Biofilm microbial communities from Wishing Well Cave, Virginia, United States - WW16-25 | ecosystem: Environmental > Aquatic > Deep subsurface > Groundwater > Cave microbial mat | place... | reverse complement strand
CCTTCGGCGACTCGGATGTGCGCCTGCTCCAAACGCTCGCCAATAGCATGAGCGTCGCCCTCGAAAACGCGCGCCTCTTCGATGAGACCCAACGCCTACTCAAGGAGACCGAACAACGCGCCGCCGAACTGGCCATCATCAATACCGTTCAGCAAGGTCTCGCTTCCAAACTGAATATGCAGGCCATTTATGATCTGGTCGGCAATAAAGTGCGCGACATTTTCAATACCGAAGTGGTGTACATTGCGGTTCGCAAACCAGAAGATGTTAATTTCATCGATTTCCCCTACTACCTGGACCGTGGCAAGCGTATTGGGCAAACAGGCGTCACACTTGGCGAAGGTATCACCTCCAAGACTATTCTTGCCAATCAGCCGATCGTCGCAAAATCAATGCAAGAACAACTCGACATGGGCGCTATCTATTCCGAAGGCGAAGAATCACAATCCTACCTTGGAGTCCCAATTCGCCTTGGAGATTTTGTGGCGGGGGTGGTGAGTGTACAAAGTTATAAACAAAATGCCTTTAGCGATTCGGATGCTCGTTTATTGAGTACACTGGCTTCCAGTATGGGCGTCGCCCTCGAGAACGCCCGCCTCTTCGACGAGACCCAGCGCCTGCTCAAAGAGACCGAACAGCGCGCCGCCGAGCTTTCCATCATCAATAGCGTACAAAAGGGGTTGGCCGCCGAGTTGGATATACAGGCCGTGATCGATCTGGTGGGCGACAAGATCCGGGAGCTCTTCAACGCGCAAGTGGTGATGATTACGCTATATGACTCGCGCGCCAATTCGATTGACCACCGTTACGTCATCGAACGCGGCCAACGTTTTCAACTGTCGGGAGCGCAACCCCCTGACCTGTTGCGATTGCAGATCATCCGCTCCCGCCAAACACTCTATATCAATCAGGACTTTGAGCAACGTTGCGCCGAACTTGGCGAGACAGCGGTGCTGGCCGGCGAGGCGCCCAAATCGTGGCTGGGCGTGCCGATGATCATCGGCGATTTCGTCACCGGCATCATCAGTCTGCAAAATCTCGATCAGGAGAAGGCCTTCTCCGAGTCCGACGTCAACCTGCTGATGACGCTGGCTTCCAGCCTGAGTGTGGCGCTGGACAATGTGCGGCTGTTCGACGAGACCAACCGCCTGCTCAAGATCACCGAAGACCGCGCCGCCGAACTCGCCATCATCAACAGCGTGCAAGCCGCCCTTGCCGCCGAACTCAACATTCAGGACATCTACGACGCAGTGGGCGACAAGATCCGCGAGATCTTCCATCAGGCGGATATGGGCATCCGCATCTATGACCCGCAGACGGGTTTGGTCCACTATCCGTTCACCTACGAAAACGGTGAACGAATCGCCATTGAGTCCAATCCACTTGGCGATAAGGGTTTTGAATCGCACGTCATCCGCACCCGCGAGACGGTAGTCATCAATGAGAACATGGCGCAAGAGATGGAAAAGTATGACAGTTACACGATCCCAGGCACGCAGATGGAGAAATCGGTGGTCTATGTGCCGCTGGTGGCAGGCGACCAGGCACGCGGGCTGATCAATCTGATTGACATGCAACGCGAGCATGCCTTCAGCGACTCGGATGTGCGCCTGCTGCAAACCCTCGCCAACAGCATGAGCGTTGCGCTTGAAAACGCGCGTCTCTTTGATGAGACCCAGCGCCTGCTCAAAGTGACCGAAGACCGCGCCGCTGAAATGGCAGTCATCAACTCTGTTGGCGAGGCGATGGCCAAAACACTGGATATCAAAACCGTGACCTACAATGTAGGCGATAAAGTACGCGAGATCTTCAATGCAGAGATCGTTGACATTTCAATGTTCGATCCAATCTCAAAAATGGTCCAATTAACCTATAGTTATTACGGTCAATATTTTGAAAATGAGCCGCCGTGGGAATTAAGCGAAGGCGGGCTCACGTCAAAGATCATCCTCACCCGCAAGCCGCTATTGCTGAACTCGGCAAAGGAAATAAACGAAAATGGCGCGCAGGCTTATGTCACCGCGCCTGATGAAGATGCCGATCCCCAGTCTTACATGGGTGTTCCCATCTTGGTTGGAGAAAAAATATTGGGTGTTGTGGATGTTCAAAGCTTGAAGCCCAATGCATTTAATGAAAACAACCAGCGCCTTCTGCAAACCCTCTCGTCCAATATGGGTATCGCCCTCGAAAACGCGCGTCTCTTCAACGAGACCCAGCGCCTGCTCAAAGAGACCGAACAACGCGCGCAGGAACTCGCCGCCATCAGCACGGTCAGTCAGGCTTTGGTGGCGGAAACCGAATTGGATAAGATGATCCAGCTCATCGGGAGTCAGATGCGGGACATCTTCAACGCGGATATCACCTATCTGGCATTGCTCGATCCGCAGACGGATCTCATCCACTTCCCGTATCAAGTTGGTGAGTCGTTCACCACACTAAAACTCGGAGAAGGACTCACCAGCAAGATCATCCAAACCGGCGAGCCGTTGCTCATCAACAAGGATGTTGATGAACGCAGTAAAGAGATCGGCGTGGCGCGCGTGGGCAGGGAAGCATTATCCTATCTCGGCATACCAATCAAATCGGGCAAGGATACTATCATCGGTGTGATCAGTGTGCAAAGCACCACACAGGAGGGCCTGTTCAACGACGATTCCGTACGCTTGCTGACGACCATCGCCGCCAATGCTGGCTCAGCCATTCACACCGCGCAACTGCACGCCGAGACCCAGCGGCGCGCGCGCGAGACTACCGCCCTGGCCGAAGTGGGCCGCGAAATCTCGTCCACCCTCGACCTGTCGGTGGTGCTGGAGCGCATCGCCACCCGCGCCCGCGACCTGCTGGCCGCCGATGACAGCGCGGTGTATCTGCCTGACTCGACCGGGCAAACCTTCCGCGCCATCACCGCCATTGGCCCCATCGCCGAAGAAATCAAGGCCGACCCCATCCAGCTGGGCGCGGGCATCATCGGCACGCTGGCGCAAGCAGGCCAGGCTGAATTTATCAATGATACACTTCAGGACCCGCGAGGGGTACTTATCCCCGGCACCGGTGACACTACACCCAATGACCGCATGATGGTGGCTCCCTTGCTGGCGGGCGAGCGAGTGACGGGTATGATGGCCGTCTGGCGCACCGGCAGCCACTTGTTCACCCAAGCTGATTTGGATTTTCTCGTCGGCCTGGCGCGGCAGGCGGCCATCGCCATCGAAAACGCGCGGCTGTTCGCCGAAGCCCACCGACGCGCGAGCGAGACGGCGGCCCTGGCCGAAGTGGGCCGCGAAATTTCGGCCACCCTCGACCTGCCTACCGTGCTGTCCGCCATCGCCACTCGCGCCCAGGAACTCTTGCAGGCTCGTGACGTGGTGTTGCGCCTGTTGGAGCCGGATGGCACCCTGCCGGTCGTCGTCGCGCTCGGCAAATACGCTGAACTCTACAAGTCGTGGAAATCACAACTCGGCCACGGCCTGACCGGCCACATCGCGCAGACTGGCGTGGCTGAACTGGTCAACGACCCCCTGCAAGACCCGCGCATCGTCCGCATTGCCGGGACCGAAGAGGATGAGGAGAACGAAGCCATTATTTTCGCGCCTCTGCTCTCGCGCGAAAAAGTAATTGGCATGATGTCGGTCTGGCGCGACAAGACACTCAATGGCCCATTTGCCCAGTCGGATTTGGACTTCACGGTGGGCCTGGCGCGGCAGGCGGCTATCGCCATCCAGAACGCGCGTCTCTTTGCCGAGACTCACCAGCGGGTGGCCGAACTGGCCACCATCAACAGCATCAGCCAGGCTCTGGCTTCACAACTGGACGTGCGTGCAGTCGCCACTGTGGTGGGTGAAAAACTCCATGAAGTCTTCAAAGTCCAATATATTTATATTGCGTTGTATGACCGGGAGACTGACCTGATCCATTTCCCATACTTCTGGGAGGTCGATCACCGGGTCATTAGCGAGGAACCCATCCCCTTTGGTCAGGGCCTCACCTCACGTGTGCTCGAGACCCGCCAGCCACAACTCATTAACAGCGATTGGGAACGGCAGGCCATTAAACTGGGCGCGGTAGCAATGGAAGGGGAAATGCCCAAGGCGTCTTTGAGTGTGCCAATCATGACCGGGGAAACGGCCAGCGGCGCGATTTCGCTACAAAGCACCGAGCGCGAAAACCGGTTCACCGAGGCCGATGTGCGTCTGCTGACGACCATCGCCGCCACGGCTGGGGTGGCCCTCGAGAATGCCCGCCTCTTCAAAGAAGCTCAGGAAGCTCGGGCCACCGCCGAGGCCGCCACCCAGGCCAAATCCATTTTCCTGGCCAGCATGAGCCACGAAATCCGCACGCCTATGAACGGCATCATCGGCATGACCGGGCTGTTGCTCGACACCGAGCTGACGACCGAACAGCACGAATTCGCCGAGACCATCCGCGCCAGCGGCGACGCCCTGCTCACCATCATCAACGACATTCTGGACTTTTCAAAAATCGAGTCGGGCAAGATGGACCTGGAGCATCAGCCAATGGATTTGCGCGACTGTGTGGAGAGCGCCCTCGATCTGGTAGCGCCCCGGGCGGCAGAGAAGAAACTCGACCTGGCTTATGTCATTGAGCCAGACGTGCCGGCCGCCATCATCAGCGACGTGACTCGCCTGCGTCAGATTCTGCTCAACCTGTTGAGTAACGCCGTCAAGTTTGCCGAGAGTGGCGAAGTGGTCGTCACGCTCTCAACCCGGGCCTCCGATGACGTCCTCTCGGAGAGGCGGTCGGTTGGCTCGCGCCGCCCTTCGTTCATCACCCTTCACTTTTCTGTGCGTGACACCGGCCTCGGCATTCCGCCGGATCGCCTCGACCGGCTTTTTCAATCATTCAGCCAGGTGGATGCTTCGACCTCACGCAAGTACGGCGGCACCGGGTTGGGGCTGGCGATCAGCAAACGCTTGAGCGAGATGATGGGCGGGACGATGTGGGTGGAGAGTGACGGCGTGCCGGGCAAGGGCAGTACTTTCTATTTCACGATTCAAGTCGAATCGGCCCCGGCTCTGAAATCACGCCAGCACTTGAGCGGCGAACAACCGCAACTCCAGGGCAAACGGCTGTTGGCTGTGGACGACAACGCCACCAACCGCCGTATCCTGACTCTGCAAGCGCAATCGTGGGGGATGATGGCTTACGAGACCGGATCGCCGCTGGAAGCGCTGGCCTGGGTGAAACGGGGCGACGCCTTTGACGTGGCTATCCTGGATGTACACATGCCCGAAATGGACGGCCTGACTCTGGCTGGCGAGATTCGCAAACACCGCGACCCCCAGGCCTTGCCACTGGTCATGTTCTCGTCGTTGGGGCGGCGTGAAGCTGGCGCCGATGGCCTCAACTTCGCCGCCTACTTAACCAAACCGCTCAAACAGTCGCAGTTGTTCGACGCGTTGGTGAGTATCTTTGCTGGTGAGGCGGTGAAAGTGCAAAAGGCGGCGGCCAAACCGCAGATGGACTCGGAGATGGCGGGCCGATTGCCATTGCGAATCCTGTTGGCAGAAGATAACGTGGTCAATCAAAAGCTGGCTCTGCGGCTGTTGTCGCAAATGGGCTATCGGGCCGATCTGGCCGCGAACGGCCTGGAGGCGATTGAGGCGCTGGAGCGCCAGACGTACGATGTGGTGCTGATGGACGTGCAGATGCCGGAGATGGACGGGCTGGAAGCGACGCGGCGCATCAGAAACCTGCCGGGTCTCACAGACCCGGCAGGTTTGAAACAACCGCGCATCATTGCTATGACGGCCAATGCCATGCAAGGCGACCGGGAGATTTGCCTTGAGGCCGGGATGGACGATTACATTACAAAGCCCATCCGGGTGGATGAACTCGTGGGGGCGCTGAGCCGATGCCAACAGCTGACATGAGTCAGCATTGACTCTCAACAATCTCAGGAGAAAAACGATGAGCATCAAATCGATCCATTCTCTTCTTTCGCTGGTAGTCTTCTTCTTATTAGTCGCCTGTAGTGGCGCGGGCAGTGGCTTACAAACAACTGCCGCGCCAACCGCGGCTTCAACGGCAGTTCCGTCAACGCCTGCCTCCTTAGCAGCCCCAACTCCCACCAGCGGGCGCGGGCAGGGGGACACGCTTCGGCTCATTTACTGGCAAGCGCCGACGATCATCAACTCGCATCTCTCCGCCGGCACTAAAGACCTCTCGGCCAGCCGCATCACTTATGAGCCGCTGGCGAGTTTTGATAACGACGGGAACATGGTTCCATTCCTCGCCGCCGAGATTCCGACGCTGGACAACGGCGGGGTGGCCGCCGACGGCAAGTCTGTCACCTGGAAACTTAAGCCTGACGTCAAATGGTCGGATGGCAAGCCGTTCACTGCCGACGATGTCCTCTTCACTTACGAGTACATCATCAACCCGGACGTTAAATCCACCAGCAGCACAGCCTACACGGCTATTGAGAGCGTCGAGGTCGTGGACGATTACACGGTCAAGATTAACTTTAAAGAAGTCACTCCGGCCTGGTTCCAGTCGTTTGTCGGCTCACAAGGCACGATCCTCCCACGCCATGTATTTGCCGATTACAACGGCGCGAACGCCGCCGATGCGCCGGCCAACCTCGCACCGGTGGGCACTGGCCCGTACCGCGTCGTCGAGTACAAGAAGGAAGACGTCCTCATCATTGGCGGCTCGGCCGTGAACACAATTAAGATCATCTATGAGCCGAACCCCTACTTCCGCGAACCAGATAACCCGTATTTCAGCCGGGTGGAACTGCAAGGCGGCGGCGATGCTAATGTGGCTGCTCAAGCCATTCGGGACGGCCTGGCCGACTTTGCCTGGAATCTCGTCGTTGAAGAAAGTATCCTGTCTCAAATCGACTCTGGTGGACATGGCGTGGCGCAATTCCCGCCCGGGGCGTTTGTCGAGCGGATTATGATCAACTTCACCGACCCGAACAGGGAGACCACCGACGGCGAGCGCTCCAGCATTCAATTTCCGCATCCCTTCCTCAGCGACAAGAGAGTGCGCCAGGCCATCGCCTACGCGATTGACCGGAAGGCCATTGCCGACTCTTACAGCCGAGGCGGCGTGTTCACCCCTAACATCCTCGTCGCGCCGACGATCTACGACTCTCCAAACACTGCTTACGAGTACGACCCGGAGAAGGCGGCGGCCCTGTTGGACGAGGCCGGTTGGTTGGACAGCGACGGCGACGACATTCGTGATAAAGATGGGATCAAGTTGAAAGTTGTATTCCAGACTTCGATCCTGCCCCTGCGCCAGTTGGCCCAGGAAGTGGTCAAGAAGGGCCTCGGGGTTATCGGTTTTGAGGTGGAACTGAAGAACATTGACTCCAGCATCTTCCTCGGCCCGCCTAAAGACACCACCGACACTCGCCGCCAGTTTTACACTGACCTTGAGGAGTATGCGTTCAGCAATAAGAGTCCTGACCCTGGTGCGTACATGGCCGGTTGGGCCTGCGACCAGGCCGCGCAAAAGTCCAACGACTGGTCTTTGCCAAACTGGGCGCGCTACTGTAACCCGGCATACGACGAACTGTATAAGCAATCGCTGACCGAAATTGACCCGGAGAAGCGCCAGCAACTTTTCATCCAGATGAATGATTTACTGATCGAGGATGCGGCGGTGATCCCGCTGGTTCAATTGAATCAGCCGATTGGGGTGAATAACAGTCTGATTGGCCTGAAGGCAACGCCGTGGGATGCGGAAGTGTGGAATATCAAAGATTGGCGACGCAAGTAATTCGGCTCTGACGATGACAACATCCGATCCCGGTCTACCCCCACCCCGGCGCTCGGCCCAAAAATCGCCCGGCTCTTTACTCCGTCAGCTTTTTTATCGGGTGAAGATCGGCGGCAAGCTAAATTTGGGCTTTGGCTTACTGGTGGTGATGACTCTGGCTGTCATCGGAGTCAGTTATTTGGGCAGTAATCAAGCCACCGTCGAGATCAACCGCACGGCTGATCTACGCGCACCCACCGCGTTAGCCGCGGCCAGCGCGCAGGCGAACTTGCTCAGAATGGTAGCCGACGTGCAAGCCTATTTAGCTCTGGGCGATCAGGAATACCGGGATAGTTACGCTCAGGCTAAAGCGGCTTTTGAATCGGATCTGGCTCAACTCGAAACGTTACTACGCCAACCGGGGTCAGCCGAGTCAATCGTTATTGATGCGGGTGACCTTGCGGCGCTTAAAATCGCTTACGGGCAGTGGGCGTCCCTGCCCGAGCAGTTATTCGACCTGCGCGATGATCAGTTGAAGCGCGAGCCTGCGCTCCGGATTCTGATCGAGGAGGCCAACCCGCTCATCGTGCCGATCCTGGTTGAGATCAACAGCATGATCACGACCCAGAGCCAGCGCGAACCGACGGCCGAGAACGTGGCGTTGCTGAGCGATATGGCGAACTTTCAGGCTTCATTCTTCGCCACTGTCTCCGGTCTGCGCGGCTACGTGACGACGGGCCGGGACAGCTTCAAGTTTGAATACGAATCAAATCTGACGATTAACAGCACCGTGTGGGGCAATCTTATTCAGAAGAGATCACGGTTAGAATCCAGCCAGCAAGATCGGCTGGACAAAATAACGCAAGCCCGCGATGCCTTCCTGTTACTGCCCCCTCGCATGTTTGCGGCGGTAGAAGGCGACCATGCCCGCGAGGATCTGTTCCTGTTCCGGACTGAAGCCGTGCCATTGGCGAAAGCCATGTTGCGATTGCTCGACAGCCTGACAGCCGATCAGCAGACTTTGCTACAGTCGGACTTGAAAGCGGGGCGCGAACAGTTGGCCGCCACCCAACGCCAAATCCTGATCGGCGGGTTGGCGGCGCTTTTGCTGGGAGTCGGCCTGACCTTTGTCTTTCGCGAAAACATCGGCGGCCCCATCCGCCGCCTCACTCGAGTCGCAGAACAGATCCAACGTGGCAATCTGGCGACGACAGCCATGATCGAGTCGGGCGATGAAACCGGTGTGCTGGCCGAAACGTTCAATCGCATGACCTTGCAGTTACGCCAGACTCTCGAAGACCTGGAACAACGCCGCAGTGACTTACAAGTGGCGGCGGCCACCCTGCAACAGCAGAACAAATATTTGGCCGCATTGCACAGCACGACACTGGACGTCGTTAACCAACTTCACCTCAACGATCTGCTTGAGTCACTGATGGCGCGCGCTGGACAGTTGCTCAATACAACACACGGCTACATGTATTTGATTGAGCCGGACTCAACTGCAATGAAACGCGTAGTGGGGGTCGGTGTTTTCAAAGAACTTATTGGCGAACGCCTGGCAATGGGTGAGGGCCTGGCCGGTAAAGTGTGGCAAACCGGCCAGCCATTGGTGATTGACGACTACGATGCATGGCCGGGACGGGCGGCGGATTTTCAGCGCAATTTGATTCGAGCGGTGATGGGTGTGCCGCTAAAGTCGGCTGATCATATCGCAGGCGTCATTGGCATGGCCCACACGATCGACTCAGGTTACACCTTTGACTCGGGGCAAGTTGAGCTATTGGGCCGATTTGCCGAGCTGGCCGCCATCGCCCTCAACAATGCACGCCTGTACACCGCCGCCCAAGAGTCACAAGCCGCCGCCGAAACCGCTAATGCCGCTAAGAGCATTTTCCTAGCCAGCATGAGCCACGAGATTCGCACGCCCATGAACGGCATCATCGGTATGACCAGCCTCCTGATCGGCACCGAGTTGACGGCGGAACAGCGCGAGTTCGCCGACATCATCCGCAACAGCGGTGAGGCCCTGCTGACCATCATCAACGACATTCTCGACTTCTCCAAGATCGAGTCGGGCAAGATGGAATTGGAGAGTCAGCCCCTCGACTTGCGCGACTGTGTGGAGAGCGCCCTCGATCTGGTGGCGACCAAAGCGGCGGAGAAGAAACTCGATTTGGCTTGCGTCATCGAAGAGGGTGTGCCGTCGGCCATCGTCGGCGATGTGACCCGCCTGCGGCAAATTCTGCTCAACCTGTTGAGCAACTCGCTGAAGTTCACGGAGAAGGGAGAAGTGGTTGTGACGGTCAAGACATTGGAGAGTGGAGAATTGGAAAATTCTCCAGTTCTCCGATTCTCTATCCATGACACCGGCCTCGGCATCCCGCCCGACCGGCTAGATCGGCTCTTCCAATCATTCAGCCAGGTGGACGCTTCGACGACACGCAAGTATGGCGGCACAGGCTTGGGGCTGGCGATCAGCAAACGGTTGAGTGAACTCATGGGCGGGACGATGTGGGTGGAGAGCGAGGGCGTGCCGGGCAAAGGCTCAACCTTTCAATTCACGATCACCGCCGAGACTGCGCCGACCCCTGCGCCGCGCCAGCACTTGAGCGGCGAGCAATCGTCATTGCGTAGCAAGCGGGTGCTGATTGTGGACGACAATGCCACCAACCGCCGCATTCTGACTCTGCAAACACAATTGTGGGGGATGACGACCCGGGACACGGCCTCACCTGTTGAAGCGCTGCGGTGGATTCAGCAAGGCGAGACGTTCGACCTGGCAATCCTCGACATGCACATGCCGGAGATGGACGGGGTGACTTTGGCCGGGGAGATCCGCCAGCATCGTGATAACAAAGCATTGCCGTTGATTCTGTTCTCATCGTTGGGGCGGCGCGAAGTCGGAGTCGAGCGTGTGGACTTTGCCGCTTATCTGACCAAGCCGCTCAAGCAGTCACAACTTTTCGACGCCTTGATCGGCATATTTGCTGACGGCGAAATGAGGACTAAGCCCCAAAGAACAGTGGCGGCCAAACCGCAGATCGATCCGGAGATGGCGGCGCGCTTGCCATTGCGAATCCTGTTGGCCGAAGACAACGCCGTGAATCAGAAGCTGGCGCTGCGGTTGCTGGCGCAGATGGGCTACCGCGCCGATTTGGCCGGGAACGGATTGGAAGCGATAGAGGCGCTGGAGCGCCAGACGTACGATGTGGTGCTGATGGACGTGCAGATGCCGGAGATGGATGGGTTGGAGGCAACGCGACACATCCGGGACTTGCCCGGAAACCCGCCGGGCCTCCAAGACCCGGCGGGTTTCAAGCAACCGCGCATCATTGCCATGACGGCCAATGCCATGCAAGGCGACCGGGAGATTTGCCTTGAGGCCGGGATGGACGATTACATTACAAAGCCCATCCGGGTGGATGAACTTGTGGAGGCGCTGAGCCGATGCCAGGTTTTGGAATGAGGAACAATTTATGCCGGACTCTGAAATTATTGATCGCGCGACCCTGAGCAACCTGCTGGCGACGGTGGGCGACGACATGGATTTTTTTAACGACTTGCTGAGCACTTTCTTTGACGACGCGCCCAAACTGCTGGCCGACATGCGGCGGGCAACAGAAACCGGCCAGGCCGAAGAATTGCGCCGGGCGGCCCATAGCCTCAAGTCGAACAGCGCCAGCTTTGGCGCAACGGCCTTGGCGGAGATGTGCAAAGAATTGGAGGAACTTGGCAAGAGCGGCACGACGAACGTCAGTGACCAGTTGACGAAAGTTGAAGCCGAATACCAACAAGTCCGGGATGCTCTGCAGACAATACGCGTCAATGGCTTGTAAGCAATGACAACCGATCACGGTCACATCCTCGTCGTAGACGACAACAGAGTCAACCGCATGTTGCTGGCTCGCGCGCTGGCCGAGCAGAGCCACACCAGCGCTACTGCCGAGAACGGCCAGCAGGCGCTGGCGATGTTGCGGGCCGAGCCGTTCGATGTGGTACTGCTCGACATTTTGATGCCCGAACTTGACGGCTACGAGACGCTGGCCCAAATCAAACACGACAATGCCCTGCGCCACATCCCGGTGATCATGATCTCGGCGGTGGATGAAATGGACAGCGTACTTCGATGCATTGAGATGGGCGCCACCGACTATCTGCCCAAACCGTTCAACGCGGGGTTGTTGCAAGCCCGCATCAATTCCTCACTGGCGGGCAAGCGCCTGCGCGACCTTGAACTCGAATATCTTGAACAAGTCGGGTATGTGACTAACGCCGCCGCGGCGGTTGAGACGAGTGAGTTTCAGAGCCAGAGTCTGGATAGCGTCGCCGGGCGCGACGATGCGCTGGGGCGGCTGGCGCGCGTCTTTCAACGCATGGCCCAGGAAGTACACGCCCGCGAGCAACGCCTCAAGCGACAACTCGAACAACTGCGCCTGGACATCGAAGAACATCAGCGGGCCGCCGCCGAAACCCTCGCCATTTACATGCCAATGGATCGCCGACACGCGCTGGCCCGCGGCGAAACGCTTCCTGATCGATCCGAGGGCGCGGCCCTGCTGGCCGACATTTCCGGCTTCACGCCGCTCACCGAAGCTCTGGCCCGCGAACTTGGCCTTCAGCGCGGCGCTGAAGAATTGCTCCGCCACCTCAACCGGGTCTTCGGCGCGCTGATTGACGAAGTTCATCGTTACGGCGGCAGTGTCATTTATTTCAGCGGCGACGCCCTCACCTGTTGGTTCGACCACGATGCCGGTGGCCGCGCCGCCGCTTGTGGCCTGGCGATGCAGGCGGCGATGCAACAGTTCACCACCCTCACCACCTCCGCCGGAAAGGAAATCTCGATCGCCATCAAAGTGGCGATTGCCGGCGGTTCTGTACGCCGCTTTCTGGCCGGCGATGCCGCAATTCAAAATATCGAAGCCCTTGCCGGGCAGGCGCTCGGCGACATTGCCTTGGGCGAGCATTTGGCGGATCGGGGTCAGGTGCTAATTCATGAAGAGGTCGCGGTGGGTCTGAGTGACCGCCTCACCGTCAAGGAGTGGCGGGCCGATGAGGGGACGGGGCAACGGTTTGCCGTCATCGGCCATTTTTCACCAGCGGACGCCGCCTGCCCTTGGCCCGAGTTGGAGTCCAATCGCCTGACCGAGTCGCAAACCCGCCCCTGGTTACTGCCCGCCGTATACGAGCGAGTTCGGGCCGGCCAGAGCGAATACCTCGCCGAACTGCGCCCGGCGGCGGCTCTCATGTTGAGTTTCGGCGGCATTGATTACGACGGCGATGACGAGGCCGGGATCAAACTGGATGGATGGGTGCATTGGGTGCAGAGCATCGCGGCCCATTATGATGGTTCTTTGTTGCAATTGACGATTGGCGACAAGGGCAGTTACTTGTATCTCGGCTTCGGCGCGCCGGTCGCTCACGAAGATGACGCCGCCCGCGCCGTGGCGGCCGGCCTGAGTCTGCAATCGCCTCCGCCGCAGTTGGGCTTCATTACGAACATTCACATCGGCATTGCCTATGGACAAATGCGGGCCGGAGCCTATGGCGGTTCGACGCAACGGACGTATGGCGTGCTGGGCGATAAAACCAATCTCGCCGCCCGGCTCATGCAAGCGGCGGCCGATGGCATCCTCTGCGATCAGGCCATCCACGACGCGGCGCAGGCGCGTTTTGAGTTTGCGCCCTTGCCGCCGATCTCGGTCAAAGGCAAAGCGGTTCCACTCGCCGTCTACCGCCCGATCGGCGAAAAGAAAACCGCCGCCCAGTTGATTGACACCCTGCCGCCCGAACTTCAGTTAACGCTCAAGGTCGCCAGCGTCATCGGGC
>Ga0247727_10013785_pt1 | contig 13557 bp, 9 predicted proteins | sample WisWelCaveWW1625_FD_202498 | JGI IMG/M metagenome (GOLD analysis project Ga0247727, IMG submission 202498) | Biofilm microbial communities from Wishing Well Cave, Virginia, United States - WW16-25 | ecosystem: Environmental > Aquatic > Deep subsurface > Groundwater > Cave microbial mat | place... | reverse complement strand
TCAGCGTTTGCAAAAGCCACAAGCCGGTGACGGCGAGCAAGGCGAGATCGAGAAAGGTCGGATTGAAGCCGACGTTGAGCGGCAGCGCGCCAAAGGGCAACAGCACCGCGACCGCGATCAGCGCGTAGAGCGCGAGCTCGATGCGCGACAGCACCACGAGCATCGCGACGATGCCGATGACGATGCCGAACGGCGCGAGCGGATGCGCGTACACGATCAGCGCGCTCAATGCCAACGCGATCAGACTGCCCAGCGCGAGGATGGCGAAAGATGTGAAAGAAAGATTGTGTGTGAATCTCCGGAGCATAATTTTTTATCCGCGAATCATTTCTTCCGCGTGCCCAGAACAATCAAGCCGAGGGAGCCACTGAGCGCAAAGAGAGTCACCACAATCCCCGCCTTCACCGACAGCGGATCGAAAATCATTTCCACGACGCGCGCGCCGGCGCGCACCGGCACCGCGCGCAGGGCAACGTTCGCGCGCACGATCGGCGTTTCGATTCCATCCACGAACGCGCGCCAGCCCGGATAAAAAATTTCGCTTGTGACGAGCAAGCCGTCCGCCGGCGCGTTCACCGCGAATCGCCAATGCTCCGCGTCGCGGCGCGCGATTTCGATAACCGCGCTGACCGCGCCCTCGCTCCCTCTCCGCAGCGAAGAGGGAAGATTCTCGGCGACGTAAACAATTTTGCGCGGATCGAAATCGTCGCGCGCCATTGCCGCGATCACGGGCGCGTCGTTCGCGTTCTCCGCGATGTTTTGCGCGAACCACGCGCGCGGCAGCGCATCATTCAAGCGCAAGAGCCGCGCCGCGCCGTCAGATTGAATCAACTCCGCATTTGCAAAACCCGGGCGACCGGTGATGATGTAACGCACGCCCAGCAACTGCCACAATTTTTCTGCCGGCAAATGGTCGAGCAGATCATTATAGCGCGCAACGCGCAGGGGGCTGATGCCGCCGATTTCTTCGACGCGATACGCGATGCCGAAATGCCCGGACTGTGTGCCTTCGTCCACGACGCGGAAAATCGCGCGATCCGCGCGAATCGTCTGCATCAGCGGCGATGCCGGAAAGCGCGGCGCGGGAGCCGCGTTGTACGCTTGCGTGTTGACGCTGAACAATTCAAATGCAATCAAGAGGATGCTGAGCGCGACAAATCCTTTCGCGCTTTGAGAAAACGAATTGCGCGCGCGCATGCCCATCAAAACACTTGCCAACAAAAATAACACTGCCATCAACCCCGCGCGATCCGCGAGAAACGCGATGCGCCCGGATTGTTTCACCGTGCCGGCGATGTACAACTCGAACGCCATCAAGACCGCGAGCGTCAGCCCCGCCGGCAGTAATGCCCATGCGCGGCGAAATAGTTTTGCCGGCATTTCCGCGCGCAACAATTCGCGCATTCCGTACCCTGCCAGCAGCGCGAGCGAAAAACTGAACACGAGCGCGAGGCGTTCTTGCCCGCGAAACAGCGCAAAGCCGGGCGCAAATAAATAAAAGAGCGCGTACGCAAACGCGTAAAAGCCGAACGCGGCGACGAGCGACCCAACCGCGAGCAATGCCCAAAAAACTTTTTCGCGCGAGCGATTCACAAAAAGCGCGAACAGCGCGAGCCACAACGGCAAAATGCCGATGTAAAGCGGCGATTGAAACGCGCTCGTGTAGCCGGGCAGAAGCATTTGGAGCGGATCGATCGTCGGAAAGCCGCGCGCGGCGTCCGCGAATGAAATCGCCGCGCGCGTCGAGACGAGTTGATATTCCAGTGTCGGCAGCCATTGCGCGGCGGAAACGCCGGCGGCAAGCGCGCCGACCATCGCAAAGCGAACGAGATAATGCGCGAGCCCGCGCGTGTGATGCGTTAGTCCTTCCCAAATAAAATAAATTGCCGCCACGTACACGACAAACAAAAATGTTTGCGGATGCCCGGCGAGCGCGGCGACGCCGAGCGCAAGCCCCGCGCCGAGATAATAAATGCCGCCGCGGTTCGCGCCGAGATTCAGCAACAGCAAAATGAGCGGCAACCACGTCGCGGTTTCGAGAATCGCGAGTTGTTGCGGTGGATACGACGTGAGATAGCCGCCGAAAATAAACGTGAGCGCGGCGACGAGCGCGGCGACGCGCGATTCCAGCAAACGCCGCGCGAATAAATAGGTGAACGCGCCGGCGAGAATGAAATGGAAAATCGCTTCGAGTTCCAAGTCGAACAGCGTGAAATCGCCGCCGCGCAACGCGACAACGGCGAGCGTCCACGCGAGACTGACCGGATAAAAAATCGCGGATTGTACATCGGCGAGAAACGGATGCCCGCTGTTGAAATTTTCCGACCACAGCGGCAAACGTCCTTCCGCAAACGCGCGCGCAGCGTACACGCGAAACATCCAGAACTGATCCGTAAAATCGCCGGGCGGAAACGCGGCGCGATCTTCGAGACGCGGCGTGAGGATGCGCCAGAAGAAGAGAATCACCAAGAGCGCAATCAACCCTAGTGCGGCGAGATCGCGGAGATTAGAGGTTAGAGGTTGGACGTTGGACGTTGGACGTTGGACGTTGGATGGTTTCATGATGTTGCTTTTTTGCGCGCGAGCGCGAGCAGCGAAACGCCGAAGGGCAGACTCACGCGCGTCGCGAGGCGCGTCTCGGCACTATAAAGCGCGGTGAAGAGCGCGTTGAGCGGGCGCGGCAACACTTTGAGATCGGATGCCGCGTTCGGATGATTTTCGCCGCGCGCGTTTTGCGCGAGCCGCGCGGCGAGGATGAGCGGAAAAAAAAGCGCGTTCAAATACGTCAGCCGCTCGATCGCAAAACCGGCGCGCGTCAATTGCTCGCGCAGGCGGCGCGGCGAATAGCGGCGTTGATGGCTCACCGCGATATCGTGCGCGCTCCACAGCCATTCATTCGCCGGCAACAGCGTGATCAAGCGTCCGCCCGGTTTCAAAACGCGCGCGACCTCCGCGAACGCCGCGCCGTCGTCCGCGATATTGCAAATCACGTCGAACGAAATCGCGAGATCAAAGCGCTCCGCGCGAAACGGCAATTCGAGCGCGGACGCCAGAAACGCGTCATTGCCGGTCAGCCCGCGCTGATGCGCGTTGCGAATCGCTCGCTCCGACAAATCAATGCCGACGGCGTGCCCGTACCCTTTCAACAATTGCAAATTTTTCGCCGAGCCGCAACCAATGTCGAGAATTTCTATGAGTAAGCCGCGCCGGTACTGTGCCATCAGCGCGTGGAGCATCGCGCGCAAGCCGCGATACCACCAATAATCGTCTTCGATCTCGAACATCACCCGGTATTCGTCCGGGTGCATCAGCATTTCTTCGCGCTTCATCGTGTCAACTCCAGCGTTGTAATTAGCACGCGATCCTCTGCCGCGCGCATTCCTTGCGCGTCGAATGCCGGCACGCGCGCAAGCGTCGCCGCGTCGTACATTCCGACGAGCAAACGATACGCGCCCGCCGGCGCGTCGACGCGCAATTCGGATTGATCTACGATCCATTCGTCGGCGCGCCATTGGCTCGTCGGAAACGTGCCGCGCGCCGGCGCGCCGTCGCGTTGCGCGGCGACGCGCTCATCCGCGCCGGCGAGATGCACGAACACGGTGTAATCTTTTTCGATTTTGTCCGCGCGCTTCCAATACAAGACAACATTCAGCGTGGACGCGCCGGGAATTTGCCGCGCGCCCGGCTCCATGCCGCGCAAACGATAGCCGACGAGCGTCGCGTTGCCGATGCGCGCGTTCAGCGGAATTATTTTCGATTCGAATTCACGCGGCGTCAGATACAATTGCACGCGCAAGCCGGCAATCTGCGCCTCGAGATCCAAATCCGCCGAACGCGTCAGCAGGCGTTCCATCGCGCGGTCGGGGTCCCACCAATCGGGCGGCGCGGGCAAAAACCAAATACGGCGATAATCGCGATAGAGCGCGCGCAGGCGCGCGTCGTCATCCGGCGTCGCGAAATAATCTTTCGGCAGCGTAATCACCGGCAGATGGCTTTCGCGATAATAGACCGGCGACATCTCGGTATAATTCTCGACCAGAATATCGCCGGTCTGTTGCCGCGCCGCGATAAAAGTTCCCAGTGCGCGCCAGTCCGGCGTTTTCGCGTGCGCCGGATCGAAATAATAATTGCCGAGCGCGACCGCCGCGCTCGCGCCGAAAAAAATCGCGCCGAGCGCGAACGCGATCACAAACGCGCGCGCCCGCGCGCGCCACGTCCACAACAGCGCCAGCCCCGCGCCGAAAATCAAATAGTACGCCGGCGCGATGCCGTTCAGATAGCGTTCCAAAAACAAGGGCCGCCCAATTGAAATCAAATAGAGAATCAGCGTCGGCGCGCCGAAATACAAGAGCATAAAAAGCGCGGGCTGCCGCGCCGCGCGCGCGTGATAAACCAAAATTGCCGCGAGCGCGCCCGCGAGCGGCAGCCACAATAATTTTAACTCTGCCGGCGCGGTGTCGCCGAACGTGAACGCCGCAAGCGTTTGTCCGAAAATATCAAAGACGCTCAAACTTTTTTGCGCGTGCCCTTCGTTGTAATGCGTCAAACGCTCCGCCGCCAACAGCCACGGCGCGTACGCCGCGATCAAAACGATTTGCGCGATAGCCCAGCGCGCCCACGCGCGCCACTTGCCCCACAGCGTGAAAAACACAAACGCGTTCAGCGCGATGACGACAAACGTTTCAAAGTAATGCGAATAAATCGCGGCGGCGGCGGCGAGCGTGTAAAAGATCAAATTCGTAATTAGTAATTGGTAATTCGCTGATTTTTCTGCGGTCTGTGGTCTGTCGTCTGCCGTCTGTTCATTCCTCCACCAGCGCCAGAAAAAAATCAGCGCGAGCAAGGAGAGCGCGGGCCACAGCGAATAATTTCGTACGTCCTGCGAATGCCAAATTTGGTATGGATTGATCGCGATCAGTGCGGCGGCGCAGAGCGCGCTGGTGCGCGCGCGCGCGTCGCGCGTCGCGTTGCCAAAAATTTCGCGCGCCAAACGATAAAGCAATGGCACGCCGAGCACGCCGAAGAAAACGGAGAAAAAGCGCGCGGCAAATTCGGTCTGCCCGGCGAGCGCGACCCAGCCGCGTAACGCGAGATACATCAACGGCGGATTTTGCTCGTGCAAGCGCAAGCCGCGCCACAAGCCGTCCCACGTCCGTTGCACGAACACGACCGTGAACGCTTCGTCGCCGCGCAAAGAGAGAAAATCCAAACGAAACACGCGCAAGGCGAACGCAAGCAAAGCCAGCAAACCGACGCTCAACAAAATCTTATTCATTGATGTTACGCATACGATGTCATTTCGAGGGAGCGAAGCGACCGAGAAATCTCGTTTTTCCATGTTACAACGAGACGCTCCGCGTCACTCCGTTCGAAATGACAGGCGAAAGTCCTATGTCTATTTCTTCCGCGCCACCGCGATCAGCGACGCGCCGAACGGCAGATTCGCGCGCGCGAGCCATTTCATCTCCAACTGATAAATCCAACTCAACAACGCATTCAGCGGGCGCGGCAACGCGGCGAGATCGGATTGCGTCACCGCGCCGTTGTGCGCTTCACTCCGACGCGCCATTCGCACCGCCAGCACAATCGGAAACAAAAAACAATTCACGTACGACATTCGCTCGATCGCAAACCCGGCATGCTCCAAGCGCGCGCGCAATTCGCCCCGCGAATACCGGCGCAACGTGCCGACCGCAACATCGTGCGCGCTCCACAGCCATTGATACGCCGGCATCAGCACGAGAAACGGCGCGCCCGGTTTCAGCGCGCGCGCGATCTCCGCCATCGCCCGCGCGTCGTCCGTGACGTTGCAGATCACGTCGAACGAAATCGCGAGATCAAACTGCGCCGCGCGGAACGGCAGATGCATCGCGGAGGCAAGCCACGCGCGTTCGCGCGCGATGCCGCGCGCGCGGCAATAGGCAATCGCTTGCGCCGAGAGATCAATGCCGACGGTGTTGCCATAGCGATCCAGCTCGAGCAAATTCGCGCCCGTGCCGCACCCCGCGTCGAGAATCAAATTTTGATTGCCGCGCGGCGCGTATTTTTCGAGCAGGGTGTTCAACAAATCGCGAATGCCGACGTACCACCAATAATGATCTTCCAACTCGAACATCAAGCGATATTCGGTCGGCAACATCAGCATTTTCGGCGGCGTCGCCGGCGCGTTCAAAAATTTGGTTTCCTCAATCAATCCGAATGACCTCTAAAAAGATACGATCGCCCGCGTCCGCCGGCAACCGCGCGCCGGTCGCCGCGTCGTACATTCCGACGGCGACGCGATAATTGCCGCGCGGCGCGGCGTTCAGCATCATATTATACTCATCCGTGATAATTTCGCCCGCGATCCAACCGCTCGTTTGCCGCGCGCCCGCGCCCGGAATTTGATCGTGTTGCGCGATGATTTGCTCGCGCTCGTCAAGCACGTGCGCAAAAACCGTGTACGAGATCGGCATCTCTTTGACCGCGCGCCAATATAACGTGAGGCGCAATGAATCGCCGGCGCGCGCGAGATCGTAGCCGAGCAATTCGACGCTATCGCCCAGCCGCGCGGAAAGTTGCCGCGACATTTTTGGCATGCCGGTCGCGCGCGCAATCTCCTGCACGCGCAGCGCGCCCAACTCTAGCATTTGATTCGCGATCACCGCGCGCGCGATCATTTCGCCGCGCGCATCCGCCGGCACGCGCGCCGCGAAATCCACGCGCACGATATCGCCGGCTTCCGCGTCGCGCGCAAGCGCGGCGCGCGTTTCGACGCGCGTCGTCAGCGATCCAATGAACGGAAACGCGCGTTCGGCAATCTGCAACGCAATCGAAATATCGGCGCGCGGTTTTTGCAGGACTTGGAAATAGAGCGCGATGGAAAGCGCGTCGCCCGGCTTGACCGCGCCCGTCGGCATCTCCGCGCCGATGACGCGCACCGCGCCAATCGTTTGGTCGAGCCGCGTGGTCGCGCGCAGAGTCGCCGGATCAATCGGCGCGCGCGGGCGCGTGATCGCGAGGTTCGTCAGTTTTTCCGTTCCGAGACTTGCGCCCGTCGACGCGCGGTAAATGGCAAGTCGTAATTGGTAGTTGCCCGGGCGCGCGCCGATGCTGATCGGCAGGTCGTGCGTGTGAATGTAAATCGCGCGCGGCGTCCACGTGGACGTGCCGGCGCGGTTGCCGAGCGCGCGCGCGTCCCATTGTCCCCACGCGCCGCCCTCGTCATCTATGACGCGCAGGGAGACGCCGTAATCTTCGCCGAGCGACTCGTCGAGTTGGAAAAATAATTTGACAATGCCGCGCGCGCCGGCTTCGATCTCGCGCGGCGCGTCGAACCCGACGAGCCGTAGGGACGAGCCAAAACGAAAATTGGCGGGCGTCGAAATTTCGCGCGCGTCGCGCGCGATGGGCATGGCCGCGGCGTACTGCGCGAGCGCGATGCCGGTGCTCGCGCCGGGAAATTCGTTGCGATCCATCAAAACGCCGGTCGCGTCGAAAAGTTTCTCGATGCGGTTTTCCGGATCATCGAACGGCGCGTGCATCGTCAGATACCACACGCGCGCATTTTTTTGCAGCGCGGCGCGGAGAATCGCGAGGTTGTCCGCGTCCGGCGAGGGCGCGCCGTCCACGCGCAGAATCGGCAGGGTCGTGTACGGAACGACGCCGCGCGCGTAATAGTTGTAGAGTTCCTCCGCGTGCGGCGAGTTGAGAATGAGAAAATCGCCGGGGCGCGCGCGCGCGCGCAAAAATTCCGCCCACGCGCGATGATCGTCCTTGCCATAGCGCGGGACGAAATACAAATTGTTCAGCGACATCGCCGCGCCAAAAAAAATGATCGCGAGCGCGGGGAGCGCGGCGTAACGCCAGCGCGCGGCGAGCGCGCCGATGCCGGCGGCGACGCCGAGATAAAACGCGGGCGAGAGCGCGATGAAATAGCGCGAGTTTTGATAGAGCGGGCGGTAGAGGGTTGCGAGTTGCAACGCGGCGAGGGGGATGCAGAGATAAGCGAGAAGCAGAAGCGAATTGCGGAATTCACGTTTTGCGCGCCAAGATGGGTAGAGTGGAACAGCGATTCCAATTGAGAAGAACGCGAGCATTGCCGCATCCATCCAGAGCATTTCGCCGGCGTCCGCGCTGATGCCGACGCTGAACGAATTGAGCAGATCGAAAAGAATCGTCGGCAGAGCGACCGCGCTCGGTCCGCTCAGAACATTGCCCGCCGCGCCGCGCAGAATGATCGGGATGAGGAAAATGATCGAGGCGAACGGCAGCGCGGGGAGGAGAATCCATTTTTTGGAACGCGGCGTGTTCCAAATAAGTAAAGCGATCAGAATTGAAAAAAAGGGGAAAAGAAAGATCGCGTAATAGTGCGAATAAAGCGCGGCGGCAGAAGAAAAAACAAAAATCAAAATCCAAAACCCAAATTTGGACGCGGAGGCACTCGGAAAATTCGGATCATTCTTGTTTTCATCCGCGTTGATCCGCGTTGATCCGCGTCCTGAGTCAAACGCACGCGCGAGCGCGTACATCGCAAGCAGACTCCAGAACAAGACGAACGCGTACGGGCGCGCCTCTTGCGCGTACGCGATGTAAAACGGCGAGAGCGCGCCGATGAGCGCGGCGAGGACGCCGACGCGCGCGGAAAATAATCGCGCGCCGAGCGCGAACAAAAGTGCGACGGACGCGAGACTTGCGGCGACGGTGAGAAAGCGGAGCGCGAATTCGCTCACGCCGGTCGCGCGCGTGAGAAAATGCAACGCGACGAAATAGAGCGGCGGTTGCAGATCGGTCGTGACGACGTTTTGAATTTGGATCGTGTTGGCGAGAATCGTCGCGAGATCGCGCGTCGCGCGATAAAGCGAGAGACTTTCATCCCACCATAGCGCCGGCGCGTCAAGCCGAAAAACGCGCAAGAAAAACGCGGACAGCAAAATAAAAAGCAACGCCGCGCGCGGGCGGACGCGGACGCGCGCAATCGCGGCAGAAAATTTTTCGACGAACAGCATTACGGGGGATTATACCGCGAGTGATGGGAAATTCTAAATTCGTTTTGAATTTTCACCGCGCGCTGTTGCACGCTCGCCGCTGGCTCGGCGCGTTTTTCGAGCGCGGGCAAGAGTCTGAATGCCGGTTCTTGAACGCGAACCGTCAGATGCTTGACGAGCAAACTGCGCGTGAGCAAATGCTGAAAGCCGAACGCCTCGAGCGGCGCGCGCATGCCGCTTTCGTAATCGCGCACACTGCAATAAATCGGGCGATGCGGCGCCGCCCACAAGAGCGCGAGCGCGCCTTGCAATAACGTATCGCTGTACGCTTGCGCTTGCGGATGTAGCCAAAAGCGCAACCAATACGCGGCACTGCCGCGTTGGACGCGCACCGCGCCGGCGAGTTCGCTTTCCGCGTCGAGAATAAATCCCGCGCCGCGCGTTTGATCCCACCAATCGCCCAACTTGCCGCCTTGCCCTTCGGCGGAGAGCATGCCTTCCGCAAGTTGCACGGAACGCGGCGTGAGTTGCGCGTACAAACGCAACAAATTCCAGCCGTCGCGCAAACGCTGACGCCGCAAAATTTTCGATGGGCGCAAGCCGGCGGGCCAAAAATTCAAGCGATAAATATCTTCGCGCGTGTACGCGTTGAATCCGCACGTCGCAAAGACTTGCTCCGTCGCGTTGCCCGGCGGCACTTGCGCGAACAATCGTTGCACGCCGCGCGCGCCGAGCGCTTGCGCGCATTCCGCGAGCAAACGATACCACACCGACACCGCGTCCGCGTCGGCATCGAGCGCGGGCGCGAGGAACGCGACGTCGGCTTCCGGGCGGCCGCGGCGTAACCGCGCTTGCGCGAAACCGAGCGCGCGCCGCGCCGCGGGCGGAGCCGCGACAAAAGTTTCCGCGCCGATTTCGCTCCAGGGCCAATGCCACGCGAGCGCGGCTTGCAGCGGCGTGTGCTGCCAGAGCACCGCGCGTTCAAGATCGAGTTGCGCGCCGCGCGTTTGCCATTGTCGCAGGGCGAGCCACGTGTCGAGATTCAGCCAACGCGTCATCGAAAAGAATTCTACCTCAGAATGCGTAAACGCACAATCGGGCGACCTCCTTCGACTACGCTCAGGATGGGTCGCCCCTATAAAATTATTTGTTTACCCTTGCACCGCCCGCAAGGGCAGGTGTTCGTTTTCGTTCGCGAGCATTTCTTCCGCCAACGCGACGGCACCCCAGAGCGGCGCGTCGTCGCCGAGCGCGGCGGGGACGATGTCGACGCGCATCTGCGGCAAGGTGTTGGCAACGGCTGAAGCCGTCACCACTTGAAAATATCTTTCGCCGGCTTTCGCCACGCCGCCGCCGATAACAACGCGCGCCGGATTCATCAGCGTGATCGCCGCGCCGATGCCAAAACCAAGCGCGCGCGCCGCCGCGTCGAGAATATTTTGCGCGAGGTCGTCGCCGTCGTTCGCCGCGCGCGCGACGCGTTCCGCCGTCACCGCGTTGAGATCATTCGCAATTAATGCGCGCAAGCGCGCGCCGGCGCGTGGGTGCGCGATTAATTCCGCGCGCGCGTCGCGCGCAATCGCGGGTCCGCACGCCATTGCCTCGACGCAACCGCGCCGACCGCAGATGCACCGCGCGCCCTGCGGGTCCGCAAGCGTGTGTCCGATTTCGCCGGCGACGCCGTCCGCGCCGCGAAATATTTTTCCATCTATCACCCAGCCGCCGCCGACGCCGGTGCTGACGGTGATATAGAGCATTGATGAGACGCGCGCTGATTCGGTCGCGTTCTGAGCGAAGCCCCGCCGGGGCGGAGTCGAAGAACCCGCGCCGAATTTATATTCGCCGAATGCCGCGACATTCGCGTCGTTGTCCATCACGACCGGCGCGCGCAGTTCCGCGCTCAATTGATCGCGCAAGAAAATATTTTCCCAGCCGGCAACGTGGTGCGAGAGCAAAACGATGCCGCGTTCCGCATCCACGGGTCCGCCGAAACTGACGCCAATCGCGGCGGGGTTTTTGCCGACGAGCATTTTGCGCGCGAGCGCGAGCAGCGCGGCTTGTTCGGTGCGCGCGTTTTTATCGCGGGGAAGAAAAATTGTTTCGCGGGCGAGCCATTCACGCGCGCCGCGTTCGCAAAGCGCGGCGGAGAGTTTCGTGCCGCCGTAGTCGAGCGCGAGGAGGATTTCCATTTTGAAAAGTGCAGGGGGGCAAGGGGGCAAGGGCGCAGAGGGGACGCTTCGCGGTCTCCCCTGCACCTCCGCTCCTTTGCACCCCCGCTCGTTAATCGTGCTGTATCTTGAGCGATTCGCAAACGGCGTGGCAGATCGCGAGATGCAAGTCTTCGACGTGACCGTACGAGCGCGCGGGGATGTTGAGGTGAAGATCGCAGAGGGACGGCAATTTGCCGCCGTCAAAACCGGACAAGCCGATCGTCGTTAGCCCGCGTTCACGCGCAGTTTGCAACGCGCGCAAAATATTCGGCGAGTTGCCGCTTGCGCTGAACGTGATCGCAAGATCGCCGCGCTCCGCGAGCGAAATCAACGGCTCGGCAAAAACATTTTCAAAGCCGGTGTCGTTCGCGTATGCGGTCAGCGTCGGGGTCATATCGTTGAGGCAAATAATTTTGAAACGCGGCAGAGCCGGTTGAATGGTGCCTTTGCCGAGATCGCACGCGAAATGCGAAGCCGTCGCCGCACTGCCACCGTTGCCAAACACAAAGAGACGGCGACCTTCGCGCCGCGCGCGTTCCAGCGCGATGACAATTTCTTGAACGCGCACCAGATCGAGCTTGCCGATGAGTTCGGTTTCGCCGGAAAAATATGCTTGGAGTGATTTCATTGCGAATGATTATAGCAGAGATGACAGAGCGAGGGAAAATTTCAATTCAAGTTTGCTTCCGCGGCCGGTACTGAATTGCCTCGGCGATGTGCGCCGTCTCGATTTTTTCGCTGGCTTCTAAATCCGCAATGGTGCGCGCGAGTTTGAGAATGCGATGATAGGCGCGCGCGGACATTTGCAATTGTTGCATCGCCGCGCGCAAGAGATTTTTGCTCGCGTCGTCCACGGGGCAATATTTTCGCACTTCCGCGGGCCCCATATCGGCATTGCACCGCAGGCGCGTGCCGGCAAAACGCGCGCGTTGCCGTTCGCGCGCCTGCTCGACGCGGGCGCGGATTTTTGCGGAGGGCTCGCCTTGCTTGTCGCTGGCAAGTTTTTCATAGTCCACGCGCGGCACTTGAATGTGAATGTCAATGCGATCAAGCAAGGGACCGCTGATACGTTTTTGATAACGCAAAACGTTCGAGAGCGAATCGCTGCAATCTTTGAGCGGATCGCCGTAATAGCCGCACGGACAAGGATTCATCGCGGCGACGAGCATAAAATTTGCCGGAAACGTGAGCGAGCCCTGCGCGCGCGAAATCGTCACGATTTTATCTTCGAGCGGCTGGCGCAACACTTCCAAAGACCGCGCGTCAAACTCCGGCAGTTCATCCAAAAATAAAACGCCGCGATGCGCAAGCGAAATTTCGCCGGGGCGCGGCCAGCGTCCGCCCCCGACCAGCCCCGCGTGCGAAATCGTATGGTGCGGCGCGCGAAAGGGCCGCGCGCGCATCAGCGGCGTATCGCTCGGCAACATATCGCTCACCGAATAAATCCGCGTCACGTCGAGCGCTTCTTCGATTTCGAGCGCGGGCAGAATCGAAGGGAGCGCGCGCGCGAGTAATGTTTTTCCCGCGCCGGGCGGTCCGATCATCAACACATTATGCTGACCCGCCGCCGCGATTTCGACTGCGCGCTTGGCGTGCTCTTGCCCGCGCACGTCGGCGAAATCATTGACGGACGCGCCGGCAGGATCGGGCGGCTCCGCGAATTTTTCTTCCACGCGGAAGGGCGCGATCGGTTGCATTTGATTCAAATGCGCGACGAGCGCGAATAAACTTTCGATCGGGTAGACTTGGAGATTCGGCACAAGCGCGGCTTCGGGCGCGTCGCTCGCCGGAACGAAAAGCGTAGTGAATCCTTTTTCGCGCGCGAGCGCCGCCATCGGCAGAACGCCGTTCGTGTGGCGGACGAGTCCATCGAGCGAGAGTTCGCCGATGATCAGTGCTTTCGATAAATCGGCATTCAGTTGTTCACTAGCGATCAACATCGCGACAGCAATCGGCAAATCGTACGCGGGTCCTTCTTTGCGCAGATCCGCCGGCGCGAGATTCACAGTAATTCTTTTTTCGCCGGGATAGCGCAGATTCGAATTGCGAATCGCGGCGCGGACGCGCTCGCGCGATTCTTGCACGGAGGCATCCGGCAAACCGACGACGGTCATGCCGGCTTGCCCGTTGGAGATGTAGACTTGGACATCCACGAGCGCGCCGTCGAGACCGACGACCGCGCACGAGGTGACTTGAGCGAGCATTGACGCGATTCTAGCACGCGCGCTGAATCGCGTCAATGCGCTGTACAGGGTACAGACAATTTATGCATTGCCCTTGCCAAAAAATAATCCGCGCAAGTGATTGAAAATTAGGAGGCGATCCTTTGCTTGGCAAAGTAATCTATTCGGTTATAATGCGGCTTGGGTGTTTTGCATCTT
>Ga0247727_10013784_pt1 | contig 13558 bp, 10 predicted proteins | sample WisWelCaveWW1625_FD_202498 | JGI IMG/M metagenome (GOLD analysis project Ga0247727, IMG submission 202498) | Biofilm microbial communities from Wishing Well Cave, Virginia, United States - WW16-25 | ecosystem: Environmental > Aquatic > Deep subsurface > Groundwater > Cave microbial mat | place... | reverse complement strand
CCTGATGGTTAATACCCCAACCGCAGACTGAACTGAATCTGGCGCGAGGCGCCTGCCGAGGTGATCCTTCCAAACGTGGGCAGGTCGAAGGCCCGCCGGGGCAGGTTGAAGTTGGGATGATTAAGAAGGTTAAAGACCTCGGTCCGCAGGTCGATCCTGGCTGATTCGCGCCAGGTCCAGGATCGCACCAGGGCCGCATCCAGGACAAGCAGGCTGGGGCCGCTCAAGGTGTTTCTGCCGGAATTCCCGAAACGGAATCGGCCCGGGGCGGCAAAGGCGGCGGTGTTGAAGAACCGCTCCGGCGAGGAGTGGGTCAGCCTCGGATCGCCGGCTACATCCGGCCGGTCGGCTCCGAAGATGCCACCGGCATTCCCCGTGTTGCTGTTGTCGAAGCTCAGGTTCGGCGTGAACGGGGGCCCCGATTGCGCCACGCCGATCGTGTGGAACCTCCAACCGCGCGCCAGGCGGCGCTTCCCCGGCAAATCGCAACTGAGGTAAAACACCAGCCGGTGACGCAAATCAAAATTCGACAACCCTCGCTCGCCCCGCGCATTGTGACTATTCTGCGGGAAGCTGTCGTCGCCGGTGGTGGCCAGAAACTCCGACGCGTCATCGATTGATTTCGAGTAGGTGTAAGCGGCTGAGAAGGCCGCGCCGGGGCGAAAGCGCCGCTCCAGGGATAACTGTCCGGAGTGAAAGCTGGAACTCGCCGCCGACTCGAATTGCGCGATGTGCGCGAACAGGGGCCGCGGGCGGCGGCCATTCACGGCGCCGGCCCCCGGCGGGGGTTGATTGATGTCGCGCCGGCGCAGCAGTTTCGTCCCCTTCGAGCCTGCATAGGCGGCTCGCGCGACCAGGCGGCCGGGAATCTCGCGCTCCGCGGAGAGCTTCCAGTGCTGGACGTAGGAGGAGCGAAAATCCGGCTGCACGCTGTTGATCGAGGGGGCCGGTGTAAACCCGGCGCCGGCGGGAAAAGGATCACGCAGCGTCAACAAGCGCTGGGCCGAGGGAAAGAACAGGTTCAACTCGAAGTAAGGCGGATTGAAATAGAGTCCCGAGTTGGCCTCCAGAATGGTCGTGTCGTAGAAGACACCGTAGCTCGAGTGGATCACCTGTTTCCCTTCCGCATCCGGGCTCCAGCTCAGGCCGAAGCGGGGCGCCAGGTTGTTCCGATCGGCAGGGAAACCGGCGCGGGGAACCGCGCCCGCGCCCGGAGGGGCGAGCCTCCCCGCTCCCAGGTCAAACACCATGAAGCGATCCGCGGCGTCGGTGGGCGGCCGATTCAGCTCGTAGCGAAGGCCGATGTTCAGACTGAGCCGGGGCGATAGCCGCCAGTCGTCCTGCGCATAGGCATTCCAGGCGGAACTGCGCAGCGCCATCGGGTTGTCAATCACCGCCCGCAGGGTGAAGGAAGGAAGGCCGAGCAGAAGATCGCCCACCGCGTGGCCCGAGAAAGTCGGCTGGAATTGAAACTGCCCGCGGGCGAACAAATCATTGATCCCATCGGAAGAAAACCGGCGGTACTCAGCCCCGGCTTTCAGCGTGTGACGGCCGCGCGCCTGGGTCCAGCTCCCCAGCGCGTGATACGTATTATCACGACGGATGATGGGGAGCGCCGTGTTGTCGGAAAGCCGGTCGTAGCCGGCCGCCACCACCGAGGGAAAACCGAAAGAGCGGGGATGGCGGCTCAGCCCCGGAATGCCCAGCCCGCCCCCGATGTCGTTGCCGATGTTCTGCTGCAGCACCTCGCGGCGCAGGCGGTTGAAACCGAAGCGGCCTTCCCACGCCGTGCGCGCGCCGGAAACATGCGTGTCCGAAACAACCAGGTTCTGCCCGCGGTTGATCACGAAGCTTCCGAAGCCGGGCAGGTTCGTGTTGCCTTCGTTGAACGGGGTCAGGCTGCGATCGTGAGCGAAGTTGTAGCGCAGGTAAAAGGTATCGCGGGGGGAGAAATACTGGTCCACGCGGGCCATGGCCTGGTCGGCCCGCAGGGCGCCCACCGGCGAAGAAACCAGGTTCAAGGCCGGATCGTTTCGGTTGGGGTCGGGCCAGTAGGCGGCCAGGGCCGCGCCGACCGGATCGAGCCGCTCCGGCGGGATCCGGTTGGCGGGGAATGCCCGCCCGGTGAACGGATCGCGGATGGTGACCCCGGAAGTGGAGAAATCCCCGCGCTTTTCAGCCGCTTCCGGCACCCGCGCCGTCTTGGTGATCCCCTGCCGAAGCCGCGTTCCTTCGTACCCCAGAAAGAAAAACGACCGCTGCCGGCGCAGCGGCCCGCCGGCGGAGGCGCCGAACTGGTTCCGCTGGAATTGGGGAATGGGGCTTTTCGCAGGATCAAAGAAATTGCGCGCGTCGAGGGCGGCGTTTCGCAGGTATTCGTAGATAGCGCCGTGGAATTCATTGCTTCCGGAGCGGGTGATCACATTCACCTGGGCGCCGCCGCTTCGACCGTATTCGGCCTGATAGCCGGCAGCGTGGAGCCGGAACTCGCGCACCCCGTCGAGCGGCGGGCTCACCACGATCCGGTTGATAAACAGGTCGTTGTTGTCCACCCCGTCGAGCAAGAAATTGTTCGACGCTTCCCGCGCGCCGTTCACATGCAGCCCGCTGTTGTTCTGCCGGGAAAGCTCCGAGCCGGGCGCCGCCGGATGCGCCCCGGCCGCCAGCAGCGCAAGCTGCAGGAATTCCCTCTCGTTCAGAGGCAAATCGGCGAGCGTTTCCCGGCTGATGAGGACGCCCAGGGCGGCGCTGTGGGGCTCCAGCAGTGGCGTCGTATCGGACACCAGCAGCTTCTGACGGGCGATGTCCAATGACAATTCGATGTCGGCGCGCAGCGAGCGGCCGAGCTCCAGCCGCAGTTGGCGCTCGGCCGGTTGAAAACCCGGGTGCGCCGCCTGGATCCGATATTCCCCCACCCTCAGCAGGGCGAACGCGTACTCCCCGGCCTCATCGGTTTCCCGTATTTGCTCCAGGCCGGTCTCCAGTTGCTGCGCCCGCACTTGCGCTCGGGCCACCGCCGCGCCGGCTGGATCGAGGATCTTCCCGCTGATTCTTCCCGAGGCAGTCTGAGCGGGCAATAGAACCGGCAGCAGAGCCGCCGCCGCCAACAATCGGTACAATGACATATCAGGCTGGAAAAATTTTAGCATGAGGCGGCTCCTCGTCTGCGGCTCAGTCGCGCTGGTGTTGCTGACGCTGCCAGCTTGTGAGAGGAAAGCGCAGTTCGTCGATGCCCCGCCCCTCTCGCCTTCCCAAGCTCTTCGGAGTTTCCGCCTTCACGAAGATTTCCAGATCGAATTGTTCGCCTGCGAGCCCCAGGTCGTCGACCCGGTGGAAATGGTGTTCGATGAAAACGGGATGATCTACGTGGCGGAAATGCTCGATTATCCCGACGATCCGCCGGACGGTCAGCCCGCGCGATCGCGGATCCTGCTGCTGGAAGACCTGAACGGGGACGGTGCGATTGACCGGACGACGGTGTTTGCCGAGCGACTCCTGCAGGTCAGCGGCATTCTTCCATGGAAGGGCGGCCTGCTAGCGGCCGCCGCTCCCGACATCCTCTATCTGAAAGACACCGACGGGGATCGCCGGGCGGACCTGCGGCGCGTGCTGTTCACCGGATTCCCGAAAGTAAACCCGGAGGCGCGCATCACCAATCTACGGCTGGGAATCGACAACTGGGTTTACGCGGCCAATAGCGGATCGGACGGCCGCATCACCTCGCCCGAGCGCCCCCACCTGCCGACCGTTTTGGTGCGGGGAACCGATTTCCGGTTCCGCCCCGACGGCAGCGCGGCCGAGCCGGCCTCCGGGGCGGCCCAGTTCGGCATGACATTTGACGACTGGGGGAATCGGTTTCTGACGCAGAATACCATCCACCTGCGCCACGCCGTGTTGCCCATGCACTACCTGCTGCGAAACCCGCTGCTGGCGCCGCCCTCCGTCTCGCAGGACATCTCCGATCACGGGCGGCCTGCGGTGCGGGTATTCACCCTCTCCAAGCCGCAACGCTGGCGCGAGCAGCGAACCCGGTTGCGCGAGCGGCGCTACCGGGAAAACCGGCTCGAGAAAACCGAGCAGCTCGGCGGCTTTTTCACCGCCGCCACCGGGGGAACCGTTTACAACGGCGACGCCTTCCCCCAGCAGTATCAGGGCAACATCTTCACCGGCGACGTGAACGGCAACCTCGTCCACCGCGATATTCTCTCGCCGGACGGGGTGACCTTTTCGGCCCGCCGGGGGGAAGAGAACGCGGAGTTCCTGGCCTCCACCGACATCTGGTTCCGCCCCGTCAACTTCGCCAATGCGCCCGACGGAAACCTCTACCTGCTCGATATGTATCGGGAGTTTATAGAGACCCCCGAGTCCATCCCCGAAGCCATCAAGAAGAGCATGAACTTTTACAGCGGCGATACGATGGGGAGGATCTACCGCATCACCCCCAAACAGCCATTGCGGAAGGGAAATCTCAAACCGAACCTGGGAGCGGCCGGGGCGGCCGAGCTGGTCCCCCAGCTTGCCAGCGCCAACGGCTGGCGCCGCCAGACCGCACAACGCCTTCTGGTCGAACGGCAGGACCGGACGGCCATCCCCTGGTTGCAGAAGTTGTCTGCGGAAAGCGAATTCCCCCAGGCCCGGCTGCACGCCTGGTGGGCCCTGGAAGGGCTTGCCGCCCTGACGCCGGAGGCCGTCCGGCGCGCCCTGGGCGACCCGCATCCTGCGATTCGGGAGCATGCGCTGCGACTCGCGGAAGCTTTTCTACCCGCCTCGAACATTGTCGCCGAGGCCGTGCTGGCCAGGAGCCGCGATCCCGAGCCTCGGGTTCAGTTCCAGCTTGCTTTCACCCTCGGACAGTGGAGGCACCCCCGATCCCTGGCCGCCCTGGCCGAGATTGCCTCCGCCCGCGGCGGGGATCCCTGGTTTCGCGCGGCCATCCTCAGCTCGGCGTCGGATTCCGCTTTCCCCCTCTTTCAGATCCTGCTTTCGCGCGGAGGCCGCTGGGGGAGCGCCCCGTTCCTCACCGGGCTTACCGCTCTGATCGGCGCGAAACAGGATCGGGGCGAGATGACCCAGGTTCTCAATGCACGCTTCGAGAATGAGTTTGGCGCAGCCGCCGTGGCCGGACTCGCTCAGGGACTCCGTCTGGCCGGCGCCAGCGCCATCGCGCTTCCCGCCGTCGAGCGAGTGTTGCTCAAGCATCTGGAAAGCCCGTCGGAGGCGATGCGAAACGCCGCCGCCCAGCTCGCCCAGCACATACAGTTGCGTGCCTGGATCGAGAAAGCCATGCGCGATGCGGCGACCCCCAGCCTGCCTGCTGCCAACAGAATTATCGCCCTTCGCGCACTGCGCGGCGGCCAGTTGGCCTCGGTGGGGCCTGTGCTCGGCAGACTGCTCCAGCCGGGCGAATCCCTGGAGGTGCAATTGGCTGCCGTGGAATCCCTGGCCTCCTTCGATGATCCCGGCATCAGCGCCCTCCTGCTCGCCAACTGGAAAAGCTACACCCCCGAGGTTCGAAAAAAATCCCTGGAAGCCCTTCTCGCCCATCGCCAGCGCGCGTCCCACCTGCTGGCCGCTGTGGAGAAGGGCGAGGTCGAGCCGGCGGCCCTCGAAGCCGGAGCGCGGGACCGCCTGCGGCAGCACCCCGACGCCGCCATCCGCCAGCGCGCAGAGAGGCTCTTTCAGGGCGAGATCACCGCACGGGCCAAAGTCGTCCAGCTCTACCAGCCGGTGGTTGGGATGGCCGGAGAGGCGGGCCGCGGGAAACAGGCATTTGATAACCATTGCGTCAAATGCCATCAGCCGCGGCGGGCCGGCGGGCGAGTGGGCCCGGATCTGTCCGGCATCAACAACAAGTCTCGCCACGCTCTGCTCACTGCGATCCTGAACCCGAGCGCAGAGATCGAGCCTCGCTACGTCAACTACGTGCTGGTCACCAGGTCCGGCCGCCTGCACGACGGCGTCATCGTCAACGAAACGCCGAGCGCCCTCACCCTGCGGAGCGATACCGAGGAGGCCGATCTCACCATCCTGCGCAACAATATCGCCGAAATCCGCGCCTCGAGCGTCTCGTTGATGCCCGACGAGCTGGAAAAGCAAATGAGCCGCCAGGACCTGGCCGACCTGATCTCTTACCTGCGTGGAGGTTTGTAAATGACGCGGCGCGAGTGGTTCCTCGCCCTGGTCCCCGCCTTGCGGCGCCGCTCGCGCCAGCAGCTTCTCAAGAACATGCAGCTTGTCATGGGCCCGCTGCCCCGGCGCAGCAAGGCGCCCCTCGAGATGGTCGTGTTGGAAACCGCTGAGCTTGCTTCGCTTACCCGGATGAAAATCACTTTCCGCGCGGAACCGGATGACCCCGTGCCGGCTTACCTGCTGCTGCCCAGGGAAACGCCGGCGCCGGCCGTGTTGTGTCTCCACCAGAACGTTCGGCTAGGCAAGGCGGAGCCGGCGGGCCTCGCCGGCAATGCCGATCTCCACTATGCCCGCGAGCTCGCCGGGCGCGGTTACCTGACCCTGGCGCCTGACTATCCGAATTTGGGCGAGTACTCGATCGATCCCTATCAGCGGGGCTATGCCAGCGCCACCATGAAAGGCATCTGGAATCACATGCGGGCGGTGGACCTGCTGGAGTCCCTACCCCAGGTCGCGCGGAATCGCATCGGCTGCCTGGGGCATTCCCTCGGCGGCCACAATACGCTCTTCCTGGCCGCCTTTGATCGCCGCGTGAAGGCGATGGCGACCAGTTGCGGGTTTACCTCCTTTGCCAAATACAAAGGCGGCGACCTCAGCGGCTGGAGCCATAAAGGATACATGCCGCGAATCGCTGACCGCTACGGGAAGGACCCCGCGCGCATGCCGTGGGATTTCCCCGAACTGCTTGCCGCGCTCGCCCCCCGCCCGCTGTTCATCAACGCGCCGCTCGGCGATTCCAACTTCGACGTCTCCGGGGTGAAGGATTGCGTGCAGGCGGCCACGCCCGCTTACAGGAAAGCGTGGGCCGCCGAGCGGCTCCTGACTCTGTACCCGGATTGCGGCCACGAATTCCCTCCCGCCATCCGCGAGCAGGCCTACGCCTTTTTCGACCGCTGGCTTCGTGGGTAAAAAAATTTGCCGCCGGGACTCTGGGCCTGTCACAAAATAAGCATTCCAAGTTGAGGGCTCGAGTGGCGAGACCAATCGCCTGCTCAGTCGGCGACGATTGCGATGGCCTCGATTTCGAGCAGCATCCCGGCTCCCATCCCCGCCTGGACCAGTGTGGAGGCCGGCGGCGCCGGCTGGTTCAAATACTGCGCCCGGATGCGGCGCAGCTCGGCCGTGTTGGCCAGATCGGTGAGATAGTAGTTGATCTTGACGATATCCTCGAACCTGGCGCCGGCCGCGGCCAGGCAACGCCCGATGTTTTCGAAGGTGTTCTTGGCCTGGCTGGCGAAGTCTGCCGGCATCGGGCCAGCCGCCGGGCGGCCCCCCTGGCCGGAAAGAAACACCATCCGCCCCGGCGGGGAGACTACCACTTGGGTATAGCCGATAGGCTTGGGGATTCCCTCCGGGTTCAAGAACTGCTTCCCCGGTTTCTGCGGCGCAGCCCCCATCAGCAGAGCGCCGAGCGCCGCCGACGCGCTGGCCGCTTTTTTGAGATTCATGCTGCCTCCTATCGGATTTTCAACAGTCGCGAGGCGTTGCCGGAAAGGAGTTTCCGAAGGACCTCGGCACTGGGGGCCAGGCGCCGAATCGCCGCCAGGATCCGGGCCCCCAGGCACCCCTCCCCCTGCCCCGCCGTGTCGCTGCAGTCGCTGCCGAACAGCAGCTTGTTCTGGTGCCGGGTGAGGAAATCAGGCGCCTTCGCTTCGTCCCGGAGCATGGAATTGAGGCCCGAGCCGGCCGAAAGATCCCCGTACATGTTCGGGTAGTCGGAAAGCAGCCGGTCGGTGATGCCGCCCGGCGTGACCGGGGTTTTGGAATACATCACCGTCTGGTCGTGATGGCGGTCGATGTTTCCCCACCAGGTCTGGGCATGGCCGAGGAAGTTCACCTTGGGATGGCGTTCCAGCACCCTGTGGAAACGCTCGATGCCCAGGTTGTAGGCCCCGTGCTGGAAATGCATGAGCACCGGGACGCCGAAGGCGGCCGCGACCTCGGCCACCATGTCGATGGCCGCCGAATCGCACTCCACGGCGAACTTTTGTTCCCCAATGCCGATGGCCCCGCCTCGCAGGTACTTCTCCAATTCCCCCTTCGCGCCGGCCAGATCGGGGATCTCGTTGGCAAAGTAAACGTATTCGTTCGGATAGAGCGCGGCCAGCTCGACCACGCTCTGGTTGCGCCCCGCGCCGGCGGCCAGCCCGAAGCGGGATCCGGCGGGCAGCAGCACAGTCTTGGTGATTCCCAGCTTCCGCTGGTGCGCCACCAGTTGTTCGTTCGTTCGGCCCTGGTAGCTGGTGTGCTGATGGATGTCGATAATGGCTTCCGCGCCCCGGCTGATCCAGCAGGTCGATGCGGCGGCCAGAAACGTCCGTCGAGAAAGCCGGCTCATAGTGGAAACTGACACCTCCGCCGGAACGCCACCGCGTCCCGCGCCGCCATCGAGCATAGCACTTCCGTACCACCCATCTTAAGGCGAAATTCCGGCCTTCCTACAGGGTCCTCGCCAATGGTGTTCTACTGTCGAGCCGCCTATAAATTAGATGACAACACCGTCTCGGCTTCCTGATCGGGACGGCCCGGCCCCCTCAGAAGCATTCCCCTGGGGCCGATGCAGGGTTGGGAGGGAGGGTTTATGCGATACACCGCTGGACGAGGTTGCCGCAGGGCGCGGGCGGGATTTGTTCTCCTCACCGCCGCCCTTACCGCAGTGATGCTGCTGGGCATGTTGGGCCTGTGCCTCGACCTTTCCCGGATGTACGTGGCCAAGAACGAGCTGCAAGCCTTCGTGGACGCCGCCTCCATTGCCGCCACCTTTGAGCTGGACGGCACCGCGCAGGGTATTACCAGCGCCAGAAATCGGGCGAAGGGAGACCCCAATCGTTGGGGCTTCCAAAACTCCACGGCGCAGGACATCACGGTCCTTTTTTCCGATTCCTTTAACGGCGCCTACGAAAGCAATCCCGCCAACCCGCTGAATATCAGTTTCGTGCGGGTGACGGCTCGGGGAAACATGGTTCTCTATTTTATGCCCGGTTTCTCCACCCTCTCCAATTCTCCATCCCCCGAGGAGCCTCCGCCATCGCCACCCCTGGCCATGCTCTGGCTCGCCGGCATCGCCCGGCACCAGTCCATTCAAGCGACGGCGACTTCGGGCCAGGCCACAGTGACGAGTCTTGACCGCGGCTTGGTCCCCTACTCGCCGGATGCGATCACTCCGGAGGATCCCAACTTCGGCTACCTGCCGGGGCAGATGTACACGCTGCGGTGGCCCCCGCCGGGTATGCGCAAGAATGCCAAAAACTGGTGTGATGGCGACGAAGCAGTCGGTTTCACCAGCCCCTCGCCGGAGGCCCAGCGAGGCTTCATCGACATCGGGGATCCCGCCGGGATGGGGTCTGATTTCATTCGCCAGGCGATCGTGAGCGATGCGCAGACCCACCCGCTGGCGATTGGCGACACCATCGTCGGCGCTGCGGGAAACCGGGGCACCGAGTCGGACGCTTTGCGCGAGCGTTACGGCCAGGACACCGACACGCAATCCAACACCTATGCCGAGTACATGACCAGTGGCGAGGGCAACGGGCGTCGGTTGGTTATCGTGCCGGTCAACGACCCGGCCACCAATGTGGTGTTGGGTTTCGCGGCTTTCTTCCTGCACCCAAACATCTGCAAGAGCGAGGTAGGCGGTCAGGGTGGAGGCGGCGGAGTGGGCGGCGGGCAGAACGACGTGGCGCCCTGTTGCGCCGAGTATGTCGGTTCCGCCCTGGTGCCTGGGCGCCGGGGCGCAGGCAGCACCCCGGGCGCATTTCGAGTGAGGTTATTCCAATGAAAAGCACTACTGGCACAATCCCCACCGGGTTCCCCACGCGGGCGCGGAGCGCGCGCGCCTGGCGGCGAGGAAACGCGATGGTCGAGTTTGCCATCAGCTTTGGCTTGCTGATGACGGCTTTCGCCGGCGTCTACCAGTTCGGCTACACCTTCTACCTTTACAACTCGCTGGAAAGCGCGGTGCGTGATGGGGCGCGCTACGCCTCGGTGGCCAGCTATGACGCCCCCAACGCCACCGCGTTCAGGACCCGCGTGCGCAACATGGTCATCTACGGTCATCCCGCTCCGCCCTCGCTGTCTCCCACCGTGGTTCCCAGAATTCTCCCCTCCAACGTCACGGTGAACCCGGACGTGGACGCGGCCGGGGTTCCGCGCCGGATCACCGTGCAGGTGGACGGTTACCGCATCGATACCCTTTTCGCCAAATACACGCTCAACCAAAAGCCCCGCTGCACTTTTGAGTTTATGGGGCAGTACATCTCGCCTTAGCGGGAGGAATGAATGATGCCTGGCATATTTCGTCGCAGTGGATTTCGCAGACGCCGCGGAGGAGCCCTGGTCGAGGGAGCCCTGGTTCTCACCCTGGTGATCTTCACCCTCATCGCCATCGTGGACGTAGGCCAGGTGCTGGTCCTGCACCAGGGGCTGGTAGAAAGGGTGCGCTCCGGCGCCCGCTACGCCGTGGTCAACGTCTGGGATGAGCAGAAAATCAGAAATGTGGTGGTCTATGGCACGGCCAGTCCGAGCATGAAATCCGAGCCGTTGCTAAAGCTGAAACCCTCCATGGTCGTCGCCTCGCGGTTTAATGAGAACACGCCGGAGGAGCGCATCCTGGTGGGCATCAACAATTACCCGTTCCGTTTTTTCACCCCTATGATCGCCGGCGCTTACACGGCCAAGCCGATCCTCATCTCGATGTCTGCCGAGAGCATGGGGGCGACCGAATAAGTCCCCCTTAGCCCGGGCCTGGGGCAGGGCGGGGGGCCAGGTAGCGAGAGTCCTCCGGATCGATGACCAGCCACAGGGCAGCGCTGACCGCGTAGCAGCCGGCCGAAATCAGCAGCGGAATCGTCCAGGATCCCCATTTCTCCAGCAGCCATCCGAGGAGGAAGGGCGAAAGTATTCCGCCGACCTGCCCCAGCGAGTTCATGATGCCGGCCACGGTCCCGGCGTTCTGTTTGCCCAGGTCCACGCAGGTGGCCCAGCAAACGGCCAGCACCAGGTCCGCCGCGCCGAAACTGAGGGCCAAGGCCCCCAGGCTGACCACGTCATTGCTGGTCAGGGCTGCGACGGTCAACAGAATTCCCGCCAGCAGGAGTCCGGTGGCTGCCGGCGCCCGCCGGCCCCAGCGCAGGCCGAGCCTTTTCGCCAGCCGGTCGGTCCACAACCCTCCGGCGAGGTTGGCCGCCGCCCCCGCCAGAAGCGGAAGGGCCGCGCCGATGCCGACCCCAATCCAGGACAGGCCCCTCTGTTCGCGCAGGTAGGTCGGCAGCCAGGTCAGATAAAAGTACAGTCCATAGGTATAGCCAGAGTACATGGCGCACAGCGCCCACAGGTTTTTGCTCCGCCACGCCCCCCTCCACTGCACACGGCCGGCAGAAGGACGATCGCGCCCCCCCACAATGAGTTCCAGCTCCCGGCTCCGAACCGAAGCGTGCTCCTCCGGCCGGTTGCGGTACCAGGCCAGCCAAACGGCGGCCCACGCTATCCCCACGCCGGCGAAGACGAGAAAAGACTGCCGCCAGCCCAGCCCGTGCATTAACGCGATCACCAGCGCCGGGGCCGCCGCTCCGCCCACCCGGCTGCCCATCAGCAATACTCCGTTGGCTCGCCCTCGCTCTCCTTTGGGGAACCATCGCAGCACGACCGTCGCGCAGGCGGGAAAGGCCCCCGCTTCCCCGGCGCCAAACAGGAATCGAATGAACAGGAGGCTCCGAAAGCTCCTCGCATAGGCAGTGGCGGCGGTGAACAGGGACCACCACACCACAATCCGCGACAACACCAGCCGGGCCCCATAGCGATCGGCCAACCACCCGGCGGGGACCTCAAACAGCACGTAACCCAGGATGAAGGCGCTGAACACGGTTCCCATTTGCTTCGGCGACAGGCCTAAGTCTTGCGAGATCGCCCCGGCCATGGTTCCGATTGAGACCCGATCCAGGTAAGTGATCAGGGTCAACAGAAACAGCAAGACCAAAACACGATTCCTGGTTTGCATTCTCCCTTCCCGCCATCCGACCCATGTTAAACGCCCGGCCAGTGGCCCCGGTTGTTTCCGCTTCCCCTTTTTTTCCGCCCCCGGATCGGTTAAGATGTCCAGAGTCAGAAAGGAACCAATCATGTCGCGGATTCTCGTTTTACTATTGCTCACAGCGCTGGCACTGCCCGGAGCCGACGTCACCGGCAAGTGGAATTTCACCGTGGAACTGGACGCCGGCAGCGGTAATCCCACTTTCACCTTCAAACAGGAGGGGGAAAAGCTCACCGGCCGCTACACCGGCCAGTTGGGAGAAGCCGACGTGACCGGATCCGTCCGTAGCCAGGACATCCAGTTCAGCTTCACCCTCAAAGGCGACGCGGGCGAAATGACCGCCACCTACACCGGCAAAGTCGAGGGCGACACAATGAAAGGCAAGGTTTCCTACGCCAGTTTCGGCTCCGGCACCTTCACCGCCAAGCGAGCCCCGTAGCCGGAAGCCAGTCCCTGGCCGACGGCTTGAGTTTGGAAGGCAATTGCTGCCGATAAGAGGGAAGGGGCCGTAGACGCCCGGACATCGAGAAATGAACGTAACCGGACATAGTACTGGCGGGGCTAGCTCGACTTACTCCCGCGGTTTTTTTGGCCGCAGGATGTGGAGTGCTCGCGGAAATTGGTTGTTTTGTTTCTTCTTTTTGCAGTCAGTCATAAGTGTTTTCCAGGAGAAATATGCTAAGTTTCTCAGCCGAGAGACAACCATTTACACACCGTGTTATAGTACTGCTAACATCTGGGACCTGATCCAAAGGAGGGTTGGTGCCCGCTAATTTAGCCCGAGTTCTTTTGGTGGACGATGACGCTCAGACCTATGAGGCGGTGAAGAACCGCCTGCAGACCGAGAATGACATCGTCGTCGGCTGGAGCCAAACGCGGGAACTGGAGGAGGTGCCCGACGATCAGTACGCCGGCGTCGATGTGGTGATGACCGATTCCGACAAACATGGGCCGGAACTGGCCGAGTTGGTCTCCAAGGTCCGCCAGCGCTTTGGCCACTTGCAGTTTCTGATTCTCGGCTCGGGGGAAGACGATTCGGTGACGACCATCCTGCTGGAATCGGGCGCGCGCGGCTATCTGGATTTGCAGAACTCGGGCGAGAGCCTCCCGGCGGCGATCCGCCGGCTGGTTTCCGGCGGCACCTGGATTCCGCCGCACATCCTGGCCCGTTACATGGATCTGATCCAGATGGTGGAGTTTCTGCCCAAGACCGGCATCGAGAATGATCCTTGGGCGCAATTCACTTCCCGCGAGCAGCGCGTGCTGACCATGATGGCCTGCGGGCGAAGCAACAAGGAAATCGGCGCCGTGGTCGGGGTGCCCGAACCGGTGGTGGCCTCC
>Ga0247727_10013783_pt1 | contig 13558 bp, 10 predicted proteins | sample WisWelCaveWW1625_FD_202498 | JGI IMG/M metagenome (GOLD analysis project Ga0247727, IMG submission 202498) | Biofilm microbial communities from Wishing Well Cave, Virginia, United States - WW16-25 | ecosystem: Environmental > Aquatic > Deep subsurface > Groundwater > Cave microbial mat | place... | reverse complement strand
CCGCGAGCTGCGCCGCGGCCAACGCCTGCTCCACCGTCATCCCGACCGGATCGTGGGTTTCCTCCACAAGGCCGGTCTCTCTCTATGACCAGAATGTCATTCTATTACGCGAGACTCTCTAGCCGTCGATTCTGGCGGGTGGAGGTGTGCCACGTCAGTGCCCGGGCCGGGTGGACCGATTGCTGCTCCCGGCGCTGTCGGTGACGGCACCCAGCATTCCGTACGCTCGATCGCTCGGCGTCCCGCTTGGCAGCGGCGCGCGCAGCCAGCTCGCGAATCGAGCGGCCCCGAGGCCGGGTGGAGCCGGTCGTCGCGGAGGCGCGCGAGCGGCTGCTCACCGAACTCATGTACTACCACCGCAGCACGCCGAGCGTTGGCACGTGCCGCGGGCAATGCGCCGAGGAAGCCAGCGCCGGGAGCGAGGATCGGTCCACCCGGCCGGGCCTCCGCCGTCGCGCGAGACGAGCTGAACCGCACGGGCCCCTGCCGCGCGCGCCTGGGACGAGCGCACGTCGACCGCTAGGAGACCGACCCAAGATGGGCGGTTGAGCCCGGGCGTCGAGGCGCGCCGCCAACAAGGCGTCGCGACCGAGCCGTAGCTCTCGCTACGGCGCATGGGCCCAAGCCCGAAGGGCGCGGGAGTCGTCGAGATCGTTGGCGGCGATGCATCGGCGTCCGGGCGACCCGAGCCATCTTGGGTCGGTCTCCTAGCTCCGCGGCCGCCATGCGACGAAGAGCCCTGCGGCGGCGACGGCGCTGAAGAGCGCGCCCGCCGCGAAGGTGGCCGCCGGCCCGAGCTGTGACCAGAGCGCTCCGGCCAGAACGCTCGCGACCAGCTGCGCGACACCCACCAGCAGGTGGAAGACGCCGAAGGCCGTGCCGCGCAGATTCTCCGGCGCCGCATCGGCGACCAGCGCCGTGACGAGGCCCTGCGTCGCACCCATGTGTAGGCCCCAGAGCGCGGCGCCGAGCAGCGCGAGCGCGGGCCGACCCGCAGCGGCGGCGAGCGCGAGGTCCGCGACGACGAGGCAGGCCAGACCGAGCGCCGCCACCGGCCGCTGCGCACGATCCGAGAGCTTGCCGAGCGGATAGCTCGTCGCCGCATAGGCCAGGTTCATGGCCACGAGTGCCAGCGGCGCGAAGCGCAGCGCGAGGCCGGCGTCGGCCGCGCGCAGCACCAGGAACGCCTCGCTGAAGCGCGCCAGCGTGAGCACGACGCCGAACGCCACCACCTGCCAGTAGCGGCGGGAGAGCCGCGCCAGCTCGCTGCGCTGGATCGGCGAGCGCAGCGCGCGCGCAGAGCTCGGGCGTTCCGGCTCGCGCACGGCGAGCGCGAGCACAGCCACCGCCAGGATGGCCGGCGCCACTGCGACCCAGAACACCGTGCGAAAGCTGTCGCCCGACGCCACGAGCAGCAGCAGCGCGATGGCCGGCCCCAGCACCGCGCCCACGCTGTCGAGCGCCTGGCGCAGGCCGTAGGCCGCGCCGCGCTGCGCTGCGGGTGTGAGATCGGCCACCAGTGCGTCGCGCGGCGCGCCGCGGATGCCCTTGCCGACGCGGTCCACGAAGCGCGCGAACAGCACGGTGGCGACGCTGTTCGCGAGCGGAAACAGCGGCCTGGTGAGCGCCGAGAGCCCGTAGCCGAGCAGCGCGAAGGGCTTCCTGCGCCCGAACCAGTCGCTGGCGGTGCCCGCGAACACCTTGGTGACCGAGGCGGTGGCCTCGGCCACGCCTTCGATCCAGCCGAGCGTGAGCGCGCTCGCTCCGAGCGCCGTGGTCAAGAAGAGTGGCAGCGCGGCGTGGATCATCTCCGACGAGGTGTCCATGCACAGGCTCACGATCCCGAGCGCGACGACGCCACGCAGGAGCCGGCTCAGCGTGCTGCGGTCGCTTGCGTCCACGCGCTGCCCCCGGTCGGCTCCGACAGGTCGCGAGCATAGGCGCGGCGGCGCGCGCGGGTAGGTGGCGCTGCGCGCGCCGGTGGTAGTCTCGCCGCCCATGTCGCCGCCCGCCCTGCCCGCCACCGCCGCAGCCGAGAGCGCGCGCGGCGCGCTGCGTTGGCTCACGCCGGGCTCGATCTTTCTCGCGCTCGCCGGCAGCTTCGGCTTGTTCTTCGCCCTGGCGACGCCGCCCCACGATCCGCCCGACGAAGCGCGCCACCATGCGCGCGCCTGGCTGATCAGCGGCGGCGATCTGCGCGTGGTGGGCGAGGCGCCGGGGCACGCCGCCTCCGTGCCGCGTGACATCACCCAGCTGCACCCGCACGCTCATCACTTCAGCGCTGAGCAGCTCGCGGGCCCGCTGCTCCAGCACGCGCGGCGCACGGCGCCGCACGAGCCGGCCGAGCGCTGGTCGCAGCTCCGCGGCTCGCTCTCGCGCTGGGATCTGCAGCCGGTGCGCCTGCTCACGCCCTACAACCCGATCGTCTACGCGCCCTACCTGCCCGCGCTCTGGATCGCGCGCGCCCTCGAGCTCTCTGCTTCGGCGGGGCTGCTGCTGGCGCGGCTCGCCGGACTTGCCTGCTGGCTCGCGGGCATCTCGCTCGCGCTGCGCGTCGCGCCGAGCCAGCGCTTCACGCTGGCCGCGGTGGCGCTGCTGCCGCTCTCGGTGTTCCAGGGCGCCTCGCTCTCGGCGGATCCACTCTCCCAGGTGGCGATCTTCTGGTTCTTCGCCGAGTGGCTGCGCGCTGCCGCAACGCCGGCGGCGGACGCGCGCGGCTTCGCGCGCCTAGCGGCCGCGGCCCTGGCGCTCGGGCTGGTGAAGCCGGGCTATGCGCCCCTGACCCTCGCCTGCGTGTTCCTGCCGATCGCGCCGCTCCGGCGCGGCGTGCTCGCCGCCGCCGCGCTCGCCGCGGCGGCGCTGCCAACCTTGTGGTGGGCGGGTGTGATGACAGCGGCGCGCGAGCCCGCGGTGGTGGCGGGCGCCGACAGCGCGGCACAGCTGCGCTTCGTGCTCGGCCACCCGTTCGCCTTCCTGGCCGCGGTCGCCGACACCGTCGCCGCGCTCTACGGCGCCTGGCTGGAAGGCATGGTCGGCAACATCGGCCACTTCGACGTCGAGATCCCCGTCGCCGCCACCGTGCTCGGCCTCGCCGCCGTCGCCGCGAGCGCTTCGCTCGGCGGCGGCTCGCTCGCCCCGCTGCTGCGCCTCGGCGGCCTCGGCGCTTTCCTCGCCACCAGCCTGTGCCTCTTCGGGATGGCCTACCTGGGCTGGACGCCGGTGGGCGCCCCCCGCATTCCGGGCCTACAGGGCCGCTACTTCCTGCCGCTGCTGCCGTTCGCGTTGATCGCCCTGCCCGCACTCCCGCGCGCCGCCGAGCCCGGCCTGCGGCTCGCCGTCACCGCCTCGCTCGCGCTCGTGCTCGGCGTGACGGCGCTCGCCATGCTGCGCGCCTACTACGTCTGGTGAGGGCGGCGCTACCCTTCGGCGTCTCGCAGCAGGAGAAGCACGTGAGCGCGCCCTACGAGCTGGACCGGCCCTACACCATCATCACCGCCGACACCCACGCCGGCGCATCGATCGAGATGTATCGCGGCTACCTCGACCCGCAGTGGCAGGGCGAGTTCGACGCCTGGCGCGCGGCGTACAAGAACCCCTCGAAGAAGCACCTCGGCACCAAGAAGAACAAGAGCTGGGACTCGGCCGAGCGTACGGCCGACCTCGAACGCGACGGCGTGGTGGGCGAGGTGTTGTTCCCGAACACCGTGCCGCCCTTCTACGACAAGGCCTTCCACGTCTCGCCGCCGCCGAGCCCGGCGCAGTACGAGCGCTGGCAGGCCGGCATCCGCGCGCACAACCGCTGGCTGGCCGAGTTCTGCGCCGATGCCAAGGACCGCCGCGCGGGCATCGGGCTGATCCACCTGAACGACATCGACGCCGCGATCGAAGACGTGGCGTGGATCGCGAAGCACGGCCTGCGCGGCGGCGTGCTGCTGCCGCTGCCGGCGCCCTCGGACGTGCATCTGCCGCCGCTCACCTCGCCGCACTACGAACGGCTCTGGGCCGCGATCCAGGACCACGACCTCGTCATCAACCAGCACTCGGGCCAGGGCTCGCCGCACTACGGCACGGACCCGGGCGCCGATGCGCTCTGGGTGATGGAGATGCCCTTCTTCGTGCAGCGCGGCTTCTGCCAGCTGATCCTTGCCGGCGTCTTCGAGCGCCATCCACGCCTGCGGTTCATCTTGACCGAGTCGGGCTGCGCCTGGGCGCCGGGCCTACTGCGCCGCATGGACGGCGTCCACATGAGCATGAAGGCCGGCTTCACCGGCGAGGTGGACTTCAGCAAGTCCTTCGTGCTCGCGGAGCCGCCGAGCTTCTACGCGAAGCGCAACTGCTGGTACGGTGCGAGCTTCCCCTCGCCGTCGGACATCGCCGGCCGCGAGACCGTCGGCGTGGACCGCATCTTGTGGGGCAACGACTACCCGCACTACGAGGGCTGCTATCCGCACTCGCGCGAGAACATGCGCCTCGCCTTCTCCGCCGTGGACGAGCGCGAGGTGCGCATGATGCTCGGCGAGAACGCCGCCAAGCTCTACGGCTTCGACCTCGACAAGCTGCGTGCGGCGGGCGAACGCGTGGGCATCACGCCGGCGCAGGTGAAGGTGCCGCTCGACGAGATCCCGGACTCGGCTTGCCCCACCTTCCAGATCGCGCGCTACGACCGGGCGCGCGCGAAGGCGAAAGAGGCGCGCGCGGGCGCGCAGTAGCACCGGGCCCGGGCCCCGGCCCCCGTGCCGGGTCGGTGCCCGGGCCGGGTGGACCGATTGCTGCTCCCGGCGCTGTCGTGGCGGCACCCAGCATTCCGTACGCTCGATCGCTCGCCGTCCCGCTTTGCTAGTTCGCCGCTCCGGCTAGCGCCCGCTCGCGCGCCTCCGCAGCAACCGGCTCCACCCGTCCCCGCTGCTCTGTCGGTGCACGAAGAGGTCGGAGACGGGCTCCCCGGACACCGACACGGCACGGGTGTTCAGAGTGAGAGCCACAGCCTCAGCAGGTGGCGGCGTTCGCCCGCGCCGGGCTCGTCCTCGTATGCCGTGCGCGCGTGGATCACCGTGTGGTTCGAGACGAGCTGTACGTCGCCCGGCCGTAGCTCCATGTCGAGGCGCACGTCGAGCTCGTTCGCGATTTCCTCGTAGAGGTCGAGCAGCGCCTGCTCGTCGCTCGATAGCCGCGGTGCGTCGGCGTGGCGCGACGCCGAGCGGAAGTAGTCGCTGTGATAGAAGGTGCGCAGCACGCCGCCTTGGTAGCGGCACGGCGTGACCGGGATCCAGCCGCGCATGCCGGGGCGCTCCTCGCTGCGCAGGTCGAGCGCGAAGGGCTGGAACAGGCGCACTGCGAGATCGGGCCGTCGGCGCAGCACCTCGTTGTAGGCGGTGACGGAGCTGGCGAGCCGCGAGAGGCCGCCGCGCCGCGCGGTCGAGAGACAGAGCAGGCCAACGGCGTCGGCCGCGTCGCAGTGATAGGCGATGTCGGAGCGCGTGCGATAGAGGCGCACGAGCGGGTTGGCCCGGTCGTCGCCGGTGTCGATCACGTGGCCGAGCAGATCGCCCTGCGGGTTCTGTGCGCCGGGCCAGCCGAGCGCGAGGCCGAAGGCCCAGTAGAAACGCGAGGCATCCTCTCCTCCCCAGCGCTCCACCGGCAGGCCCGAGAGCAGCAGGAAGCCACGGCCGGAGGTGAGCTCGCTGCGCCAGCGCGCGACGTCGGCGGCCAGCTTCGGCGGCAGCGGGAAGTCGTCGCGCGAGAGAGCGGCGAGCGGCTTGCCCGTGGCGCGTGCGCTGGCGAGCGCGCACTCGAAGCCTTCGAGCTGCTCGGCGTCGAGTGCCACGCGCCACGCGCTCGGCTCGAGCGCAGCACCGCGCCAGGCTGCGGGCCCGGTGATCGGCCCGGGCGGCAACGATTCGTGCGCGCGGCCGAAGTAGTGCGCGCCCTGTTCGGCGTAGCTGCGGTAGCTCGTCGCCATCCGCGTGACGCTACTCTCGCGCGATGTCGCTCGCACGCTGCTGCGCGATCGGCCTGCTGGCGTCGCTTGCCACAGCCGCCGCGGCGCAGGAGGTAGCGATCCCGGCGCCCGGAACGGAGGCCTGGCAACCGCTCACGTTTCCCAAGATCGACCGTCATACGCGCTACACGACCGCGAACGAGGACGAAGCCCTCGTACTGCAAGCCGAGAGCGAGTGCGGCGCGTCCGGGCTGCTCTTCCCGCTGCGAGGCGTCGATCTCGCGCAGACGCCGCTGCTGCGCTGGCGCTGGCGCATCGACGAGGGCCTCGCACCGGCCGACGAGCGCGCCGAGGCCGGCGACGACTTCGCGGCGCGCGTCTACGTGAGCTTCACCTTCGAGCCCGAGCGCGCGAGCATGCTCGAACGCGCGGCGCGCGACCTCGCCGGCGCCGTCTACGGCGAGTCGATGCCCGGCACTTCCCTCACCTACGTGTGGACGAGCCGGGAGCCGGTCGGCGCGCGCTGGCCGAACCCATACACCGCCGCCTCGCAGATGATCGCGGCGGCGACCGGCGCGCCCGCTGGCTGGCGAGAGGCCGAGGCGGACCTGCTGGCCGACTACCAGCGCGCCTTCTCGCACGGGGCGCCCGCGCCACTCTTCCTGGCGCTGATGACCGACACCGACAACCGCTGCCTACACGCCCGCGCGAGCTATGCGGACTTCCGCTTCGCCTCACGTCGCTGAGCAGCGGGTTCCAGCGCGAAGTCCAGCACGCGTCCCCACACCGTCTCGAAGTGCGCGCGGCTGAAGCCTGTTCCAGTGGTGAGCCAGTCGAAGTGCGGCGGGTCGGTGCGCGGATCGTTGAAGTGGCCGATCACGTCGAGGTGGTCGGCGCGCACGGCGGCGATCACACGGCCGTACACCTGTGAGCGCGTCGGCACGATGCCATCGTTGGCGCCTGGGCTCGGCAGCTTGCCGTAGGCGCGGCGCAGAGCGCGTCGTTGGGCCGCGTCGGCGGGCGGCGCAGAGCCGGCCGGCGTCTGCGCGCTCGCCTGGTAGATGACGGCGTAGATGGCGTGGATCGCCTGCGCGCCCGCGTCGAAGCCCGCGGACAGCGCCGTCGCGAGGCCCGGCGGGCGCGAGCGCGCAACGACGCAGCCGTAACGGACGCCCGGCCGTTCGTGCACGGTCGCGTCGAAGAGATTCATCGCCTCGGGGGTGAGCTGGAGCAGCAGCGACTGGTCCTCGGAGACCTCGCGCAGCAGCCGCGCCACGGCGCGGCGCCGCGTGAGCGAGAAGTCGGCGAGCAGCCGCTTCGACAGGTCGTCGAAGAGGTTGCCGTCGCTCCGTTCGCTCTCACTCGGCGCGAAGAACGCCGCGAAGTTCACGAGCGCCGAGAGCGGCAGGTGCCCGAAGCGCAGCAGGTACGAGGTGGCGAGCGAGAGCAGTGCGAGCAGATCCTGGCCGCGCCGCGTGGTGAGAGCGGCGGCGAGCGGCGTGCCGTGCTGGGGCGAGCTGATGCCGACCACGCTCCGCACGCGGCCGGCCCAGCGCTCTACGTCCAAGTCCGTAGGCAGGCGAACGTCCGGCGCGGTGGCGAGCCGCGCGTCCACGCCGCCCGTCGAGTGACCGATCAGGTGCGCGACCTCGTTCCGCCCGAGCGTGCGCGCGAGCGTCTCGATCACCAGCGCAGCGCGAGCAGGCAGCGAGGCGGTCGGGTGCGTGTGCACGACGTGGACGCGCGCCTCGATGCCGCGCTCGGCGCAGCGCTCCCGGAGGAGCTGATCGACGTGCACGAAGTACCGCAGCCGCCCGAGGTTCGCGAAGCCGAAGAAGCCCGGGATCAGATAGATGGCGTGGCGCTCTCGCCGCCGCCCTCGCACGCTCATTGGCTCGGTCCTCCCCGTCGTGACTTCGTTCGCCTTCGTCTTCGCTCGGCTTTGCCTCGCTGCGCGCTTCGCTTGCCGGCTCACTGCGCGCCGTGCTACGCGCGGCTTGCACGCAGCTCGTCGAGGGCGCGGCGCAGACGCCGCACACCCTCGCGGATCGCGTCCTCGCTGAGCGCCCCATAGCCCAGCAGCACCTCGGCGCGCCGCGGCGGACGAGCGTAGAAGGGCGCGGCCGGGTAGATGCCCACGCCGCGCGCGCGGCAGGCCTCGCGCAGCGCGCGTACGTCGCGCAGCGCCAGCTCGTCGAGGCGCAGCAGCACATGAAGGCCGGCGTCGGCGCCGCGCACCTGCGCGCGCTCGCCGAGCTGCTGCGCCAGCGCCTCGATCAGCGCCGCCCGCCGCCGCGCCAGGCGCGCGCGCATGCGGCGCACGTGCCGCTCGAGGTGCCCGCCCGCGATGAAGTCGGCGAGCGCGAGCTGCTCGAGCGTGGCGGTGCCGGTGTCGGCCAGCGCCTTCGCCGCCTCGAAGTGCTCGGCCATGCCGGGCGGCGCGACCAGCCAGCCGATGCGCAGCGCCGGAAACAGCAGCTTCGACGCCGTGCCGGTGTAGAGCACGCGGCCGTGCTCGTCGAGCGCCTGCAGGCACTCGAGCGGCCGCCCGCTGTAGCGGAACTCGCCGTCGTAGTCGTCTTCGAGCACGAAGGCGGAGCGCTGCTGCGCCCAGCCCAGGAGCGCGAGCCGGCGCGTCAGCGGCAACACGCCGCCGGCCGGGAACTGGTGCGAGGGCGTCACACAGACGAGGCGTGCGGCACGCACGTCTTCGAGCGCTGCCACCTGGAGCCCCTCCTCGTCCACCGGCACGAACACGGGCTTCGCTCCGAGCGCGGTGGCGCAGAGGCTGAAGCCGGTGTAGTGCGGCTCCTCGAGCACGACCGTGTCGCCGGGATCGACCAGCAGGCGAAGTGCGAGGTCGATGGTCTGCTGCGAGCCGCGCATCACGATCAGCTGCTCGGGCGTCGCGCGTACGCCGCGTGCACGCGCGAGATAACCCGCGAGCGCTTCGCGCAGCTCGGGCGCGCCGCCGGGCGGCTGGTAGGCGAGGCGCCTCACCGAGAGCCTTCGCGCGCGCCGGCCGAGCAGGCGCGCCCACGTGGTGAGCGGAAGGTCCGCGTAGGCGGGCTCGCCGTAGCGGAAGTCGTAGGGCAGCGGCTCGCGCGGCAGGCTCCAGCTGGCCTGCCCGCGCGGGATGCCGGCCGCGATGCGGGTGCCGAAGGCCGAGAGGCGCGGCGGTCCCGCGCGGCGCGAGGGCGCTGCCGCGGCCGAGCGCGGACCCGCCGGCAGCGTCTCGCACACCGTCGTCCCCGAGCCGATGCGCGCGCTCGCGTAACCCTCGGCGACCAGCTGCTCGTAGGCCGCCAGCACCGTGTTGCGCGAGAGCCCGAGCTCGCCCGCGAGCGCCCGCGTCGGGGGCAGCTTGGCGCCGGGCGCGAGGCGCCGCGCGAGGATGGCCGCGCGCAGTGCGCGGTAGGCCTGCCGGTGAAGCGGACCGTCGCCGTCGAGCTGCAGCCAGAGCACGCCTGATTGGTACCAAAGCTTCGAACGAAACTGGATCTTCTCTGGGATCGCTCCCGGCGCGAAGCTCTGATCCATGAGCACCACCGACTTCGAGCACTTCCTGCGCTGGGCCTTCGGCTTCGAGGCCGCGTTCTGGACTGACGACTTCGCGGCGCTGCGCCCCCTGCTCGCGCCCAGCGCGCTGCACGTGGCAGACGCGCGAGGTTTGCTCGGAACCCATGATGCCGGTGCGGAGGCCTTCCTCGCCGGTCTGCGGGGCAGCGTGCATGCGTTAGACCGGCGCTTCGACGTGCGCATCCCCGAGATCCTGGCCGGCCCGACGACGCGCCCGGACGGCGTGTGGATGCGCTACGCGCTGCGGCTGCGCCGCGAGGGGCTGCCGGAGCTTGCGATCGAGGGCGAGCACCTGACGCGCTACGAGGCCGGCCGCATCGTCGCCATCGAGGAGACGCTGGCGCCCGGCAGCGGCGAGCGCGTGGACGCCTTCCTGCGCGAGCACGACGCGCGCCTGCGCCCCGCCGGCAGCCCGGCCCTGCCGCCGCGCGATCCGCGCGATCAACGCGACGCCGAGGCCGCGCTGCTGCGCTCGCTCGCGCGCTGCTACGCCGGCGCCAAGAGCGAGCAGGACGTTGCCGCCGCGCTCTCGCTGTGCAGCGAGGACTTCGTGCTCGACGCGGTGCCGCTCGGCCTCGCCTCGAAGAATCGCAAGCAGGCGGAGGCCCAGCTCGGCCTGTTCTTCCAGACCTTCCCCGACTTCGCGGTCACGGCCGAAGGCATCGCGGCCGAAGGCGCCGCGGTCAGCTGCTGGGGGACGGCGCGCCAGACCTTCCGCGGCCCCTTCCTCGGGCATCCGCCCACCGGGCGCAGCGCCACGCTCCCCTTCGTCTCGGTGTTCGAGGCACGCAACGGCCAGCTCGTGCGCGAGCGCTACTTCTTCGACCTCGCCTCGCTCTGTGACCAGATCGGGCTGTCGATCGCTACGGCGCGTGAGACACTGGCGAGGCTCGGAGGTTCCACATGAGCCACACCGTCCGCCGCGTCTGCACGCTCTGCGAAGCCAACTGTGGGCTCTCCTTCGAGGTCGAGGGCAACCGCATCACGTCGGTGCGCTCGGATCACGAGGATCCCTTCTCGCAGGGCTACGTCTGCCCGAAGGGCATGGCGATCGCCGAGCTGCACGCCGACCCGGACCGCCTGCGCCAGCCCATGCGCCGCACGGCGGGCGGAGAGTTCGAGCCGATCGGCTGGGACGAGGCGCTCGACCTCGCGGCGGCGGGCCTCGCGCGCGTGCGCGCGGCGCACGGCTCGGACGCCGTGGCCGTCTACTGGGGCAACCCCATCATCCACAACCACGCGGCGCTGCTGGTGCGGCGCGGCGTCAACGCCGCGCTCGGGACGCGCAACGTGTTCGGCGCCGGCTCGCAGGACGTGAGCCCGCGCTTCGCGACCTCCTTTCACCTGTACGGCAGCTCGCTCGCGCTGCCGGTGCCGGACATCGAGTCCACGGACTTCTTCCTGTGCGTGGGCGCGAACCCCGTCGTATCGAACGGCAGCGTGATGACTGCGCCCGACATGCGCGGGCGCCTGCGCCGGCTGCGAGCGCGCGGCGGCAAGCTCGTCGTGGTCGATCCGCGCCGCACCGAGACGGCGGATGAAGCAGATCAGCACATCGCGATCCGGCCCGGCACGGACGCCGCGTTCCTGCTTGCGCTCGCCGCGCTGATCCTGCGCGAGGGCCGCGCGGACGAGCGCTTCCTGCGCGAGCACACGCGCGGCTTCGAGTCAGTGGTCGCACGCTTGCGCGTGCTCGACGTGGAGGCGTGCGCGCGCTTCAGCCAGGTTCCGCTCGACACGCTGGTCGCGCTCGCGCGCGAGTTCGCGGCGCGCGCGTCGGTGGCGTACTCGCGCGTCGGCGTCTGCAACACGCGCTTCGGCACGCTCGGCACCTACGCCACCGACCTGCTCAACATCGTGGCCGGGCGGCTCGGCAGCCGCGGCGGCGCGCTGTTCCCGACGCCGGCGATGGACGCCGCGCGCGTGCTGCGCATGACGGGCGACGACGGCCAAGCACGCTGGCGTTCGCGCGTGCGCGGCCTGCCCGAGACGATGGGCGAGCTGCCCTCGGCCGCGCTGGCCGAAGAGATCGAGACGCCCGGCGCGGGCCAGGTGCACGCGCTGCTCAGCTTCGCGGGCAACCCGGTGCTCTCCGCCCCGAACGGCCGGCGCATCGACGCCGCGCTCGGCCAGCTCGACTTCATGGTCTCGATCGACCTCTACGTGAACGAGACCACGCGACATGCGGACCTGATTCTGCCGCCGTCAGGCTTTCTGAGCGAAGAGCACTACGACCTCTTCTTCGGGCTGATGTCGGTGCGCAACATCGTGCGCCGCTCGCCGCCCGTCGTCGAACGGCAGCCCGGCCAGCTCCACGACTACGAGATCCTGGTGGCGCTGGCCCGGCGCCTCGGCGGCGGGCCGACCGGCATGCGCGTGCTGGACGCGCTGCTCGGCGTGGCCGAGCGACTCGGGTTCCCGTTCTCCCCGCGGCCGACCCTCGAGCTGCTGCTGCGCACGGGTGCGTGGGGCGACCACTACCTGCCGTGGCGCAAGGGCCTGCGCCTCGCCGACGTGGACGCCTCGAGCCACGGCGTGAACCTCGGCCCGCTCGCGACGGGCATCGCGCATCGCGTGTTCCACCGCGGCGGCCGCATCAAGCTCGCGCCGGCCCCGCTTCTGGCCGCCTGGGACACGCTCGAGCAGGCGCTGGCGCGGCCAGAGCCGCGGGGCGAGCTGCTGCTGATCGGGCGCCGCGAGGTGCGCAGCAACAACAGCTGGATGCACAACGTGCCCTCGCTGGTCTCGGGCCGGGAACGCTGCGTACTGTTCCTGCACCCGCAGGACGCGGAGGCGCGACGCATCGGCGACGGAGACGAGGCCATTCTCGAGAGCCGCGTCCACCGCGGCGCGGTGCGCGTGAGGCTCACGCCCGACATCGCGTCCGGCAGCGTGAGCCTGCCTCACGGCTGGGGGCATGCCGCGGCGGCGCGCTGGCAGAAGACCGCGGGCACGCACGCGGGCGTGTCGATCAACGACTGGACCGACGAGGCCGAGGTGGAAGGCGTCGTCGGGCAGTCGATCCTGAGCGGCGTGCCGGTGCGGCTCTCGGCCGCGGGAGGAACCGCATGACCCCTGGATCTTCCGTCGAGCCGAGCCCCGAAGAGCGTGCGGCCTTCTTGAAGCGCTTCGAGCACTTCGGCAGCGAGCCGAGCGCCGAGACCTACCTCGCGCTGTTCCACCCCGAGGCCGTGCTGTTCGACGACGGCATGGAGCGGCCGATCGGCGTGGCGGAGATCCCCGCGCACATCCGCTCTGTGCTCGCGCTGGTGAAGGGCTTCCGCATGCGCCCCGAGCGTTGGCGCGCGCGCGACTCGGTCGTGATGGTCGAGGCGCACAACGCCGGCGAGGTGGCGGGCAAGGCCGTCTCGTGGCGTTCCGTCTACCGCATCGAGCTCGCGGGCTCGCTGGTGAAGAACGGGCGGCGCTACTTCGACCGCGCGCCCCTGCTCGCCGCGCTCGACCCGAACACGCCCAGCGTGTCTCCGCGGCTCGCGCCCGCTGCGAGCGACGCCGAGCCTCTGAGCGGCGCCGTGCCGGGCGCCGAGCGCGGCCCCGAGGCGCTGGTCACGGCGTGCACAGCAGCCTGGGCGAACGGCCGGCCCGAGGCGAGCGCAGAGCTGTTCCGCGAGGACGGCGCGCTTCATGTGCCCGGCCTCGCCCGCCCGCTCGGTGGTGGCGAGATCGCTGCCTACTATCGGCGCCTGCACGCGCTGCTCGGCGGGGCTCGTCTCGCGCCGCGGCGCTGGGCCGGCGACGACGCGCTGCTCTTCATCGAGTGGCAGGGGGAGATCGAGACGCCCGCCGGCCCGCGCGCCTTCGGCGCCATCGAGCGCTTCGACCTCGTGGGCGGCCGCGTGCTGGCGGCGCGCCACTACTTCGAGACGGGCGCCCTCGCCCGTGCGCTCGCGGTCTCCTAGTGTCCCGTCTCAGAAGTTCGTAGTCTGCTTGCCGGTGATACCGCGCCCTCCGTACAAAGGAGGGGACGGTGTCCGAGCAAGCGAAGACTCAGTTGGTGCTCTCGCCGAGCGAGCGTGCGGC
>Ga0247727_10013782_pt1 | contig 13559 bp, 10 predicted proteins | sample WisWelCaveWW1625_FD_202498 | JGI IMG/M metagenome (GOLD analysis project Ga0247727, IMG submission 202498) | Biofilm microbial communities from Wishing Well Cave, Virginia, United States - WW16-25 | ecosystem: Environmental > Aquatic > Deep subsurface > Groundwater > Cave microbial mat | place... | reverse complement strand
TCCTTTTGCGCCTCCCAAAAAGGTTGATAAGCCGCGGCGCCGACATTTTTCCTGACCAACAATGGCGCCAACATAAAAAGGCCGGTGCGTCGCGATAGATCGTCGTGCAGCCATTGCCCCAGGCTTTGCAGGTCAACGGAAAAATCTTTGGCATATTGCGCCGAATCCAACAATGAAAACCCGACGACCAGGTAACGAGTGTGATCCTTTTTTTCGACGAGGCGATTGAGGCCAAAGTTTCTCACCACTTGCCCGCGCTTGAGAATAACGCCGGCATTAACCCGTTCGACGTCGGCGCGGCAGATTTTGTTTTGCGGCGTTGCGGTTTTTAGAATGCCCAGCGGCTGTTTGCCCAGCGCATCAAATAACTGCAATTTCATGCCGTGATAGACACGGTCAACGCTTCCCAGATTTATCACGGCAGTCGATTTATCCAGAATCGCCACCACTTTCCCTTCGACGACGTCGGGCTGGTATTCTTCGCCGATTTTCTTCACCAGCCTTTCGATCGTGCCTTTGAGACATTGGCGAAAATAATCCTGCTCTGCTTCGGGAAGCAGGGCCTGGCGTTTTTTCTGGTCTTTAAAAATCTGGCCGGTGAGCGTGCGAGTATAAAAAATTTCTCCCGTGACGAGATCGAAAAATTCAAAAGTCACGTTGGTGCTAATGACATATTCGTCCTCCTGGAAATGCTCCACTTTTTTGATATCGGCGCGCGTGATCAAGCCCCGGACGAACACGACGTGGGGCTCGATTTTGGCAACGCCATTGCTTTTGGCCAGAGAATCCGGAGAGATAAAATTGAAATGGGGAACGGCGCGAAAGCCGTTTTGGACCCATCCGGCGGCCTCGGTTTGAAAATCCTTTGCCGCCGCCAATTTTTTAAACTCCGCCGTAAAATCCTTTGCCTGGCCCAGATAAAACCCGGCGAAATGGGTTTGAACTTTCCGCGTCTGGCCGTGCAGCGCCGCCGCAAAAGCGGCCCCAAGCATTGCCGCTAATGCCGCGATTTTCAATATTTTCATGCGATTTTCTCCCAATTAAAAAACCTCATCAACCGGCCGGAATTTATCATTCTTCGTGGGATTGCCGGGATCTGGAACCGGGTTATTTTTTCTGATCGTATTGGTCGCCTCGGTAAAAGCTTTCACGGTGGCGAGATTATACTCGGACCGTTTCTTGATCTCCGGCAGATCTTTCTCTATTGCTGATTTCAATTTCGACGCATTTTTCACGTAATGCATATCGGTGGGTTTGGCGTTGGTCACCACCTCCGTTGCATTGACGATCATCGAGCCGCTGTTTTCCACCAGGTACTGGCTTTGCACCGAAGCGAGCTTCAAATTCCAGAAGAGATTTTTGATTTGCTTGAATTGTTTTTCGCTCAAGCGGAGCTTCTCCAGATCGCCATTGGTTTGAGAAAAATAGATGGCTTCGTCTTTGCGCTGGATGACGTCGGCTTGCATCAACTCCGCCTTAGCAAGGCTCCGGGCAAGCTTGGATTTCTTGACTTCGATGGTATCCTTCTTTGCGCCGCCATTTTTTGTGTCTTTTTCTTCCGCCTGTTTTAATTCAATGGTAATCCGCTCGACGTCACCCTCGGCCTCGGCCAGTTCCTTTTCGCTGGCTTGCAATTGCGCTTTTCTCTCCTGATTGGCGGCAAAATCAAACAGATAATTCCGCGCGACGCCGATGCTTTTATCGACGCTATTGAACAACGCCTGCGTTGAGTCAATGTCCGCTACCAGTTTGCCGATCGGATTTTTGCTGCCGATCGTGTCTTTAGCGACTTGCATCAACGTCGAAGAACACGAAATCGTAAAACCAATGCACATGGCAAAACCGAGAATACCGGCAAGATACTTTTTCATCTCTCCTCCTCAAAGGTTTGGTCGTGGCGTTTAAGTGGATAATGATCGGGATACCAGAAGGTCGCGGTTTTATTGCTGATAAACCATCAGCATTTGGCGTTTTCCATAAGCCAGTTCCTTAGATGATATGCAGGATTTTTGCGGTCACTTGAACATAAAAACGACTTTATTGCCGCTCTGCTCCTGCAGTTTGAGCCTTTCAAAACCGGGCATCTTTTTCACCGCGGTAAAAATGGCCGTGACGAGATTGAGATTCTTCTCATTTTTAAATCTGACGTTATATTCCAGGCGTTTTAAATCGCCATCCCACGCCGGCTTTTGGCTATGGGTGATGCCGGCAATGCCGTTCAGCGCCGTCTCGAATTTTTGGCCCTGCTCCCAATAGTCGTCAACATTATAGACGGCAATGCTGTAAGGCTCGCCGTGCGTTTGGCGATCCACCCAGTTGCTGATAAATTGCAGAAGAATTTTTTCCTTCACGGCTTTGCCGCATCGGCTCGCCGCCTGCACGTCGGCGCCTGCCGCGGTAATATCCGCGCCGCTAATGGCATACTTTTGCGTTGACGCCACGATCTGCGCGGTAAAAGCGTCGCAAATAACGAATTTCGCGAGCGCATGCGAAACGAATTTGCTCTCCGAGCTTTTCTGGGATTCCATGACGACGTTTCCCAACACCAAATACTGGGTGTTGCGATTACGCACCGATTTTAAGATTTCCTCCGCCAGTGCGGGGTTTTCGATGAGATCGTCCATGAAAAACTTGCCCGTCTTCCTGAGTTTGGTTTGCATGCGTTTCATCTCGAGCGCGCGCAATTCCTGGGCGATCTTCGCATCCGCCACCACAAACCCCATGTCCACAAACACTTCTTCAAGCGCGGCTGCGGCCGAAGATTCGGCTAAGGTATCGCGTTCGCCGGAGGCCGTGGAAGTTTCCTGAATGAGCAGCATCACGCGCGGAATCCCGACGATATTTCTGATCATTAACTTCCATAAATCGAAAGCGAGCTGATCGATTTTCAAGGTGGCGCTGATCGTCATGCGGTAGATTTCCGCATTCGGCGCTTTTCCTTCTCCGGTCACTTTGTGGGTGTCGATATAATCTTCGTATTGGGCATAGATGTTATCGGCCAGCGCCGTCTCATGCTCCGCCAGCGCCGAAGAATTGGGCATAATGTCATGCATTTTTTTTCGGATCGCTTCGCTCATGGCGTTTCGCAAGGCCTCCGGCCTGGCTGCCATTTCATTGCCGTTGTGAATATCCGCCTGGCCGGTCGCAGTGACTTTCGCATCGACAAAGAAATTGAATTGCACGAGGCGGCTCGCTTTGTTTTTAGAAGTCGAATCATCCGCCACTCCCCAGGCAAATACTTTCGTGGCAATAAACACCATTGCGAATAAGAATTTCATGGGTTGAGACTCCCGGCTTTGGGTTAACTGACCAGCGCAAAATTTATTGATCGTATAACGCTGATTTTGCGGCAAAAAATTTCGTGTATTTCCATTAAAGACAAGTCCACCGAAGCGTGGGACGATATATTAAGAAAAAGTCATCACATTGTCAAGAACAAATTTACAACATATACCTTTGTTTGCAATCAAATACCGGATCGATGTATAAATCGCCGCTCTTCGTTTGTGGCTCCATAAAGGTTTTACATTTTTTCGATCTCTTCGACGGTTAATCCGGTTAATTCGGCTATCACATTCAAATCATAACCTTTTTGCCGCATGACCAGAGCGACTTCCTGCTTTCCTTCCTGCTTCCCTTCCTGCTTCCCTTCTCGCCAACCCTCTTTACGGGCGGCGACGGCAATGCCGCGATCATCCTGCATTTTCACGCCCGCGGCGTCATATTCCTCCCATTCTTCTTTGGTCATGTTGGCGCGATTCGCAATCTCAAATGCGGTGCGAATGGGCTCGTGATCGAGCTTCGCCGGAATGACTTCCAACCGGCCGGTGTGCTTCAGGAAGTAACACCATTTCTCGATCATCGTCTCAAGCTCGGCCTCCGTTTTAGTGAATTTAGGCAACTCGATAATATAATGCCGAATCTGGTCGAGATAATGATTGTTCGTGATCGTCTCGCGAGATTCATGGCACGAAAGATAATGCTCGAATTCTTTGAACATGACGAAGTCCACGACGGTAATGGCGATGACCTGGTTGAGCTTGGGATAATCCGTGCCAACCGGAATCTGCCCAACGTAAGCTTTACACGCGTTGTACTCAATTCGTTTTTTGAGGCCTTCGGTATACTCCACCTGCATTTCGACGACAAACTCGACGCCACGATTATCGCGGCATTTGACGTCGAGATAACTGCGCTTGAGCGTCGAAATTTTCGGCGCCTGATACGGGTTGAGAATCGTCACCTCGGCGATGGCGTGAATGCCTTCCAAACCGAGGACGGCGTTCAGGAAGCTGATGAGCACTTCTCGGGCTTTGTCATTGCCGAAGATCAGCTTGAACGCAAAATCGGTGCGGGGATCGGCGAATTGCATGGCGAATTCTCCATACGTAGAAAACAAAGTTTTCGCTCTTCAAAATGTCGGCGATAGATTTTGCACCTATCACACATTCTTTGTGATCTTCGTCCTTATTGCGGCACGGCGGAGGCGAGAATCAGAACGCCGTGACGTTCTTGCAATTCTAAAATCCATTCATAGAGTCGATCACGGATGCGATAGATTTCAGCCATCGGCAGGGGCAAAACAACTTCCAAGCTCACGTCTTCGTCTGCCAGCGGCAGTTCGCGAGGACGTATTTCCGCCTGTGGGTACTCCATATTGATTTTTTTAACCAATTCCGCCGTTGCCGCTGCCGCGTTAAAAGCGGTTTGTTTCACTAATGCGAGAGCCATTTTGCCTTCATCCAATTAAAGAGTTTTATGTTGCGTAATCAAATCGAGAATTTGCGTCGTTAAGTCAATCGCTTCTTGAGCTTTGGCTTGATCGACAGGCAAAGCACGATAATCAGCATCCAGGCGCAGATCATAAAGCGCCAAAAGTTTTTTATATAATGTTCTTGCGCGGTTTCCCAACGCCGGATTTGTTCAACCTGATCCATATTTTAACAAAACAAGCTTTTTACAATTCGATGCTCACACTTTTTGTCTATACTAAAATATAATGAGCGGCAAAGAGAAAAGCAAATAATGTATTAGCCTGAGCTCGGTATGAGGCCATAACTTGTTCCCAAAATTTTTCGTGGTCGCTCGCTGGCGCGCGCTCTGTAAAACCCCTAAAATGCCAGGCATTCTCTATTCTTCAGGAAAATAAACAACTGACTCAAATAACCAAATGGCCCAGATTGTCCTCAGCGCACCGCACGGACGCAGTAGACATCGTCGAGGACGAAGTGATAGCAATCGCCGAAGTCAAAACCGACAACCCACGCACGCCCCGCGCTGTGTTTATTAGCCGTCCAAATCCATTGTTGCGTATCATCGAATATCGGATCGATGTACAAACCATTGTTCTTCTTTTCCCGCTCCATCAGCGACATCGCTTCCTCTAATGTCGGCATGTGCCAGTCGCCGTGACCAGCGAAACGTTTGGCGTTCAAGCCGTCAATATATTTTTCAGCATCGGCGTAGGTCATGTAATTGTGAGAGCCGGATAGTTCCCACATCAAACCGGTAGCCTCATCGCGTACGATTTTGCCGCCAGCGATAGTTTCAATTTTATGACGATGCGCGATACCTTTGCCATTCTTATTCCAATCGCTATCGAAGAAACCATGTTTTACCAACATGCTTTTGACTTCTTTTTCTGAAAGCGTCGCCGGTTGCTGACAAACCATTTGCCATGTGAGAACAACCGCGGCGACGATAATGAGCGCCAGCGTCGCATTCATAATTTTGCGGCGTGACCACCAGCGCGAGCGGGTGACAATTTCGGCATCGTCCGCTTCATCGTTTTTAGCGCCGTCAACAATCTCCGGCGGTTTCAGCAGCGGCGCGGGGTCCGGCGGTTTCGGCTTGAAGCGCAACGTCTCGGCAAAGAATTTGCGCTTTGGCGACGGGCTTTCGCGCTTTTCATCCAGCGGCTGCGGCACCGGCATTTCCACGTGTTGTGGCGGCAGCTTGCTCGTCTGCGCCTCCGGCGGCGCGGTTTTCTCGGCGCTCGGTTTTGGCTCCACGCCGAGCGAGCGGCAGAGCTGGGTGTAGCCGGTTTCGTAGGGCGCGAAATTCAAATACAAGCGGCCCGCCAGCAACGCCGGCAACGGCGTGCCGTCGAGCACGCACGCAATAATCCGCTTCTGCAAATGAAACGCGCTCGACCATTCCTGTTTCACATAATACGATTCCGCCGAGTCCGCGGACCACAGCAAAACGAGCATGTTGCACCAATCCAGCGCCGCGCTGATGCGCTCCGGCAACGAGTCTCCACCGGTGATTTTTTCGTAATCGACAAAGACTTCCACTCCGTCGCGCTTCAAATCACTTTGCAGGCGTTTCGCAATCGGCTGGTTCTCCCACGCGTAGCTGATGAAAATTTTCGGAGTCGGTTCCGGCATGGCTGTTTTCAAATTGGCTTGATGGATTATTGGATGGTTGGATTACTGGGGTTTGGGAGTTTCCAGTAATCCCAAAATCCATCATTCCAATAATACATATTCATTACAGTAAAAAATATTAATGTCAGAAATCCAAAGGCGGGTGGCGTCCCAGCGCAGTCTCTGCACGACGTATGGCGACGGCAAGAAACCGATTCATGTTTAGTGCCGCGACGGTTGCCCGTCCAGTTGGGGTTTTGCCGTCAAGTCCTCACCGCGATCTTGTTTGTCGAGCAAAGATTGGAGCCGCCCATCAACGGCTTTCGGCAATTTGAATTGCTCCAAATCTTCCGGCATTTCCAAATCAATCCGAATGTTTTGTGGCATAATTTGAACTCCATTCTCGCGGCAATAGATGAGAAAAACCTCAATAGATGAGAAAAACCTCAACAGACCTGGGAGAAGCTCACCCAAAATATAATTAGTATTTTTAATGAAAGCAAGGCAGGATTTGGGGATTGCTCTCAGGGGTTAAATTCAACCAAAGCACCAGGCGAAATGAGGATAGTCAATTTTTTTTGCTGCCAACTCAAAGACCATTCAGTAATTTTTGGTTTTGTCTTTGAGGGAGGCGAAACCTTGCAGCGGAGCTTCCATCACTACGATCCAAAATATCCCGGCCTGGCCCGCGTCCATTTTTGTGTTGAGCCAACGCTAACGCGGGAAGAGCCAAAAGCGCCCAAAACATTGCACATTTCGCCTTCATGATTTATTTACTCCTTTCGTTATTCTTACCCGCCGTGACGACTTTAAAAAGCGAGCCAGAGCTAAAGCAGGATCATCTTCCGAATCGCGGTTTGCTTTCCGGCCTGCAGCCTGTAGAAATACACGCCACTTGGCAAATTTTCAGGAGCAAACTCGACGTGATGACTCCCGGGCGCCAGCCGGTCATGAACCAGCGTTGCCACCTCCCGGCCAAGAATGTCGAAGACTTGCAGTTTCACCTGCGAAGCCGTTGGGAGCGAGAAGCTGATTTTTGTTGCCGGATTGCCGGAGGCTCCGTTTGCGGAGAATGGATTCGGATAATTCTGCTGCAAAACAAATTCACGCGGAATCGCCAGCAGCCTTTCCGCCACGCCGACAGTGGGGTCAAAATTGTTATCGAAAAAGACCTGCGTGATATCAGAAAGACGCTGCGCTTCGGCAACGCTGGTGCGGGCGTTGGTGCCGCGGCCGACGATGTATGCCACGATGATATCAACGGGCTGATCCTTTATGAGCTGGAACGGTCCCACATTTTGCATCTGGCGCATATCCCCGGGAACTGACGATATTCTTTATGTTGCGGATCTTGGCCTGACCACTCGCCCACCGGGATCAATTCGGATCGCCAATCCTATTTACGCCGAAGTTATTCCGCGCACGCTTTCGTTTGTCCTGCAGAGCAATCTGCCGATCGAGCCACAATCGTACGTCATGCCCGATGGCCGGTTGGACCTGGTGAAACTGCTCACCGAGTTCCAACAATTCTACCGGCAGCACAGCGAGTTCTGGCTGGAGCGCTACGAATACAAAGAAGCCGGGCCGCATCTGATTTTGTACGCGTGGCTGCAGTGCATCATCAATGGCGGCTCGAAAGCCCTTGCGGGCGGCTATCTCACGCGGGAAAGTGCGATTGCCACGGAACGTGCGGATTTGCTCGTCGAGTGGCCGGTCACCACGAATCCGGCTCTGCGCCGCTGGCCGATCGCGGCCGGTGTGACGATTCAACGCGACGCGCTGGAAATCAAGATGTACAAAGATGGCAGCACCGAGGCAAAAGGATTGGAGCAACTCGGGCGTTATCTCACCAAGCTCGGTGAAACTACCGGCCATTTGCTCATCTTCGACCGCCGGCCCGAACGCAGTTGGGATGAAAAAATTTTCCGCCGCGACAACGTGAGCTTGCCGCCGCCGTTTGAAAATATGCACGCCACCGTGTGGGGTTTGTAACGATATCGCGATGGCGCGAAATAGAAGCGGCCTCCGGTGCGTTTCGGAGACTCATGCTCTGCTGCTGCGTAAAAAAAGTTGAAAAATCCAACAAAACAATCTTGACATTGCCTTCGCACTTTGTTATATTTGTCTCGTTAAACGGTTTCATATATTTGTCATAATTGACACAATCAGAGTTTTGCCGCTTCGGGAAAGAACTGTAAAGCTCTGACGTTTTAAAACCGGTTCACTTTCCTTATCCAGGTCAATATCCAGGTCAATTTCTATCTAAAAAAGTATAACCGATAACGGGCGCGACGACGCGGGTTCTTCGGGATAGGCTATCGTTTTTTTTCGACGCAGAGGATTTGTTCGGACAATTTGCTTTTAACGTTGTTGAATAAAATACCGATTACAGAAAGCTAACGATTTTATTGTTGTTTGAATGCTGCAAGCACAATTTATTCAGACTCCGACTTCGACCAACCGATTCCGAATCTCAAACTTTAGATCAAAAAGTTATTAGTATTTAAAACTTGTTGGCGTAAGTTAAGCTATTTGCCTTTTCTGATGGATTTGTCTTTTTAACTGTCTCAGCTTAAAGGGAGGTATTATATGTACAGCATAAATAAGGTTTCCTCTTCAAATTGGAGGCCTAGCCAAACTCTCATCACCAGTATTTCTATTGTTACCCTTTTCGTTTGTCTACCAGTAAAACTTTATGGACAAACCTCCATGGCTAGCGCTGATAGCATCATCTTAAAAGTGACCCCCCAGCCTTCGAATGGATCTTGGGAGGGATCAAGAAAGCCATTTGATGCAACTTTGTTCAGTGATTCAAAGAAAAGATCAAGCCCGCCGTCTTTTGAATTGTTTAATCTAAATGCACCAGGCGTGGGTACCACCATTGAAGGCATCAATTTCGACGAAGACGCCGCCAACTCTGGTTTCTATCATATTCCACCAGACCCAATAGGAACTGCCGGTCCAAACCATTTGATTTCGGTCGTCAACACCTCAATAGAATGGTTCACGAAGGCTGGGGTGAAACAGAACAGCCAGAGATTAGGAAAAAATTCCACTTCTATTACCGGAAGTTTCTTCGAATCTTTGACGCCTGCGAATGCAACCTTTGATCCTAAGGTGATTTACGATCAATATGCAGGCCGATTTCTCGTGGTGACTTTAGAACGTGTAGATCCGCCCGCCACCACTTTTTCCCGCATTCTAATAGCTGTTTCAGATGACAGTGATCCCAACGGGACGTGGTATTTCTATGCCATCAATTCAAAGATATTAATGGGTGGAGTCGATCATTGGGCCGACTATCCCGGCTTCGCGGTAGACGAGGAAGCGGTTTATATCACCGCCAATATGTACACCTTTGGGTCTAAAATTTTTGGCGGCTCAAGATTATGGATCGTTAATAAAACTCCATTTTACACCGGAGGCAGCGCGGTCGTAACTGTTCACGATCCATCAGTAGCAGCATCGCTGCCAGACACTGCTTCTACACTTCAACCCGCGCATATGTTTGGAACGGGGCCAACGGGGGTTGGCACTTTTCTTGTCACCACGGGGTGGGTATCAGGTAGCACTGATTTTCTCAGCATTATTCGAATCGATAACCCTTTGGCTACTCCCACATTCAGTAATCAATTCATATCGCTTGGTAACATTACCACCGGTTCCACCTTTCCAGATGCTCCTCAACAGGGCACGACGGTCAAAATCGAGACCAATGATGTTCGGGCGCTCAATGCAATATGGCGGAATAATGCGTTGTGGACAACCAATACCGTGGTTCCACCATCAGGCTCTGACGCTGGTCAAGCTACGGCCCACTGGTATAAAATCAATACTTCCAATTTGTCTTCTTTAAGCTTACAAGATCAAGGCAATGTTGGAGGCGAAGATATCGCCAGTGGCACTTACACTTTCTTTCCGTCAATTGCAGTGGATGCCTCGGGTAACATGGCGATCGGCTTTGCTGCTTCAGGCCCCAATATTTATCCTGGCGCCTATTACACAGGACGCTTGGCAAATGATCCTGCCGGTACCGTACAGCCGACGGGAGTCCTTCGTTCGGGTTTAGATTTCTATATACGCACTTTCTCCGATACCAGGAACCGTTGGGGAGACTATAGCGGCATCTCAGTAGACCCAGTAGATGATGCAACATTTTGGGTATTCAATGAATATGCGATAACAAGAGGAACAATACTTCCGCAATACCCGGGACAAGACGGTCGCTGGGGTACTGCCTTCGGCGGTTTTACATTTGCTCCAACGCCAAGTTTAAGTATCAACGATGCGAGCGTGACGGAAGGCAACACGGGAACAACCAACGCTAGTTTCACGGTGACGCTCTCGGCAGCCAGCGGTCAGGTTGTAACAGTGAATTATGCGACCGCGAACGGCACGGCCACGGCAGGCAGCGATTATGTCGCTGGTTCGGGCACAGTGACCTTTCCGGCAGGATCGACGACGCAAACGATCACAGTTGTTGTCAATGGCGATGTGGTCAACGAACCCAATGAGACATTTTTGGTTGATCTCAGCGGCGTGGTCAATGCGACTATCGCTGACGCACAGGGGCAAGGCACAATCGTGAATGACGACGATGTGTCGACGCTTTCAATTAATGATGTGAGCGTGACCGAAGGCAATATCCCGCAAGGCGGGATGATTGCGAATTTCACGGTAATGCTTTCAGCCGCCAGCGGTCAACAAGTGACCGTCAACTACGCGACCGCAGATGGTTCAGCTTCGTCGGGAAGTGATTATGTTGCCGGTTCGAGCACGGTGACTTTTACTGCCGGCACAACAACGCAGACGATTACGGTGGCGGTGAATGGCGATGCGGTCAACGAACCCAATGAGACATTTTTGGTCAATCTCAGCGGCGCGGTCAATGCCACCATTGCCGACGCACAGGGACAGGGCACGATCGTGAATGACGACGGCGTGCCGACACTTTCAATTAATGATGTGACTGTGACCGAAGGCAGCACCGGCACGGTCAATGCCAGTTTCACAGTAACTCTTTCGGCAGCTAGCGGTCAACAGGTGACAGTGGATTATGCCACCGCCAATGGCACGGCCACGGTTGGAAGCGACTATGTGGCTGGCTCTGGAACCGTGGCCTTCACAGCCGGAACAACAACCCAGACGATTCCAGTTGCTGTCAATGGTGATCTGCTTGATGAGCCAAATGAGACCTTCTTCGTCAACTTGAGTAATCCAACCAATGCAACGATTGCTGGTAATCAGGGTCAAGGAACGATCAACGATGACGACCCAGCGCCTTTAATATCGATCAACGATGTGACTGTGACCGAAGGCAACACCGGTGCGATCAATGCCAATTTCACAGTAACTCTTTCAGCAGCCAGTGGTCAACAAGTGACGGTCAACTACGTAACAGCTGATGGCACAGCCACCGCTGGTAGTGATTATATGGCTGGCTCCGGAACCGTAACCTTTGCAGCCGGAACAACAACTCAGACTGTCACGATTGTTGTCAACGGCGATGTCATTGATGAGCCCAATGAGACGCTCTTCGTTAACCTGAGCAACCCAACCAATGCAACGATTGCCGACAATCAGGGTCAAGGAACCATCACCGACGATGACCCTGCGCCTTCGATTTCGATCAATGATTTGAGTGTAACGGAGGACAATACAGGTACAACGAACGCAAATTTTACGGTAACACTCTCTGCTGCCAGCGGCCAGCAAGTGACTGGTGACTATGTCACCGTCAACGGCACCACCACGGCTGGAAGCGACTATGTGGCTGGCTCTGGAATCGTGACCTTCACGGCCGGGATAACAACACAGACAATTACTGTTTTGGTCAACGGTGATGTGATTTCTGAACCCAATGAGACCTTTTTTGTCAATTTAATAAACCCGACGAATGCAACGATTGCAGATGCGCAAGGGCAAGGTACAATCACTGATGACGATGGCTTGCCCTCGATTGCCATCAACGATGTGACCGTGACCGAAGGCAACACCGGCACGGTCAACGCCAATTTCACAGTAACTCTCTCAGCAGCCAGTGGCCAGCAAGTGACGGTTGACTATGCCACCGCCAACGGCACCGCCCCGGCCGGAAGTGACTACGTGGCTGGTTCCGGGACGGTGACTTTTTCTGCCGGGACAACAACGCCACAAACGATCACGGTGGTGGTCAACGGCGATCTGCTTGATGAGCCGAACGAGACCTTCTTCGTCAACTTGAGCAATGCAGCCAACGCGACCATTGCCGACAATCAGGGGCAAGGCACCATCACTGACGACGATGGGATGCCATCGATTGCCATCAACGATGTGACCGTGACCGAAGGCAATACCGGTACGGTCAATGCCAATTTCACCGTAACTCTTTCAGCAGGCAGCGGTCAGCAAGTGACGGTTGATTATGCCACCACTAATGGCACAGCTACGGCTGGAAGCGACTATGTGGCTGGTTCTGGAACCGCAATTTTGCTGCCGGCACAACAACTCAGACCATCCCGGTTGTCGTTAATGGCGATATGATATCTGAAACAAACGAGACCTTTTTTGTCAATCTGACGAATCCAACAAACGCAACAATTGCAGATGCGCAAGGACAAGGTACGATTACCGACGATGACAGCGTGCTACCCTTACCACCTTTCGTAGAAGCCACTCCTGGGGATGGAAAGGCGACGCTTAATTGGATGCCCAGCAGCAGTCCCAATCTTTCTTATCATGAAATTCACCGGAGCCTAACGAACAATTTTTCACCCGACGCTAGCACTTTGATTGCCAGCAATATGCCTGGAACCACCTATGTTGATAATGGCTTGACCAATGAAACGATGTATTATTACAAGCTCATCGCCGTTAATTCTTCCGGCCAGAGTAGCCAACCCAGCCGGCAGGTGGTAGCGAGACCAGGAACTGCCGTTGTGCTCGCCGGTAAGCTGGCTCTCAATATAACTCCAAATGGCTCCAGCAATGCAGATATCTTTGTGGCAGATCCTATCGGCGTACCACCGGTCAACATCACGAGTGCTTATCCGGCGCCTGATCTTAATCCGTCATGGTCCCCCGACGGCATACGTGTCAAGCTAAGCTGGCAGTTTTTCTAATAGTGTTAATGGATATGTTCTTTTTTTGCTTTTACCCTTGAGACATCGTTTCATAATAAACGCTATTGCATTTTTTAAAAGTTGCGCAATG
>Ga0247727_10013781_pt1 | contig 13560 bp, 11 predicted proteins | sample WisWelCaveWW1625_FD_202498 | JGI IMG/M metagenome (GOLD analysis project Ga0247727, IMG submission 202498) | Biofilm microbial communities from Wishing Well Cave, Virginia, United States - WW16-25 | ecosystem: Environmental > Aquatic > Deep subsurface > Groundwater > Cave microbial mat | place... | reverse complement strand
CGCTGGCCATCAATCAATCCAGTGGGCGGATTTTTGCGGGGACAGATGGCGGCGGCATCTTTCGCTCGACCAATAATGGCGACAGTTGGACCGCGGCCAATACCGGTTTGACGAACACGATGGTCTTAGCTCTTGCCCTCAACGACAGTGGGCATATTTTTGCGGGGACTGCGCGTGGCTGGGTCTTTCGGTCAAAGAATAACGGCGATACCTGGACGCAAGTCAGGGTGGGTTTGACGGATACGACCGTGGTGTCTCTTGCCATCAATGACAGTCTGCACATTTTTGCGGGGACAGGTCGCGGAATCTTTCGCTCTACGAATATGGGCGATAGTTGGACCGCCGTCAACACCGGTTTGCCGAACACCATTGTCTATGCTCTTGCCATCAACGATAGCGGGCATATTTTTGCAGGGACTCTGGGTGGCGTCTTTCGCTCGAAGGATAATGGCAGGAGTTGGACCGCTGCCAACACCGGCTTAACAAACACCATAGTTAATGCACTTGCCATCAACGACAGTTTGCATATTTTTGCGGGGACCAATGGCGGCGGAATCTTTCGCTCGAAAGATAATGGCGACAGTTGGACGGCGGTCAATACCGGTTTGACGAACACTTATGTCTTTGCTCTTGCTGTCAATCCCGCCGCGCGGGATGGGCATATTTTTGCGGCAACCTATGGTGGTGGGGTTTTCCGAAGTGTGCGATCAACAACAACTGCGGTCAGGGAAAGCGAAATCCCGCCACGCGGGACGCCGGCGGCGTTTGAACTGGCGCAAAACTATCCGAATCCATTCAACCCGGCGACCACGATTCCGTATGATTTGCGGCGGCGGGCCGAGGTCAAGCTCGAAATTTTTGACCTGCTCGGGCGGCGGGTGCGCACCATGGTGAATCAAACGCAGCCCGCCGGGCAATATGCGATCACGTGGGACGGCCGCAACGAGCAGGGCCAGCCGGTTGCCGGCGGCACGTTCATCTATCAACTGCGGGTCGCAGATTCCGCCCAAGGCCGGGCCGGAGCTTCCGTGCAAACGCGGCGGATGGCGCTGGTGCGGTGAGATCGTGTTGGATTGGTGGAGTAATGGATCGTGGAGTATTAACAAAAAAACAATTACAGCACAAACGAGGTTCGCATGAAAATTATCGGCAAAAGAACAGGCAGCTTGGCATGGCTTCTCTTTGGCCTGGGCGCATTTTGCGCCTGCGATTCCAAGTATACTATTATCGAAGCGTTTTTGCAAAACAGCGCAGAGACGAAGTTGTTCAGTTACGGAGGGAACAGTTATGGGTTGGGCGGAGCCGTGGCGATCAGTGGCAATGTGGCATTAGTCGAAGCTTATCTCTATCGTTGGGATGGGGTCACCTGGACGAAGGAAGCAAACCTTTCTCATAATGGTCGTGCGGTTGCGCTCAATAATAATATCGCCGTCGTTGGCGCTGGCAGCTCGGTCTATGTCTACCGCTTCAATGGATCACGGTGGCAGGAAGAAGCCGCATTAAAATCGGAAAACGGCAAGACGGTCAATGCGGTCGCGGTGAGCAGAGATTTGATCGCTGTTGGCGAGAATAGCAGGAGCAGCAGCTCTATTGGCGGCAACCAATCTCCGGAGGCCGGCGCGATTTATATTTATCGCTTCGACGGCTCAAGCTGGACACAAGAAGCGAAATTGACCGCCGGTACACAAGCTTATGGGTTTGGGTATTCCGTTTCCATCAGCGGCAATGCCGTCGTCGCCGGCGCGTGGGGAGTTGATGGTCAAGCTGAAGATACCGGCATCGCCTACGTCTATCGCTTCACGGGAACGCGTTGGCAAGAAGAAGCCAGGCTTATCGCCAGCGACGCAGCTCAAGGCGATCAATTTGGCCGTGCCGTGGCGGTTAGCGGCGACGTGGCCATCGTTGGAGCACCTTATGATGGCGAAAGCTGGAGCCAAACCGGCTTGAACAATGTACCTGTCCGTGCATTTGCCATCAATAGCGCCGGGCACATTTTTGCCGGATATATCGGCGTGTATCGCTCCACCGACAATGGCAAGAACTGGAACATAGTCAATCGCGGCTTGACTGATCTCAATGTCCACGCGCTGATCATCATTCGTGACGGACATATCTTTGCCGGGACATCGGGTGGTCGCGTGTTTCGCTCAACCGACAATGGTGACAACTGGAACCAGATTAATAGTGGCGTCATCAATGCCGACGTCAAGGCATTTGTAATTAACAGCAACGGGCACATATATGCCGGTGCCTATGGCTATGCTGATACCTATGGCGGCGTGTTTCGCTCCATCGACAAGGGTAACAACTGGAGTCCAATCAATACCGGCCTGACCAATACTGAGGTCAACGCACTGACCATTAATAGCCAGGAGCATATTTTTGCCGGGACGTCAGGCGGCGGTGTTTTCCGCTCCACCAACAATGGCGGCAACTGGATACCAATCAATACCGGCTTGACCAATATCCGTGTCTTTGCATTTGCCATCAATCGTGATGGGCACATCTTTGCCGGGACGTTGGGCGGCGGCGTTTTTCGCTCCACCAACAATGGCGACAACTGGATACCAATCAATACCGGCTTGGCTGATCTCAATATCCAAGCGTTAGCCATCAACAACGACGGACACATTTTTGCGGGAACATATTTCAGCGGCATGTTTCGCTCCACTAACAATGGCGATAGTTGGACCGAGATCAATAGCGGCCTGACTGATCTCAATGTCCAGGCGCTGGCCGTCAACAACGACGGGCATATTTTTGTGGGGACATATGGCGACGGCGTGTTTCGCTCTCCTAACAATGGCGCATTTTCTGAAAACTCTGGTTCGGCTTACCTATTCCGTTACAATGGGTCGGCCTGGCGACAGGAAGCCAAGTTAAGCCTCGTCGAAGCTGACCGTGCCTACTTTGGCTCGGCGGTTGCCGTCGAGGGCAATATGGCGATCATTGGCTCGCCATTCATTGAAGATCGATATTATGAGTCTGGCGCTAAACCGGGCTCTGCTTATGCCTATCGTTGGGATGGAAACATTTGGCGCGAGCAGAAGAAATTAGCCGCCAGTGACGGGACCGCGGGGGATCGTTTCGGCGGCGCCGTGTCCATTAGCGGGAATTTAGCTATCGTTGGTGCGCCCGACGCCGCGATGCCTAATCGTGCTTACGCTTACAGCCGTGGCGCCGCATACGTGTACGTAATCAATTGAATCTTGACGGAAGCAAATCTGATATGCAACGAAAATTATATCGTCTCGTGGCGACACCACTGATCGGCATGATGTTTTTGCTCTTCCCAGCGGCGCTCTCCGCGCAATCCTTTTGGCTGGAGCGCGGCCCGGGGAAAAACTTCCTGGTGGAGATTTTCAAACCCGATATCCACCGCGGCGTCTACAACGGCCTGTCTTATCCGGTTGATTACTCCCTCGAAACCGTCGCGCTCTTCTTTTCACTGCGCCGGCCGATCGGGAGCAAAACGTTTCTGGTGGTTGAGCTGCCGTTTGCCCACGCCACATTTGACACGAAAATTGAGGATGAATTCAGCTCCTATCGCCACAGCGGCTATTCGAACACGATTGGAAACCCTTATCTCGGTCTTGCGCGCGGAAGCCTCAATTCACGATTTTCCACCGAGATCGGCCTGCGCCTGCCGCTGGCCAAAACGGACAATAATTACGCTTCGCAGGTTGGCATGGCTGCTGATGTTGATCGTCTTGAAGCTTTCGATGACTATGTGGCGCTAAGAGCCATGATTAATTTTCGGACCAAGCGCACCAAAGGCCTGATGTTTCGCGCCCGAATTGGTGCGATGATTCTGCGCGACCTCGATCATCTCCGTGATCACTATTTTGCCGTCCCGCTTAATTTAATGATTGGGTACCAAACGGCACGATTCAACGTTGGAGCTAATAACGTCATCTGGGTAGGATTTCTCCGGCAATATCGTAGTCGCATCCGTACAGCTTACAATCGTGGCAACAACTTTAGTGCTCGTGCGGAGGGAGGGGGAGGATTGACCGCCAGTTTTAAATTCGGCAACCTGCGGCCGGGCATCTACATCGGGTCTTCATTGGGACTGAACCTCAACATCCAGCGCTGAGAGAGTATTGGGAAAGTCACTGATTGGAAACAGTTATTTTAACCATGGAAATATACCACAAAACGGAGGAACACAAAATGAAAAACGCCATCTTTATCGTCGCCGCAGTTCTACTGCCAACTTTGCTCGGCGGCCAATCTTTATCAAGCTTTCTGCAATCCGGGATCGTGCTCGGCACGGAGCGGGAGCGCCATTTCTCGATGCGGATCAAGGCGCTGGGAAGGGATTTCAGCGGTTTGTTGCCCGATCAAATTACCGACCTGTATAGAAATCCCGCCTTCTTTCACCGGACGAAAACGCCCATCCTTTTCGGTGAGCTGGTGCGGCAGCCGGCCGGCCTCGAAACGAAAGCTCGGTTTAGCTACACGAAGACCTACGGCGTGTTGCTGCGCGGCAATTATGAGAACAGCGCTTTGCGCAGCGGCGGGCCGCTCGACCAACCGGGTTTTGATACGGATAAGGATCGCGCGTTCCACGGCGAGGCGCAATTTTCTCTCGGCTTTCCCTTGTCGGAACGATTGTCCTCCGGGGCAAGCTATACGTATGGCACGAATGAGTTTGATTACCTCCGCAGCGATGGCACGAGCAGCTCTTATTATACCGATCTCACTTCCAGAGATAATAATAACACCGACCGCGCGCACGTGGCGCGCTTTGGGCTGATCTGGGATAAAGCCGAGGGGAAATCCTGGGATGCGGTCGCCACGGTCGAGCGTTTTTCCGCTGACGGGACGTACCTTTATCAGGCAAATAAAAGCCAGACGTTCAATCCGCAAAGCAGCAACCGGCAATACTCGTTGCAAGACGCCAGGGTCCGGGCCACCAACCTCCGCCTGGCGCTCCGTTTTCTGAATGCCTCGCAGCCGGAGAAAACCTTTGCCGCGCAATTTAGCGCCGGCGTGGCGTTCTTTTCCGAGAACGATCAGGACTATTCCTCGAGTTATTCGCAATCCGTGCGGATGAGTTCTTTCGACACCAGCGAAACCATCACGACGGCGAGTTTGGACGAGAACTGGGCGGCGGATGGATTCGGCTTTCAGCTCCAGAGCGGCGCCGGGTGGAGTTGGCATCGCAACAATTTCCTCTTCGCCGTTGCGGCTTTGGGAAATTTTCGGCGCGTGAGCTACGATGACCGTGCGCAACGGGAAACGGTTTACACCCAAACGCTGCGAACCTCCAAAAATACGTATACTTGGAATGATCGCCGGCAGACGCCTCAGTTGCGAAATGATTATACCGTTTCGTATTACGGCCTGGCCGCGCCGGTGGGCATCGAATACAACCCGACCAAAGGTTTGCAACTCCGCGCCGGTTGGAAGATTCAGTTCTTGGGCCGCACCAATGAGCGATCATCCAGCGAACGGTCGTGGCGCTCGTCCTACAATTATCTGGACACCTCGACGGTGACGTTCGGCCTGGGCTATCAGATCTTTGACCAACTTCGCGCGGATCTGGTCAATTTCGGAAACCTCAGCGAACCACGGAATTGGAACCTGGCCATCATTTACAGTTTTCAATAAAACCCAAAACTCGATTGGAGAAAAATCATGAAAACTTTTATGCTCAAATCCGCCGCTTTATGCCTGCTCGCATTTTTGCCGGCGGGCAATAAAGAGTCGCCGGCAGAAATCCAGTCCAAGTGCGTTTCACGCAGACCGGCTACGGCGACAACCTGAATGATCTGATTGCCAAGATCGAAAGCTTACGGTAGCTTGAATGCCACCGCGATGGCTTCGTTGCCACCATTTTGCTGCCAATATTCTTCAATGCCAAAACGCTCGGCTTCAAGAAATCAAGTAATTGCCGCGCGTAACCGGACTGCGGGCAAGCTCTCATGCAATGGCATCATTCTTGTCTGCATACGAAATGACGCATTCAAATTATCCCAACGGTTCAATCAAATTTAAGGAGGCAAACTATGCTTAAAGAAATCTCTAAATCCAGCCCGGATCATGTCATCGTTGCGCCGGCCGGTTACGGAGGCGATTGTTTTATCACAACAGCCTGTACCGGGGCCATGGGACTGCCGGATGACTGTGCGGAGCTTGTCACCCTCAGGAAGTTTCGCGATGAGTACGTGCGTCACCTTCCCAACGGCGGCAAAATTATCGGTGAATATTACCGCATTGCTCCCGCCATTGTGAGGAAGATCAATGAACGACCGGACCATCAAGAAATATTTGCCGCGCTGTTTGGCCGGATTGAGAAAGCCGTGCATTTAATCCGTGCAAGCCAATACGCTGACGCCTTTGCCCACTATGTGGAGGTGGTCAAGCGGCTGAAAAAAGAGTATATTGGAGGTTCATTATGAAAACGTTTATTCGCCAATTCGCCGCCATTGGTCTGCTCGCATTGTTTTCAGCGTGCAACAACAGTGAAACGCCGACCCAGCCCAAACCCACGCCAGCGGCGGAAACGTGGGTGGCCTATCCGGATTTTCAGCTTCTTGACGCGGATGGCAAGGCTTACAAGCTCAGCTCGTACAAAGGCAAAGTGATCGTGCTGAATTTTTTCGCAACGTGGTGCGGTCCCTGCCGCTCGGAAACGCCGGAGTTGCGAACGAAAATCTGGGAAGCTTACAAAGATCGCAACGTCATGGTGGTGGGAATTGATCTGCGGGAAACTTCGGCGCTCGTCAAGCAATGGGCGACGCAATATGGCCTCACGTTCCCGCTGTTGCTCGATGCCAAAGGCGAAGTCGGCAATGCTTATCAGGTGAATGCGATCCCGCACAACGTCATCATCGACAAAGAGCTCAAAGTTCGTTTCACCCAGACCGGTTACGGCGGCAACCTGAATGATCTGATCGCGAAGATTGAAAGCTTGTTGTAGCCTCTCTTCGCAACGCCGCGTCATCGATCCCGTTAAAGACGGAACCGGAACTTTCGTGCAGACGCGGCGGATGGCGCTGGTGCGATCACCTCAATTTCGTTTTTCGTTTGAAAGAGGCGGGTCCAATCCCGCCTTGTTTTTTTTAACGGTAGCTTGAATGCCACCGCGATAGCTTTGTTGCCACCGAAACTTGATGCGTGAAGGTTTTAAAATTTCTTCAACACCAAATCTCCCCCTCACGAAAACAACCAGTTAGTCCATCGCTTCAAACGTCTCGTCTGCGGCACATTTCTTGATTGAATTGGATGCAGACATGATAAATCTTCCGTTGCAGGCCATCGAGAATCGCCGAAAAAATCAGGAAAAACCGTGCGCCTCGAAGAGCCGGCGGATGCGAGATTTCAACCGCACGTACTGGCCCCATTCTTTCAACAGCTCATCCAGCTCGATTTGCTCCGCCATTTCTTTGGGAAGAGGCGCAACGACGTCTTCCTGCTGCGCTTCAGGTTTGATGGCGCCTTTCATAGGCAAAATTTTCATCTTGTCATCGTTCATGGCATCCTTGGTTTTGAAACTGTTCATCATATAAGAGGGGCGATTCAAGCGCAGGTGTCACTTTTTTTAAAGCAAAAAATAAAAAATGCCGTTACCTTTGGCGGTTTCCAGCTTATAATAATGTAAAGCGCGTGCAGGTGATTTAAAACTGAACCCACAATTTATCGGCGAGGCAAGCTATAAGGAAAACGGCTACAGGTTGAACGGCATTGGCTCGTTCCCCTAAAAATCAACCCACGATGTGGACAATTATTCATCGGGGTTTTTATGGCAGCAGCTAAACGTGAAGAACTCAAGCGCCGCGTTGAAAAAAACCTTGACGATCTGTTGGCGCCTTTGTTTAGCTTGCTTCGCAATGCTCCGCGCTTCCGCTTCCTAAGCAAGCAGACCGATGACGTCGCCCAGGAGGCTTTTAAAAGCCTGCTCACCCAAATCGACAAAGGCAATCTGGACTGGGTTTTGGATAAACCCGATCCGGATGCAACCATCCGGTGTTTGCTGTTGACGACTTTTTTAAAAGACGCCGTCACGAAAATCGCCAGGCAAGGCCGGAATCTGTGCAGCCATAATTTTTTAGAGATCGTCGACGCGATCTTGCCGGACGATGACGCCGGCGCCCGCGAAAGGCGGTTGGATGATCAGGTGGATTTGGAGCCGCTGATTGCCGGCCTGCCGGAACCGTTCCGGCAAATTGTGAGTTGGGCGCTCGCGGAAGGCAGGTTATATTGCCGGCGTTTACTGACGTTGGTGCGCGAAATTGCGCAACTGCCGGAAGAGCAGCAAAGCATTTTGTATTCGTTCTATATCGAAGAAAAGTCACATCAGGAAACCGCCGCGGAATTTGGCGTGTCGCCGGCAGCCATCAAGCAAAAATTGTATCGCATCAAAAGCGAGTTGCGGCGGCGGTTGCTGCACCCAAAAACAGTTTGAGACAAAGGCAACTTTCTTATGAACAACGCCAGCGCCACCTTCGGCATCAGCGGCGCGCTGCAGATTTTTTTTGATTTTGTTGATGGCCGGCGAACGCTCGACGAAGCGTTGCCCCAAAATGTCAGAATCGCCTTCAACGAGATTATTGCCTATTACACGCCGCGCTTGAGCTCGGCGCTGCGGCTCGATCCGCGCGACCGGCTTTACTGTCCGGACTTTCTGTTCAATTACGGCTGGACGCAACTCTGGAAGTTCGGCCAAAACATCACGCGTAATCGCAGCGTCGCCGGCGTTTTCATGTGGCTCAAGCGCACGCTCACTCGCCGTCAGTCAGAGATTTTAAAATTCTACGCGCTGGAAAGAAAGCTCATGTTTTGCCTGGAGGCTTGCCTCAACGACAGCGGTTTTGCCGCTGATTTTATGGACGCCGAGCTGCAAAATCCCAAATTCGAGAAAATTGCCGACGCGCAGTATCGCTTCAATCTGCTCGATTCGTATTATCGGACGGCGCTCGCTCGCCTCAACCAGCGCCAGCAACAAGCCATCAAGCTGAGCCAGCTCCATGCCATGTTTCAACATTATCGCCAGGATTTGATTCCTGGCGAAACGGCCTCGGACGATTTTGCGGTTGATGAAAGTGCGGCCGGCTCCTCTTTGACCGAAATTAAAAAATTTCTGGGCTTTCGCAGCCTCGATGCCGTCAAAGCGTTCAAGCGGAGGGCTTTGCAAGCGTTGGTCAAAGAACTGAGCCGGTTGTTCAGAAAAGACATCGATCAAACCAACGGTGATATGGCGCGCCGCGAAATTCTCGAAGAATGGATCGAGCGCCATTGCGAGTCGCGACAAGCGTTGAATTTGTAGGCAAGGCGAGAGAATAAAATGCCCGATTTAAGAAGGCGCAAAATGCGAAAATTATCAATGTGGGGCATTCGTCGGAGCAAAAATCTATTATATCATTCAACAGCCGGAGCTGTTTGGGAAGAATCCTTTCAGTGTTTTCTTTAGTTTGACTGGTTCCGGCTGGTTTGGAGGATTCTTGCTTTGCACGTTGCTGCTGGTGCTTTATTTCCGGAAAAAGCGGCTCCCCTTTCTCCATTTTGCGGATCTTGTCATTCCCGCGGTGCCATTGGGCACCATCTTTGGCCGCCTCGGTTGTTTTTTAGGCGGTGACGGCTGTTATGGCGTTCCCACCGATCTGCCCTGGGGAATGAGTTTTCCCAATGGCACGGTTCCGACCTCACTGATTGTGCATCCCACGCCATTGTATGAAATGTTGGCTAACGCCATCATCTTTATATGCCTGCTCCGATTAAACAAAGCCAAACCGGCAGACGGAAATGTGCTGGCAACGTATTTAATCCTGTCTTCCATTGCCCGCTTTTTCGTGGAGTTCATTCGCTTAAGCCCCATCGTTTTGTGGGGATTAACCGCACCGCAGATGATTTCTATCTGCCTGTTCATGATCGGAAGTTGTATTCTTTATCACAATCAACACGTAAAGAAAGGAGAACGTCATGCGCACAAAATTTTTTCGTTTTGCTGATGGACTGCTATTCGCCAGCATAGCCTTGCCGGTGCTGCTTTCCCGGATTTCCGTAACGACGAGGACCATCGACCCAAATCAAAATTTCTGGCAGCCAACGAATGGACCGCATGGCGGTTACGTCATGCAGCTTGCCGTCCATCCGGCTAATGGCGATATTTTTGCCGGGCTTGGCGGCGGCGTTTTTCGCTCGACCGATAACGGCAAAAGTTGGGCGGCGGTCAATAAAGATTTGATCAACCGCGAAGTCCGGGCGTTTGCCATGAAAAAATCGAATGGAGAGGTTTTTGCCGGCACCGCCGGCGGCGTCTTCCGCGTGCCGAATAGCGGCGGCAGTTGGATTCCATTCAACACGGGTTTGACAAATCAAGATGTCATGGCACTCGCGATTCGTGAATTGAATGGGGATATTTTTGCCGGAACCAGCACCGGGGTTTTCCGCTTCGCTAATAACGGCGTCCGTTGGGATTCGGTTAATACCGGTTTGCCAACCAGAGCGGCCCGAAGTGTTCAGGCGCTGAGCATTCAAGCGGATGGAGATATCTTCGCAGGCACGACCAGCGGCGTCTTTCGCCTCCAGAATAACGGCGCGGTTTGGGATTCGGTCAATACCGGCTTGACCAGCAAAACCGTTCGAAACATTCGGGCGCTGGCGATCAATACGAACGGCGACATTTTTGCGGGCACGGCAGCCGGCGTTTTTCGTCTTCAGGACAACGGCGCCGGTTGGGAGGCCATCAGCACGGGCTTGACCAATAAAGCGATTCAGGCGATGACCATCAAAACCAATGGCGATCTTTTTGCCGGCACCAGTACCGGGGTTTTTCACTTGCCAAACAACAGCAGTAATTGGAAGAAAGTTGCCGATCTGCCGGATAATAATATCATTGCTCTCATCAGCAAAGCGGATCAGTATATTTTTGCCGGAACGCTTTGCGGCGTCTTTCTTTCGCTCAACGATGGCGCCTCCTGGGAAGAAGCCCATACCGGCATGATCGGATATGACTTCAGCGCGCTAGCGATCAATTCCAAAGACGAGGTTTTTACCGGCACGCGCGCGTTGGCGTTGAGCGGCTGCGGCAGCAGCAGCAGCGTCGGCGCGGTGGTCTTCCGCTCCAGCGACGGCGGCGGCTCGTGGGAAAAAGTCAAGAGCGGCTTGCCCGGCAGCAGCATCAATACGCTGGCGATCAATAAATCAAAAGGCGATATTTGGGCCGGGACTTCCGCCTACGGCGTTTATCAATCCCTCGACAATGGCGCCAGTTGGCGTCCGGTGAATGCCGGCTTGGCGCAAACCACTGTCCTCGCGCTTGCTGCCAAATCCGATGGAGAAGTTGTGGCCGGAACTTCGGGTGGCGGCGTTTTCCGTTTGCGAAATAATAGCACGCGTTGGGATTCACTCAATGCCGGCTTGGCCAGCAAAGCCGCTCGAACGATCCGGGCGCTTGCTCTCAATTCAAAGGAAGATATTTTTGCGGGGAATAACATCGGCGTTTTCCGATTAAACAATAATAGCAGTGTCTGGATAAAATCCGGCAACGGCCTGCCCGACACTTCTATCGTTCCAGCTCTTGCCCTCAATTCCCGCGGGCATATTTTTGTGGGAATCCTCCCCGATTCTCGCAAGCAAATCACTGGCGGCGTTTTCCGATCTCTAGATGACGGCGCAAACTGGACTCTCGCCAATACTGGTTTGACCAATAAAGCCATCCGGGCTTTTGCCATCAATTCCAACGGGGTTGTTTTTGCCGCGACGAGCAGCGGGGTTTTCTATTCGATAGACAACGGCGACCACTGGACTCAAGCCAATGGCGGCTTGACTAGTATCGATGTTTTGTCGCTCGCCATTGATTCTCAGGATATCGTTTTTGCCGGGATCGCTGCCGGCGGCGTGGCTCGAAGTATTCCGCCGGCGCCGTCGCCAACCACGATCAAGCCCGCAGTGATGACGCCGCAGGCAATCGGCGCGGAATTTTTCGTCGACGTGACGGTCAGCAACGTGCAGAATTTGTTTGGCGTCAGCTTTGATTTGAATTATACCAATACGGCTTACGTGGATTATGTCGCGGCAACGCGGGGCGACTTCATGGGCAATGACGTGGTCTTTTTCCCGACGCCTGATGATGTCAACGGCAAAGTGAGCATCGGCATCAGCCGCAAATCGCCAGCCGGCGGGGTGAATGGCAGCGGCGTTGTCGCGCGCATCAAATTAAAATCGCTGGCGACGACGCCAACGGGAACACAGGTGTCGTTTTCGTTGAGCAACGTTATTGCGAACGATCCGAGCGGCGGCGCAATTTCATTAGCGCCGGCAAGCGTTACCGTGGCCTTTACCGGTGTGGTTGTGTGGCCGGGCGATACGAACAACGATCGGGTGGTGAATGCGGCAGATGTGTTGCCGATTGGCTTGTACTGGAATAAAACCGGACCGCCGCGGCCGAATGCTTCCTGCAATTGGATTGGACAACCTGCTTCACCTTGGGTGCCCGAAGCCTCCACTTACGCCGATGCCAATGGCGATGGCAAAATCGATCAAGCGGACATTCTTTGCATCGGTCGCAATTGGAACAAGACGCATGGCGCCGCGGCGCTCGCGGTTGCAAAGACCAAATCCCCACCAATTCTCGGCAAAGCCGGTGACGCTTGTATTGGCTACACGCTTGTCGGCGGCACCAGCCCCGGCCAGGAATTCTGGGTTGATGTTCACGTCAAGGATATCGCCAATCTTTTCGGCGTTTCATTTGAGCTGCTCTATTCGCCAACGGCCCACGTTGATCCTCAAACCACCGAGGCGGGAAGTTTCATGGGCAGCGAGGTGATTTTCTTCCCGAATGTCGACAAAAACGCGGGCAAGATCAGCCTCGCCATTTCTCAAAAAGCGCCGCAGAGCGGGGTCAGTGGCTCCGGCGTCGTGGCAAGAATCAAAATGCGAATATCCAACAATGCGCCGCTGCAAACGCCGGTCACAATTACTTTGCAAAACATCGTGGCCAACGATCCTGCTGGCGTTTCGATTCCGCTGCCGGTTTGCACCACAGGCGTGGAGCAAGCAAATCAAACGAGTACTATGCCGGAAGCTTTCGCCTTGCACGCCGCCGCGCCCAACCCGTTCAATCCTTCGACCACGATCAAATATGATCTGCCGCAGCAAGCCGAAGTGAAGCTGATGATCTTCGACATGCTGGGCCGGCACGTGCGCACGCTGGTGAATCAAACGCAACAAGCCGGGCGCTATGCGATCACATGGGACGGCCGCAACGAGCAGGGCCAGCAGGTTGCCAGCGGCACGTTCATCTATCAACTACGCGCCGGAACATTCACGCAGAGGCGGCGGATGGCGCTGGTGCGGTGAGCGGATTAACTCATTAAACAACCATCATAACCACTAAGGAGGCATACCATGAAGAAACTATCATCCTGTTTAGCGGCGTTTGTAGCGGTCGCAGGACTAATGATTTGGGGCTGCCAAAAATCGCCGAATCCCGTGGAGGCGCTGCTTGCAGAGCAAGGTGGAGTAAATAGTCTGGCCAAAGCCAGCACGTTTACCTCGAACGTATCGTTCCCGATTGATTTGATTCTTTTCGTTCCCTGCGCAGCGGGAGGC
>Ga0247727_10013780_pt1 | contig 13560 bp, 10 predicted proteins | sample WisWelCaveWW1625_FD_202498 | JGI IMG/M metagenome (GOLD analysis project Ga0247727, IMG submission 202498) | Biofilm microbial communities from Wishing Well Cave, Virginia, United States - WW16-25 | ecosystem: Environmental > Aquatic > Deep subsurface > Groundwater > Cave microbial mat | place... | reverse complement strand
TGGATCGCTGGCCCGAAAGTATTTGCCTCCCGTTTTCAGGGCGATTTGCACCAGCAAGTTTTCATCGAGGTCCGCTTTTTCGTAACGGTAGCTCTTCTTGCCGTCAGGTTCGATGATGGGATAAGGAGCCGGACCAAATCCTCCGACTCCAACCGTATAGATCTTGATTCCAAGGTTTGTTGCTGCGTTTACTGCGTCCAGTGGATGGATCTCTCCGTTGTTTCGTCCGTCTGTGATCAGCAACATGATACGGGCACCGCTTTCCGAATCCGGGTTGCGACCCGCAAGGCGGTTGATCCCGCTCATGATGGCTGTTCCTATGGCTGTGCCGTCAGGGAGCGCTCCCATCTTCGTTGAATCGAGTGTCCTGATTAGAGTGTCGTGCTGAAGAGTTAATGGTGATCGGGTGACGCTGCGTCCACTGAAAAGAACAAGGCCGATACGGTCCGACGGGCGCGCCTTGACGAAATCGCGAAGAACGGATTTTGCTCCCTCCAGCCGGTTCAGCGGCTGAAAATCTTCGGCCGCCATCGACCCGGATGTGTCCAGGACAATCATGATATCAATTCCTGAAGGCAGGAACTGCTTTCGTACATCCGTAGATTGTGGAGAAGCAGCAGCGATGATCACCAGTACAATTACAGCCGGCGGCAAAAACCGCAATATTCTGACCGCGGTAGTTCTCCACGTTGGAAAAATCCTGATGAACCCCGCATTGGGAAGCGACATAACAGTGGATTTTGCGCGATAGAAGCTGATGACTTCCAGTAACAGATACACGGGGATGAGTGCGAGGACCCATGGATACAGAAAGTTCATGTCGTTTTCCCCGTGGGTTTACCGGCTCTTGAGATCGCTGCATTCAATCCACGTTCAACGATCTGTTTATCCCAGGAAGCTTCAAGACCCGAGTATCGGCGCATTTCCAGAACATGAAGCGCATCTGCGACCCGTTGCATCGCTGGATCCTGAATGGCGCTCCGTTTTAACTCCGCCGGCGTATGGGCCTCCGCTGGAAATCCCCACAGCAATTCTGTGCGCAAAAGTCTCCAGATCTGCACAGGCAACCGGTTTCTCTGAACCTCAACCACCGCTTTTCGCAAGTCTCGCAGTAACGCCTGTTTCGGAGTCCGCGCATAAAGACGTCTGATCAAGAGAATGATTTGACCAACCAGAAACAAAGCAAGTAGCGCATAAAGCAGAACCGGCCTGTGTTTTTTCACCTGTGATTGCCATTTCGCAGTCGCGAACTTGATCTCTTCGGAATCGCCGCTGATAAAGTGGACAAAGACCGGTTTTCCGGTCAATACCATACTTTGACCTCTGCGATCCGATACAAGGGCTGTCGGCGCGCAGTTGACTTTCAACGCGACCGGAATCACTTTCAACCGGTAAACAACACGCATTTCTCCTGCAATTTCGGTTGCATTCCGGTCCGCAATCCGGATTTGAAGATCCGCGCAGGAAGATGGCTTTACCTCGTACGCTTCCCATACAGGATATCGAAGCTCAATGGTCCAGAAAAAAGGATGACCCAGCAAACCGTCTTTATCCGGAAAAAAATGTTTTACCTGTAGCTCTGCTGAAGCAACTACCGGAATCAAAATGAACAGGATCTGCAAAATCGCTTTCATTCCACTTCCTATTTTACATCCTATGGAGCGCGGACATCCTGTCCGCATTATGGGCCGCAGGCATCTTGCCTGCTTCGCACAATCTTGCTTTTGTTTTTGCCAACCGTATGCATTATAGTTACAATAATGAATCAAGTTGAAGGAGTACTTTCATCATGAGAAGGAAGTCGCTGTTTTTATGCGCATTAATGCTTCTTGCCGTTACTGCGCTTGTGCAGGCTGCGGAGTTGCGGGTGCGTCCCCATCGTTTGAATCCGAACGGTAAACGCGCGAGGATGAAAGCCGAAATCTATCAGGTTGAGCCTGGCACAGTGAACACTGAAAGCATAACGATGAACGGCGTTGCTGCCATCAAGACGCGTGTAACCCCCAGAAAAGTGATTGCTTTCTTCTACAAGAAAGAAGTTGTTGCGACGCTGGGCGAAGTAAAAAAAGGACAGGTTCACACGATTACTGTTGAGTTCAATGCCGGGGCGCAACCGTCGTCATTGACGGACGAAATCAAAATCGTCGGCAAAAGAAGGAAGAAGTAAAACCTGCTGCCGTTATCTCGGGAAAAGGTGCTTCAGAATACGATCTGTGCGATTTCTCCAGCTTCCCCAACCATACCCTTCATGTGTTTCTCCGCCGGCAGGGAGTAACCCTTTTCCTGCAAGTGGATAAAGAATGCTTCATCTGTACTTCCTGTTATACGTGACTCAAAAGATCTTCGACCTTCGATAAGCTGCGAGCGTAAAGTCTGTGCTCACGAAAGTGTGGCCATCGTTTGAGGAACCAGAGCGCCTGAAACGATTGAATTCCCATTCTTTCGGCGCCCATCAGTTCATCGGTCCCATCGCTTATGAACATGGTAACAGCCGGATCGGCGCCAAGCCATCGACACGCCGCTTCGTAGATTGCAGGATCCGGCTTTGCCAGATGCACTTCGAAAGAGAAAAGAGTGCAGTCAAACAGCGGGGACAGAACACATGCCGGCCATTCCATCACATCTTCGGCGAAGCAGTTACTGATGACACCCAGACAGATGCCTTGTTTTCGAAGCTCATCCAGCGCTGTCAGGATCTGTGGTTCGATGCGGCTGAAGGCCAGGGATTTTGCGCGGACTCTTTCCTGGCAGAGACGTTCCAATGTCAAATTCTCAACAGGCCGCCCGGCGACAGCGCATATTTGAGCAAGCGCATCGGAAAAGGAGATGTGTCCAAGTATGACGGCCTGTCTGCGAGGGGTCCATTCAACACGAAACACATCAGGCTCGATGCCCAGATCAAAGCCAAGGGAAGAGGCACGCCTGGGCACTGCGTGTGATTCAGTGATAAGCGTTTCGAACAGATCAAAAAAAATTGCCTTGACCATGGAGGTGTTTCATCATTATTTTCGGCAGGCCTGTGTATTCATCTAATGTCTTTGTCCCAACATACAGGATAGATTTCCTGATTGACGTAAAAGGTATACAGGCAATCAACGGCACGGAGCTACGGAGTCTGCCAGTAAAAGGGTTCGCGTTTTACGGGATGATTTCCGATCTGATTCATTGAAAGAGCATCGTAAATACGGCCATTTACAACCGTATAGCGTACGCTTTCCGAGTTTTTGATGTCATCCAGCGGGTTTTGATCGAGCACAATCAGATCGGCCAATTTGCCTGGTTCGAGTGATCCGATTTCTTTGTCCATTCCGATGTAGCGGGCGCCGTTCGTTGTTGCGCAGCGCAGCGCCTCCATCGGAGAGAGTCCGCCTTGAGCCAGCATCCACAGTTCCCAGTGGACCGCAAGCCCTTCGCGTTGTCCGTGAGCGCCGATGTTAACGAGCACGCCTTTACGGGCGAGTTCTGCTGCGATTTTAGCATTGTTGAAATGATTGAATTCTTCTTCCGGAACCATGGTCCTTCTTCGCGAGCGGGAGTCAATGATTTCGCGTGGCACAAAAGTAAGAAGCCGTTCGTTCTCCCATACATTCGTTTTCTGATACCAGTATCTTTCACCTTCAACTCCGCCATAACCGACAACAAGAGTCGGCGTATAGCCGGTCTGACTTTGAGTCCAGAATTGAAAGCCGTCCTTATACAACTTTGCAACAGGAATGGAATGTTCAATACCGGTGTGTCCATCGGCAATCATTGTCATGTTGTGTTGAAAGAGGGAGCCTCCTTCCGGAACCACCATCATTTGCAATTCACGTGCTGCGGCAATGATCTGCTGGCGTTGTTCACGGCGAGGCTGATTGTAACTTTTGACACTGAATGCGCCGACCGTTTTCATTCGGCGGAGATGAAACCGCGCATCCTCCAGGCTATTGATGACCGCCTTGAAGTATCCCTGTGCTCCGTACAGGATTGTGCCTGTAGAGAATATTCTGGGCGCAGTGATAAGGCCGGCCTTAGCCAATTCCGACGATCCAAATATTTCGCTGTTGTCGTTCGACGGATCATGAACTGTCGTAACACCAAATGCCAGAGATGCGTAATTCACCCAGTTCTGTTCAGGTATTACTTCTTCTTCTCCCATGGATCCATGCCAGTGCACATCAATCAATCCCGGGATAATTGTCTTTCCGGCTACATCAATGACCAGTGCATCGGGAGGCAGCGCAGTTGTAGCTTTTGGGCCGATCGTTTGAATCCGGTTGCCGGCGATGATGACCGTTCCGTCATCAATCACTTCATCTCCGCGCATCGTAATGATTCGCGCTCCCACCAGAGCTGTCTTGCCTGCGGGCACATCGCTCTTCTGTGTAAAAGCGATGTTTGTTCCAATCATGGGAGGCTCAGGTAGCTTTTCGGCCGCTCCTTCAATAAAGGAGAACGATTCTTTCAAGCTTCGTGTGAATAATTCAGGACCCAGCGACCAGTGCAACTGTTTGCTGTCGCCGGACCAGTGGATGTATTCACCTGCATTTTTAGTTACATGGGCAACGGGAATCGATTTCGATTCCGGACCCAGCTCAAGCGTCCCTCCTGTTCGAACAAATGGAGTGATGTAGACGTTGAATAATTCCGTAAACGCAAGCCATTTTTCATCCGGCGATATTCTGAATTCAATCGCAAATTCGGTTCGCACATGAACGCGTTCGTCACTCCCGTCCAGTTCAATGCTGATCAACGTGTTTTTTCCGGGAGTGCTCGGTTTTTCGGCCGGCTCTGAATTCAAGAGGTAGACTCGATTTCCATCGGCGCCAAATTGAGGCGCAGATCCTTTCTTCGTAATTAGCTGCGGCTTGCCCCCTTCAACCGGAACAGAGTAGATTCCCGGATCCCGGGACCAATTTGGACTGGTGAGGTATCCGCCCTGCGTCGAGCGGTACACCACTTTCGAGCCGTCCGGTGTAAACACCGGTTCCAGGTAATGACCCGGATTGCCTGTAATGACCCTACCATCCCCGCCACCGGACGATACGATTCGAACAGTTCCCAGATTCTGATCGTCCCATGTTGTGTACGCAATCCACTTTCCATCACGTGAATACGAAGGGTGCAATTCGAAATGATCATTCTGTGTCGTCAATCTTCGTGGCGTTCCCTGTGGAAGATCACGAACATACAGATGTCCGAGTGCTTCATAAACCACCTGATTCCCTGCCGGCGAAACCTGCACCCACCGCAGCGCCTTAACTTCGAACTGATCCGGTGCGACCGTCACCGGATAACGAAGCGCTTTTTGAATCTTTCGCGATGTCTTTACATGAAACGGAATTTGAGTCACTTCTCTGGATCTCACATCCAGCCGGTTGATCTTGCCTGCCGCCCAGAAGATGATTGATCTGTCATCGGGCGTCCAGGTCATAGCCGGATACACTCCGTGAATCGCCCAGGCTTCCTGCATGTCGCGATCCAGCCCGTCATACAGGGGTTCGTCTGCGCCTGAATCAACATGGTTGACGTAAAGAACCGATTTGCCACGTACCCTCTTCACAAATGCAATTTGTTTTCCGCTATGAGATGGTGTCGGACGAATTGCTCCGCCCGACCCTCCAATGTATTGCTCGATTTCACCTGACTCCCGGTCCAGTCGCTGGATGACGTAAATTTGTGTATTTGAATCTTTGTTGTATTCGAAGGAAATACCCGGCGTTGTATCCTGGCTGAAATACAGATACCGGCCGTCAGGCGAAAACGCTGGTTCACCGGCGTCCTTTTGCTCATTGGGGCGCTTTGTCATCTGGACACCCTCTCCACCTGATCTGTGATACAACCACATTTCACCGGCGCCGATCGATCTCGTGGATGAAAAATGTTTGCGCGCAACGATGAATTCGCTGTCCGGAGCCCACGAAGGGCTATTCAGCAACCGGAAGTCTTCCTTCGTCACCTGCAGAGGCGCAGTGCCGTTCCGTTTCATGACCCAGATGTTGTCGCCGCCTGCGCGGTCACTTGTGAACGCAATCCATTTACCATCCGGACTGAACCGCGGCTGCATGTCCCATGCGATTCCCTGCGTAAGAGTTTTTGCTTCGCCTCCAGTAGCAGGAATACTGTAGAGGTCACCCAGAAGATCGAACACAATCTCCTTTCCATCCGGACTGACGTCCACGCTCATCCATGTTCCTTCATCCGTGTCGATCGCCACGTCCACCAGATCTGTTGTCGGCTGATTCACATCCCATTCAGGCTTTTCATCCTGCTTCTTGTCCCCGGCCTTTTCTTTTGCCTGGCCAGGCGAACCAAACCCAATCAAAATCAAAAGAACACATAGCAATGCTTTCTTCATGCGCGCTACTCCTCCGGAAAATCAAAAACACAAGTATATATGAGGAAGTGCTGAGTGGAGAGTGCTGAGTGGGGAGTATTGAGTATTCAGTATTGAGTACTACAGGTTCGAAGGGATGAAGGCTATTGCTTAAGGACGAGGGTATATATCATTTCTACATTTGCAAAATTCACAATGTCTTGATCCACTAACGCTTGCCTTTGTACCGGAGTTCCGTTTATGTAGCTTCCGTTAAGACTACTCAAGTCTTCCAGCATGTACCCCTCCAACCCGCGAACAATTCGGGCATGCACATTCGAAACGCTTGGATCGGTGATATGTATGCTCTGCCCATCAAGCCTGCCGACCGTATGTTCCTCATCCGTCAATGGAAACTTGATCTCTCTCTCAGGTGTTATCCATGTTAACTGAGCGACGGTTTCCTTCAACACTTCTTTCCATGTAATTCTTGCATCGGAAGAAATGAGCAGTTGAATGTCGCTGGGCAGCAATTTCAGGGTAACGGGTTCAGGCTCAACGTAGCCCGCCTTATGCAGGTTCAACGTAGTAGTTTTTATCTTTGATGGATCTTCCTCCTGAACAACTTCGACCAGTCTACTCGCATACAATCCGTAGACTACTCTGTATACTTCCAGTATCTCTTCTGTAGATTCGTGGCAGATCTCTTTCAGCGAACGTTTGCCGTTAATCAGGAAAAGGACTTTCCACTCTTCCAGACTCAAGCTGATCTTTTCCTGAACCACGGGATTGGGAACTGTTCGTAATACCGCTGAGTCCGGAGGAAGCCTCTGAGTAAAATACTCTAATTCATCCATACGCCTTGCGCTTTCCATAATCAAATTCGTCAAATCAACAGAAATTGCAACTGCGTGATCCGGAGGATTGCTGTCATTCCAAAACGAAAATCCTCCTTCCTTCCAGGTAAAAGAATCGTAAATAATTTCTGAGACCTGGATTTTCAGGAAGTCGTGCAGTTCCTCTTCGGTCATGACGTTCTCTTCTACAGCAATCTGTCCAAATTTCTTTCCTTTCCTGTGCATCGTTTGTTGAAGCTGCGACAACTGCTGCTCATCGATCTTCTTTTTTCGGAAAAGTAGATTGGCCAGCCGGAGCCTTTCTTGATTGGACGAACCAAAAATGATGTTCCCGCGATCAAAATACAGGTGAACTTCCTTCGGTCCGCTGATCATACCCAGCCGGCCGCTTTTTTCGTTCATGTTTAAGAATTGGAGTAACTCAGGAAGTAGAAAATACTCCAGTGAACCTTGAAGAACCACTTTCATAAAATCCACAATACCACCGGTTCGACTCCACGAAAAGACCCGAAAACTTGATGACTAGATCCGAGATTAGGATGGCGAGATCTACAGACTCTCGGGGCTTCTCAGGAACGGGTTGATGACTTTGATGTCGAACAACTCCTGGCCATCCCGGAGATCTTCTGTTAAGAGATAGCGGCATCTCTGAATTTCAGCAGCCGCGACAATCAATGAATCCCAGGAGGAAAGAGCGTACCGGTCCTCTACAGCCCATGCGCGAATCAGAATGGATTCGTCGATGACGATCGGATTCCATGCGAGAAAGTCTCTGATTTCCTCCCGGGCCGGCTCTTTCTTGAGCCCGGGCTTTAATTTTTTTGTGACTGTAATGTAGAATTCGTTCAGCACCTGAAAACTTAATCTTCCCTGTCTGGAATTCCACAGATACTCCATCCATTCAAGTGCTCTTACCTGCTTTTTAGGAGCTGCCAGGTCCCGGGAATAAATCAGGACATTTGAGTCAACGAAGATTTTTTCGGTCATGAAGGCTATCGCGCCCGGGGTATTTGCCGGATTTGCTGATACGCTGCGGTTTTCTCAAGAAATAATTGATCATAGCCTTTTCATAATTCTGTTCCTTCAGCATTTGCTCTTTGAGCATCCTGCCAACAAGTCTGGAAACACTCGTGCTCTCCATGGCCGCGCGGATGCGGGCCCATCGAGCTACATCGCTTTCCAGTGTAATGGTCATATTTCGCATGACACAATCTTAGTGTTACACGATTCCAGTGTCAATCGGTCGATGACGTCTTCCACTCCTGAAATTGCCGCGCGTCATGTTTTTGAACGAACATCCTGAATGATGCCACCGATTCAGTTAATGTATCCGAGAGCCTTGAGTTGTTCGCGGAGTTCGCCGGTTTCCTGCTTTTCCTGCTGGGATTTTGCGAGGTCCGTCGGGGTGGTTGATTTGCGTACATATTCTGCGAGCAGGTCCTTCATGAGCTTCATCGGTCGCCCTGGGGAATCGACGAGACTGGTTTTCTCCATCGGATCTTTGCGCAAGTCATAGAAGAATTCCTTGCCTTTCAGTTTGTCCAGCACCAGTTTGAATTCACGGGTTTGAGCTCCCCAGACGGCTTCGTTACCGTAGCTCACTTCGTAATAAATCGCGCGGTTGAAGCGCTTCTTGCTGTCCGTCGCTTCCAGTAGACTGATTCCATCGATCGGCGCATCAACCGTTGTTTGCATCAGTTCAGCCAGAGTAGGGTAAAGATCAACGAGTGAGACAAGATCCTCACGCAACTCTGCTTTTCTGCCCGGGATGTGAAGAATCAGCGGTACACGAATCTCTTCACCGGCGAGCGTTTTGCCGTGTCCGAAAGTATCATCCCGGTCAAAAAATTGCTCACCGTGATCGCCGAAAATCAGAATCACCGTGTCGCGATCGATTTTCAGATTTCTCATCTCATCAAGAAGTTTGCCGAAATTCTGATCAAAAAAGAACACTTCCGCATCGTAGCACCGGCGAATGAATTCCTTATCCTGTTCAGTCGGCTTTGTCTGGCCCGAAACAACTTTGTGAAGCCATTCCATGCTGACCTTTGGTTCTCTATCCGGATGTGCTTCGGGAAAAAGTTTGTGAAACACTTCCCGGGGCGGCGTGAATGGTTCATGCACATAGTAGGAATGCAAAAACAAGAAGAACGGCCGCGTAGAGTTGTTTCTTAACCACGCGATTCCATTGCCGATGGTGGCAACATTCTCCCGTTTTTCATTTATGTTTTCGGAATACTGCTGGAAGCCCTGATCGAATCCATAGAAGCTTGAAACGAAACCGCCGTCCGTAATCCCTGCAGTAAAGTATCCGGCCTGCTGCGCGGTTTCTGCGACCGTGATCAGTTTTTGCGGAATCTGCTTCATCCTCGCCAGTTGCATGGCCGGACGTGAAACCTGGTGATTCCCGACATAGAGTCCGGTCATCACGGATGCGTGCGACGGCAATGTGCTGGGAAAAGTGCAGTACGCGTTTTTGTACTGAAGAGAACGTTCGGCAAAGCGCAAAAGGTTGGGCGCCGTGCGTTGCGCGATGCGATCCGCGCGCAATGTATCGATCGACAGCAGAATAATATTCGGTTTCTTCTTTCTGGTACTGATATTGTAGATTTCAGGGGAACTCCACGCCACGAAATGGTCTTTAGCGGAATTAGTGCTCGTACGAAGCTCCAGTTGGACTTGCTGACCGGCAAATTCACTCAAGTCCAATGAGTGATCTTCCCAGCGCAATGTCGTTGGAGAAAACTGCATCTTCTTACCAAGGAGTTCTTTTGTGACGGATCCGGTTTTTACTGTGACCCGGTACTCGAATTCGGAGGTGATTACCCGTGCCGTCTGGTCCTTCCGCTTATCCATGCCATATGGCGCTCCGATTCCAAAGAAAAATACAGGTTTTCCGGAAGGCAGCTTCACTTGAAAGCGCGCTTTTGCGTTGGAACCAACGGAGAAAGCTGATCGCACTTCGTTGCTCACGCGTGTTCTACCCCATGAATACAGAGGAAACTGCAATTCTTGAAACTCGGCATAAACCGCGGCAGGCGGTCCATCAAAGGCAAACTGCAACTGTTTGACATTGGGTTTCTTGAAATCACCGTCCGTCAACGTGAAGATCTGTTCTGACCATCGAGCCGTTAAATGGTACTTTGCCATTACTTTGCCTTTCACAAGCACGGCTAAGTTTCTTTGGACCGGTGATCGAACGCGGAACTTCAAACGAAAACCACGTCTTCTCCAGGGTGATTCGGGAAGCAATAGCACCGCCTTCTTATCGAGAACGCGGATTGTTCCTTGATCCGTACTCCATCCTGCGCCTGCATACTGCGAAAATTCAGCAGCAGAAACAGCAAAATGCGACTCAATTTCCGTGGACGGATTTTCCAGCAATTGTTCCAGCCGGATCAATTGTGGTGTTTCATCGATCGTTTTGTTTTTGCTGCAGCAAGACAGCGAACACAGTAAAAGGAGCAGGAATGCGATTCTGTGAATCATTTCTGAATGTAGCCGAGAGCTTTCAAGTCTTCAATCGTTTCTTCGTCTGTTTCCGACTTGATCGGCATCTGGCCTGTTTTGGCAGGACCCGTTTCCCAGGTAGAAACCACGGCGAGTTTATTTTCGACACGAAAATCCTCACGGAATGCATTCAGCAACGGCTTGCCGTCAAAATCTTTAGCAACCGGTAAACGCAACTGATAGAGCATCGTTGGTGTGATGTCGTAAATGGTGGCGCCCTCAATCTGCTCTCCGTGACGGTATGGACCACCTGACAGAATCAGAATGCCGGGAGGCGGCACTTCCTGAGTGGTATGAGTGTAGCTCGTGCGATGGAATCCAAAACCATGATCAGAAACAACTACAAAAGTGGATCCCGGTGGAGCGGAATCTACGATCTGTCCAACGATCCAGTCAGCGTAAGAATAAACAGGCTCAATTACTTTTGCGAACTCTCGATCGAGTTGATCCAGATCCGCCGGCGTTAATGTGTCGTCCGTGTGTTTCTTGCGGGCAGTTTCGATCTTATCCAGTGGAATGTAACACCAGAAAAAATGACTCGAAATGTCTACAATGCGAAACACCACACCAAAGACTCTTGCCGGATGGTTTTTCAGCACGTATTGTGAAGCTTCCCAGACCGAAGCATCCTGACACCAGTAAGTTGGATAAGCCTTGAGCGCCTTATCGAAAGCAGTGATGCGGCCGTCGTTTGTTACGTCATAGAGTTCCGGTAGATGGAACTGTTTCCACTCACGCATTGCACGCTCTTTGTTGATCTCTGGAAAAGGAATTTGATTGCTCAAGACGGCAGGATATGTGACATCCATTTTTACCTGGCGGTATTTTCCAAGGCGGTACCGGTCTGAAACCATCACCCCGTTTACAGGTTCGGGCGGCCAGGTTACCCACCAGTTGACCACAGAAACCGGGATTCCACGTTCCGACAGTATGTTCCAGAAGGCTTTGACCCGTCGCAAATTTCCCGTACTGGGCGTAACTTCGTTACCTTGCTTGACGGTGAAATCGCCGATGCCGTGCTTTTCTTTGGTCTTGCCCGTCGCAATCGTGGTCCATAAAAACGCCGAATGAGCCGGATAAGCAGACGCCAGTGGTCCTGAAACTCCGCTATCCCTCAACTTTCGCAGATGCGGCAACTTCCCCTGCTCTATCATTGGATTCATCAGATTCCAGGAGGCTCCGTCCAGTCCGATGAGAAATACGGGAGCGTTCGGGTCGCCTTTCGGCGCATTGCGATACTTGTAATACGCAAAGATTCCTCCGGAAAGGGCCAGAATTAACGCTGCTGCCGTCAAAGCCTTCTTCATAGGGCACTAAAAGTTACACCCCGCAACACGCATGTGTCAAGAAGCACGCAGCGGGTTCCACGAATCTCCGGAAGGCATCACGGCACGGACCGGAGTCCTACTCGCTATATAATGGTGCTTTCATGATTGGGCGGCTCATCTTTACGTTTGCGGTCTTGATTGCGTACGGCGCAATAACGTTTAACGTAACATCACGGCAGTTTTCACCGACCGGTGATGAACCCCATTATCTTGTCATTACCCACAGTCTTGCAACAGACGGAGACATTTCACTGCTGAACAATTATCAGGAGCAGCATTACCGGATCTTTTATCCTTCTTTACTGGCGAAACGAACGACAGCTTCTGCCGATAAGAAACGCGAGATCCCAACCTTCGGGCTTGGAATGCCGTTGTTTCTGGTGCCGTTGTACAAATACGCATACTACAACGAGCCTCACAGGCTTGTGTTGTATTTGAGACTCGGTGTTTGTGCGGTTGCCGTTTTCGGACTCTATCATCTCCTTGCGTTGGCGCAATCGCTGACCGGGAAAAAGGCCGTTCCATTCCTTATCGTTGGAGGCGCTGCGTTTGCTTCGCCTCTGGTCACATACTCGAGCCAGTTTTATCCGGAAATCTTTGCCTTTTCGATTCTGGTAATCTCACTCAGAGCACTGCATTCGCAATCTGTTACACCTCGCTTCTCATCGCTGCTGCTTTCCTTCACACCCGGGATTCTCGTCTGGCTTCACCCAAAATATCTTGCACTGGCCGTTGTTCTCACAGCGATAACTGCTTTTTTTCTCCATATGCAAAAGAAAAGCATCGCGTTTCGAGCACTTCATCTTGCAATTGCATTAAGCGGCATCGCGTCGTTTTTTCTTTTTTTGCACGATAAGTATGGAAGCTGGTCGCCGAATCGCATATATGGCGGATGGCAAAAGCAGGCATCACTGGTGGATTTGCTGCAGCAGGAAGGAATTCAGAGACTCGGAGTCATGACGAAAATGTTTTTTGGCTTCTGGCTGGATGAACGATTTGGTCTGTTGCCTTACGCTCCGTATTATGTGGCTTTTTTTACGGCGCTTATCTGGTGTTTGAAATCGAAGCAGAAGGCGACTTATCCCGCGTTGATTCTACTTGGGCTTCATCTTTTGCCTTTATGCTGGGGCGCTCCGCTGGGCGGGTATGCGCCTCCGGGGCGTCATTTTGTTGTCATGATTCCACTGCTCCTGACTCCCGTGTTTCTACTGTATTCAAAATGGATTTCGGAGCAAAAAGCTCTGTTCACTACACTGCAACTTGCAGCTCTTTTCATCGCTTTTCAAATGTTCATGAATTACCGGAAAATTTTCGCAAATGTTACCTGGCGTAATCCGGATGGTGGAAGCGAGTTCTGGCCGCTCCTTCATCTTGAACGCTGGATTCCCAATTGCATCGCTACTCAACCTGAGTACGGATTGGTTGCTGCATGGGTGGTTTTTGTTGCGTTGTTCGCTTTTCTACTTTATCCCCGGGCCTCCGCGCCTGCCGGAGCGGAAACGGTATCCTGATATGTTTCCAGTAGATCTTCGTTCTTCGGTCCCGTTGGAGGAGCAGATTCAGGGAGGGT
>Ga0247727_10013779_pt1 | contig 13560 bp, 9 predicted proteins | sample WisWelCaveWW1625_FD_202498 | JGI IMG/M metagenome (GOLD analysis project Ga0247727, IMG submission 202498) | Biofilm microbial communities from Wishing Well Cave, Virginia, United States - WW16-25 | ecosystem: Environmental > Aquatic > Deep subsurface > Groundwater > Cave microbial mat | place... | reverse complement strand
ACCGCGAGCTGCTCGAGCGTGACCTGAAGCCGGTCGGCGTCGAAGGGTTCTTCGACGTCGGTATCCGCATTCCGCTGTTCGACCGCAACCAGGGCGCCGTGGCCGCGGCTCGCGCCGAGCTCGAGCGGGCCCGCCGCGAGCAGGATCGCGTGAAGCTCTCGCTGCGGAGCCGGCTGGCTTCCGCCTGGCAGGAGTACCAGGACCAGAGCCTGCTCGCGGACCGCTATCGAGACGAGTTGTTGCCACGCACCCGTCAGTCGCACGAGCTCTACCAGAAAAGCTTTCGCCAGATGGCAGCCGCCTATCCGCAGGTGCTGATCGCCCAGCGGAATCTGTTCCAGATGGAGGAACAGTACGCTCAAGCTCTGGTCGGCGTGTGGCTGAGCGCTGTCGAGATTCAGGGGCTGCTGCTCGCTGAAAGCCGGGCGGTGAAACTGTCGTTGACTGGAGAGTGACCGGAAGACCAGCGGGCCCAGACTTACTGCGCGGCCGCGGCCGCTACAAAAACATCGGCTGCGTTGCTGGCGGCTCCGTCGATCGTCACGACCACTTTGTGCGCACCGGCGGCCAGCGCGGCAGGGACCACCAGATTTGCTTGCAGCACTCCCACCAGGCCCGGGGCAAGACCGAGAAACTGGATGGCGGCGGTCTGACCGCCGATGGTCGCCGAGGAAGGGAGCAGGGCCTCGGCCAGCGGGTTCGTCGGACCGATCTCGCCGGAGGGCACCGGGTTGCTGACAGCGCCCTGGCCGGTCATGTAAACGATGATCACGCTGCCGGGCGGAGCGCCGTTGTCGGAGGCGTTGAGGCTGTAGTCCTGGTTCTGCGCGATCGCCCGGGTGCTTTGTGGGAACAGAAAAATGGCCGGGGCCGCGCTGCCGAGTCGAAATTGCGCCGGCGGCAAAGTCGAGCCGTTGACGGTCACCAGGACCGCGCCCGCGCCCGCCTTGGCATCCACCGGAACCTGGAAATTGATCTGGGCCGGGCTCACAAAATACAACGGAGCGGGGATGGAATTGACGGCGACCGCGACGCCGCCCAGTTGCAGCGGCAGCGGAGTGGCCGAAGCCTGCGCGGTGGTCGTTGCCAGTCCCGAACCGAAGATCGCGCCGATGGAACCGGGAGCCAGAAGGTCGCTGTCGAAGCTGGCGCCATTGACGACGGCCTGTGCGCCGGCCTGCGGTGTTCCACACCGCGCAGGCTGGCCGGAGGCGGGAGAGCCGGCGCCGTTCTCGAAAGCGCCGATATCGATCACGCTGTCGATCGGACGCATGTCCGCACAGGCCGGATGCTGGTATTGGCGCGTCGGCTTCAGTGTGAATCCGCCGGTGGTGGCCCCGGGATCCGCCCCCGCGTTGACCGCCGGCGATCCCGGCCTGAGAGTAAAATTCAGCGACTCCTCGTTAACATAACCGGGGTTCCCGGTGAAGTTGTTGCTCTTGGTGGCATTCTCATTGTTGATTTCGGTTCCGCCGCCCGTGAAGATGTTGTTTCGCAGCACGGCCGGGAACGTCGACCGGGTATTAATAAATCGGGCCTGCTGGCCCTGCGTGACGAAGGTATTGTTGATCACGTAGAGCTCCTGGCTCGGGTTCATCTCGTGACCGCCTTCCAGCCGGTAGCCGATCATGCCGTTGTTCTCACTGGCCGCGCCCTGCTGGATTACGTTTCCAATAATGTAGGTGCGCCCGCCGTTGGAGATCTCGATTTCGTAGGACCCGATCGCGGTCTCCTGGGTCATGCGATTGTAGAGAATGTGATTCTCCGTCGCCCGCGATTTCAATAAGTGTCCCCGCTTGGATCGGGCCGAGTAGTTGCCGCGGAAGACGAACTGCTTGACGTGATTTACGTAGAGGTTGTGCGACAGCCCATCGCCGGCGCCATTGTCCTCGAAGATCGAGTTCTCGATGGTGATGGTGGCTTCCGGGCTGCTGGACACCAGAATCCCGTTCTCGTTGTCGTGAAAATGGCAGTTGCGGATCACCAGGCTGGCGTTGGGATCGGCCCGGATACCGGCGCCGTTCTGGTCGGAAACCTTGGCCCCGGAGAACTCGATGTTCTCGACCGTCAGCGTCCCCACCGTGCTGGTGGCAACCCAGATGCCCTTACCGCCGGCATTCTGACCGGCGGCGCGAACGCTGGCCCGCGTGCTTCCCATACCCCGAATGGTGAGGTTTCGCGTTCGGATCTGGCAGACGTCGCCGTTGTATATGCCGGGCTGAACCTCGACCACGTCGCCCGCGCGCGCCTCACCGATCGCCTGGCAGATCCTCGAAAACTGCTTGCCCGGCCCCACCTCGAGCACCGCCGCGGTGGTGAGGGAAGGCAGCCACAGGCAGGCGGCCAAGGCAAGTCGCAGGGACTTGGAAATCATTGGATTGCACCCCTTATATCGGCGGAACGGCCACAACGTAACACCCCGCCTCCAGTAGCGTTACCTCAACCAGACTGCTTACTCTGAGAATAACACCAACCGGGCGCCTGGGTTGCGCGACCTCTTCTCGTGTCGCCTCTACACTGTGAAATACTGGCCCTTCATGGCTCGTTTCCGGCCGTCGGCCGAAGTTGACCGCGCCGACCTGTCGCGTTTCGGCTACGCCCAGGAGTTGTTTCGCGGCATGGGCGGCTTCTCGAACTTCGCGATCTCCTTCTCGATCATTTCGATTCTGACCGGCGCGGTCACCCTCTATGGCTATGGATTGGAAATGGGCGGGCCGCTCGAAATGACGCTCGGCTGGCCGCTGGCGACCTTCTTCATGCTCCTGGTGGCGGCCAGCATGGCCGAGCTGTGCTCGGCGTACCCGACCTCCGGAGCGATGTATCACTGGGCGGCCGATTTAGGCGGCCCGGCGTGGGGATGGTTTGTCGCCTGGCTGAACATTCTCGGGTTGATTGCGGGGCAGGCGGGCATCAACTACAGTTGCGCACAATTCATCCTTCCATTTCTGGATATTTCGGCCACGCCACCCCATCTTTTCCTTTGTTTCGCGTTTATTACGCTCAATCAGGGCTTGTTGAACCATTACGGGGTTCGTCTGGTGGCCATCCTGAACAATCTCAGCGTAGCGGTCCACATCCTCGGTGTGGCGGTCATCGTGGCCGTCTTATTCTGGTGGACACCCCGGCAGCCGGTCGGGTTTCTGTTCACCGCGGTCAACAGCAACGGACGCAGTTGGTACTGGTGGGCCTTTTTACTCGGACTGTTGCAAGCGCATTGGACGTACACGGGTTTTGACGCTTCGGCGCACATGGCCGAAGAGACGGAAGACCCGCGCCGGCGGGCGCCGTGGGGCGTGTTCCTTTCGGTGGCGGTGGCCGCCGTGGTCGGCTACATGCTGTTGTTGGCGTTGACGCTGGCGATTCGCGATATCCCATCGGCGCTCGGGGCGCGGGATGCGCGAGGGAACGCGATTCCGGCGGCGATCGCGATCCTGCAAGGGGCCGCCGGCGAGCGGTTCGGCAGCGCGTTGGCGGCGCTGGCGTCGATGGCGATGTGGTTCTGTGGGCTGTCCTGTGTCGCTTCGGCCTCGCGCGCGGTCTACTCGCTGGCTCGCGACCACGGCACGCCGTGGCCGGAGCTGCTGCGGCGCGTGAACCGTAAGCACGGCACGCCGGGACCGGCGATCTGGCTGGTGGTGGCGCTGTCGCTGGCGGCTATGGCATGGGCGGGTGCGGTGCCGGTGGTCACCTCGCTGAGCACGGTGGCTATGTATGTCGCTTACATCGTGCCGGTTCTGCTGGCGTGGCGCGCGCGGCGCGCCGGCTCCGGCTGGACGCGCGAGGCGGTCTGGACGCTGGGGAGGCACGGCGGGCTGATCAACCTGGTGGCGATCGTTTACACTATTCTGATCTGTGTTGTGCTGGTGATGCCGCCGAATCAACTGGCCGGCTGGACGCTGGCAGGCCTGCTGGCGCTGCTGACCCTGATGTGGTTCGGCCGCGTGCGACGGCTCTATCGCGGGCCGGAATGGAGTCGCCGGTCGCATCGGGTCGAGGAAGGAGTCGGTCATCCATGATGGCTGGTGAAATCGTTAGCCGGCATATGCCCGAAGGAAAGCTGTTCGTCGACGGGGGCTGGCGGGAATCGTCCGGCGACCAATCGATCGACATCATCAACCCGGCCACCGGCGCGCGTTTGGGCCGGGTGGCCGACGCGACCGCCGCCGACGTGGACCGGGCGGTCGCCGCCGCCCGCTCGAGCTTCGACCGCAAGAGCTGGCGTGGCAAAGATCCCTCCGAGAAGGAGCGGATACTCTGGCGTTTCGCCGACCTGCTGGAGAAGCACCAGGACGACTTCGCCCTGCTCGAGTCGCTCGAAAACGGCAAGACGGTGCGAGAGGCGCTGCGGGCCGACGTCAAGCCGGCGATCGACGCGCTGCGCTATTACGCCGGCTGGGTCCGCCGGATCTATGGAGAAACCATCCCGGTCGACGGACCGTATCTGAACTTCACGCTGCGCGAGCCGGCGGGCGTGGTCGGCGCCATCGTCCCTTGGAATTATCCGACGGCGCTGGCGATCTGGAAAATCGCTCCGGCGCTGGCTTGCGGCTGCTCGGTGGTGGTGAAGCCGAGCGAATTGACGCCGCTGACGGCGTTGAAGCTGGCGGAGCTGGCGACCGAGGCCGGCGTGCCGGCGGGCGTCGTCAACGTCGTGACCGGGTACGGTCCGACGGCGGGCGAGGCGCTGGGGCGCCACATGGACGTCGACAAGATCAGCTTCACCGGCAGCATCCGCACGGCGCGCGCGCTGTTGAAGGCGTCGGCCGAAAGCAACCTGAAGCGGGTGAGTCTCGAGCTCGGCGGGAAGTCGCCGAACATTATTTTTCCGGACTGCGACCAGCAGGCAGCGGTGAAATCGGCCTTTTTCGGCATCTTCGCCAACAAGGGCGAGGTGTGCAGCGCCGGCTCGCGCCTGCTTCTGCACGCCGACATTCACGATGAGTTTCTCGAAAAACTGGCCGCCAGGGCGCGCCGCATGAAGGTGGGCGACCCGCTCGATCCGGCCACCGAGATGGGCTCGCAAATCTCGGCGCCGCAGATGGAGCGCATCCTCGGCTATATCGACACCGGCGTCCGGGAGGGGGCGCGGCTGGTTTGCGGAGGCGAGCGCGACACCGAAGGAGCGAAGGCGAACGGATTCTTCATCAAACCGACCGTCTTCTCCGAGGTCGATCCGCGCATGAAGATCGCCCAGGAGGAGATCTTCGGACCGGTGCTCTCGGTGATCCGCTTCCGAGATGCCGGCGAGGCGGTCGAAATCGCCAACGGGACCATTTACGGCCTGGTGTCGGCGGTGTGGACCCGGGACATCGCGCTGGCACACCGGATCGCCGGCGAGATCAAGGCCGGGTCGGTGTGGATCAACACTTATAACGGTTTCGACAGCGCCTCTCCGTTCGGCGGGTACAAGCAGAGCGGTTTCGGCCGGGACCTGGGCGCCTATGCGCTCGAGCAGTACACCAGCGTCAAGTCGGTCTGGGTGGCGCTCGGATGACCTTCGAGGAGATTCGCGACCGTTTCGCGGCCGACGGGATCCACCGCGTCAAGCTGGGCGCCTTCGACATGGACGGCGTTCTGCGCGGCAAGCATGTCAGTCTCGAGAAGTTCCAGTCGGCGGCCGGCTCCGGAGCGCCGACGGGCGCACCGCATTCCGCCCTCGGGCGGATCGGGAGCCCGTCGCTCAAACCAATCAACGGTGAAACCGCCGTTGACTCAGGGGGGATGGGATTCAGTGACGTGATTTTCGGCTGGGACATCGGCGACGTGCTCCTGGACAACGTGAAGCTCACCGGCTGGCACACGGGCTATCCCGACGCGGTGGCGCGGATCGACCTGGACACGTATCGCGCCATTCCCTGGGAGCCGGGCACGGCTTTGTTCCTGCTGGACCTGTACGACAAGGGCGGGCGTCCGATGGAGGTCGCCCCGCGGAGTCTGCTGCGCCGCGTGATCGCGAAAGCGGAGTCGCTGTGGTTCCGGGCGTCGTTCGCCGCCGAGTACGAGTTCTGGTTCTTCCGCGAGACCGCGCATTCTCTGCGCGAGAAAGGCTTTCATAACCTGACGCCGCTTTCGCCGGGAATGTTCGGCTACAGTGTGGTTCGCGCCTCGGCCAACGCCGGACTGGTCACCGATCTCATCGACAAACTGAAAGAATTCCGGATTCCGCTGGAAGGCCTGCATACCGAGACCGGGCCCGGCGTCTACGAGGCGGCCATTACCGTCGACGACGCGATGGCGGCCGCCGACAAAGCCGCGCTGTTCAAGACCGCCGTCAAGGAGCTGGGCGCGCGCCACGGTCTGACGCCGACCTTCATGGCCAAGTGGAGCGCCGATCTGCCCGGCTCGAGCGGTCACCTCCACCAGAGCCTGTGGGACCGCGAGCATCAGCACAACCTGTTCCATGCCGAAGAGGGTTTGTCGGCGGTGATGAAGCACTACATCGCGGGGTTGGTCGAATTCCTGCCCGAGCTGATGCCGATGTTTTGCCCGACCATCAACTCCTACAAGCGCACGGTACCCGGCACCTGGGCGCCGATCAACTCGACCTGGGGCCTGGACAATCGAACGACCGCGGTGCGGGCGATCCCCGGCGGCGCGAAATCTACCCGCGTCGAGATGCGCCTGACCGGGGCCGACATCAACCCGTACCTCGCCATGGCCGCGTCCCTCGCCGCCGGCATCGAAGGAATCGAGCGCCAGATCGAGCTTCCGCCGGCGACCATCAACGCCTACCAGGCCGCGCAGGCGCCGGCGCTGGCGCGGAACCTGGCCGACGCCACCCGCCGTTTCCAACAAAGCGACATGGCGCGCCGCTGGTTCGGCGACGAGTTTGTCGACCACTACGCCGCCACGCGAGATTGGGAAGTGCGGCAGTTCGAGAAAGCCGTCACCGATTGGGAGCTGGCACGGTACTTCGAATCGATTTGAACGGAAGGCGTCAGGGCCTCGGCTCGGTTCTCAACCGGAATCGCTGGATCTTGCCGGACGCGGTTTTCGGCAGCTCACCGACGAACTCGATCCGCCGCGGGTACTTGTAAGGGGCGATACGGTTCTTGACGAATTCCTGGAGCTCGCGCGCCAACACCGCCGAGCCGGCCGCCGGCTTGAGAACCACGTACGCCATCGGACGCTCGACGCCGGAGTCCTCCTGGTAGGGGACAACGGCCGATTCCAGCACCGCCGGATGCTCGACGAGGGCGGTCTCGACCTCGATCGGCGAGACCCATTCGCCGGAGACGCGGAACATGTCGTCGGAGCGGCCGCTGTACCAGAGAAAGCCGTCGGGGTCGGCGGTGAACTTGTCGCCGGTCGCGAACCAGCCATCGCGGAAACGGCCGGCGGTGAGTTCGGGCCGGTTGTGGTAGCCGGCGGCGATGCTGTCGCCGCGGACTAACAGATCGCCGTCGTCGTCGATCCGGATCTCGTAGCCGGCGACCGGGAGGCCCACGCTGCCGGGCTTGATCCGATCCGGGCGGGAGGAGGCGTAGATGTGCAAAGCCTCGGTCGAACCGATGCCGTCGAGTAAAGGAAACCCAAAGCGCTCCCGCCAGCGGAGGCCCAGCGCGGCCGGCAGCGGCTCGGCGGCGCTGACGCCCAGCCGCACGCTCGACAAGTCAAACGGATTGCCGGCGTCGGTCTCGCCGAGCATCGCGGCGTACAAAGTCGGCACGGAAAACAACAGCGTCGGCTTCGTGCGGTGCACGATCTCGAGAATCACGCGGGCCTGCGGCTTTCCCGGATAGAGCACGGTCCGGGCGCCGGTATAGAACGGAAACATCAGGCCGTTTCCGAGTCCGTAGGCGTGAAACAGCTTCGACGGCGAGAAGGTGACGTCGTCGGGGCCAATATCCAGAACGCCTCGCGCGTAGTGTTCCGAACAGTACATCCAGTCGCGATGGCGATGCACAGCCGCCTTCGGCGCGCCCGTGCTGCCGGAGGTCCACAGCCAGAAAGCTGGGTCGTCCTTGTGTGTCGGATGGGGCTCGAGGTCCGGCGACTGACCCGCGAGCCATGCGTCCCACTCGCCGGCGACCAGCAGGCTTGCGCCGCCGGCGATCCCGGCCAGCTCACCGGCGCGCGACGGCTCGACGACGACGACGCGGGCGGCGCTCTCGGCAAGGAAGTACTCGTAGTCGGGCGCGCGCAGGGCGGTATTCGATGGCACGGCGATCGCTCCGATCTTAATCGCGGCGAACCAGGCGACGACGAATTCGGCGCTGTCAAAGAGCAGCAGCAGCACACGATCGCCAGGTCGCACGCCCATCGAGCGGAGCCCGTTGCCCAGGCGGTTGACGCGCCGCTGAATGTCGCGGTATGTATACTCGACGCCTTCCGAGAGCACGGCGAGCTTATCGCCGCGACCTTCCCGTTCATGCCGGTCGAGAAAGAAAGACGTCAGGTTGAAGGATTCGGGAAGGCGGATGCTCATGGCTCGCGGCGCACGTATTCAAACTCGAAGGGTTTGCCGTTGATGCCGTGCGATGGCCGCGCGATCCAGTTGGCGATCTGGTCCGGCTGGCGGACTCCGACCATCAGGTTCCGCACATAAGCGCGGTCGGGGCCGCTGGGAAGGAACTCGTCGCGCCGGGCCTCCCATTGTTCGGGGGTGAGCAGCCTGCCGTCCGGGTCGAAGGGATGGCCGGCGTACTCGCCGATGCGGCGATGGAACCGCTTGGCGGGCAGTTGCAGCCGGAACGGGATGCCGAACTCCGCGATCACGGCGTTCCAGCGCGCCAGGCACTTCTCGCAGTCGGCAATGTAAGCGTCGCGCAGGATTTCATTCATCGCGTTGCGCAACGGCACATCGGAGGTCTCCCAGCCCGCCGCGCCGCGCCGCCAGACCGACGTCGCGCCTTCGATCGCCTGGTGATCCTCGAAGGTCTCCTCCCGGTCGCGGCCCTTGAGACCGGCGGCGAAGAAGGCGGCGGCGTTGGCGGAGATCTCACCGCCGAACAAGTCCAGGCTGACGCTGAACCAGAGATTAATGTAGCGCTGGAGGGTCTCGAGGTCGATGGCGCCATGGCGGCGCACGTCGTCGTCGCCGGTCGAGCGCAGAATCTCGCAGGCGCGCCGCACGACGCGCCGCACGCCGGACTCGCCGACGAACATGTGGTGCGCTTCTTCGGTCAGCATGAAGCGCGTGGTGCGGGAGAGCGGATCGAAGCCGCTCTTGGACAGGGCGATCAACTGGTATTTGCCGTCGCGGTCGGTGAAAGTGGTGAACATGAAAAACGAGAGCCAGTCGTCGATCGGCTGGTTGAACGCGGCGAGAATGCGCGGCTTGTCCTGGTGACCGCTGCGGCGCTCGAGCAGCGCTTCGCTCTCCTCCCTGCCGTCGGGCCCGAAGAAGGAATGCAGCAGGTAGACCATCGCCCACAGGTGGCGGCCTTCTTCCACGTTCACCTGGAACAGATTGCGGACATCGTACAGGCTGGGGCCGGCGTGGCCAAGCATCCGCTGCTGCTCGACGCTGGCCGGCTCGGTGTCGCCCTGGGTTACGATCAGTCGCCGCAACGTGCTGCGGTATTCTCCCGGCACCTCCCGCCAAACCGGCCGGCCGTAGTGATCGCCAAATCCGATTTTGCGATCCGGCTCCGGCGGCGCCAGAAAAATTCCCCAGCGATAGTCCGGCATCCGGATGAAATCGAAGTGCGCCCACCCGCCTGGCTCGACCGAGACTGCCGTGCGCAGGTAGACATCATGGGCCTGGAAACCGGACGGCCCCATCTCCCCCCACCAGTTCATGTAGTTGGGGTGCCAGTGCTCGAGCGCCCGGGTCAGCCGCTTGTCGCCCGCCAGATTGACGTTGTTCGGAATGCGGTCGTAGAGCGACATCATGTCCTCCGCCAGTCAAAGCGCGGCCGCTCCGGTTTGCCGTAGAGCGCCAGCGCCCCGCGCTCTCCGGTGGCGTTTGGCCGCGAGAAGATCCAGTTTTGCCATGCCGAGAGGCGGCCGAAAACCTTGGTGTCGGTGTTTTCCGGGCCGGCCCCGCGCAGGTTGGCCTCCATGCCGGTCAGCGCATCGGGGGAAAAGCTGGTTCGCTCCTCGGCGGCCAGGCGCAGCGCGTCGTCCCAATCGATTTCGTCATAGATGGCGGTGACGAGGCCGGCGTTGAGAGCCGCCCGGGCGTCATAAGCCTGGCGGCGAGAGAGCGCGGCCTCGACGCGCGCCGGCGAGGCCATGAATCTTGCCGCCAGCCGCGAGACCCCATTCGAGGCCGCCAGCGGGCCGGCGTTGAGCGGGCTGGTGGCGATCCGGACCCCCTCGATGTCGAGCATGTAGATGCGATCGGCGGCCAAGGCCAGCTCGAGCAGGCTGCCGGCGAAGCACGAGCCTCGATCGACCACGGCGAAGAAGCTCTTGCTGGTGAGCTCGAGGCGACGCAGCACTCGAGCCATCAGCAGACGAATCTCGTTCGCCAGCCAAGGCCGGTTATCGTCGGGCAGATCCAGGTCGCCGGCCAGAGCGGCTTCGAGGTCGCCGCGAGTCTTCAACAGAACCAGGCCAATGTCCCCGTAGTGGAAGCGCAACCGAAGGAGTACGTCATCCAGCTCGCGAAATGCGCGAAGCGCCCAAGCGGCGAACTGTTCACCCGGCTTTGGTCCAAACACGGTGAGATGGGCCACGCGTTCGACCCGGTTACAGTCCAGGCGAACAAACCGGTAGTCGACGCCGGCGTCGCTCGCACTGCCCGCCAGCGGCTCGAGACGGATGCCCGGCGCGCGCCCGCCGCGGCCGTCGCCGGCGAGCTCAAGGGCGCGCTTCCTGACGACCTCGAGGAACGGGCCGCGCGGAACCACCTCGTCGACCAGTCCCCACTCGACAGCGCGGTTCCCCTTCACGCCTTCAGCCAGCGTGGCGAACACGTCGGCCCGGTCCCGCCGGACTTTGCGCTTGTCGACCAGCCGCGTCAGCCCGCCGGTGCCCGGCAGCACTCCGAGCAGCGGAATCTCCGGCAAGCTGACCGCCGAGGCGCCGTCTTCGACCAGAATGATCCGCTCGCAGGCCAGCGCCAGCTCATAACCGCCGCCGGCCGCCGTTCCGTTGAGCGCCGCCAGGTAGTGCTGGCCGGAGTTGGCGGAAGCGTCCTCGATGGACATCCGCGTCTCATTGGTGAACTTGCAGAAGTTCACCTTGAAGGCGTGGGCGGCGCCGGCCAGCATCTGAATGTTGGCGCCGGCCGAGAAAACGCGGTCCAGGCCGCCGGTGAGGATGACCGCGCGCACTTCCGGGTGCTCGAAACGCAGGCGCTGCACGACGTCGGCCAGCTCGATGTCAACGCCCAGGTCGTAGGAGTTGAGCTTCAGCTTGTAGCCCGGATCGAGGGGCGCGTCTTCGGCGACGGCCATCGTCAACCACGCCAGCGGCGGCTCGATGTTCAGGCGCCAGTGGCGGTATCGGCTCGGGTCGGTTTCAAACTCCGGCGGAAGCACGGAGTCCATTCTACTCGCAGAAGCTGTCAGCAGTCAGCGATCAGCAGTCAGCAACCGAGGTGCGAGGCGCTGGCGGATCTTGCTGGCGCTATACTGTTGCCATGAAGACCTCTGCCCTGGTGCAACCAGCGGTCAAGGATCTCTACGAGCAGGATTTCTTCGAATGGACCGTCCGCAGTGCCGCGTTGATCCGCGCCGGCCGCTTTGCGGAAGCTGACCTGGACACATCGCCGAGGAGATCGAGGACATGGGCCAGAGCGAACGCCGGGAGTTGGAAAACGTCTCAGTATCCTGGTCAGCCATTTGCTCAAATGGGGTTTCCAGCCCAAGCGTCGTGGTCGGAGCTGGCGAGCCACGGTTCGCGTCCGAAGAGCCGAGTTGGTGCGCCTTCTGGAGGACATGCCCAGCCTGCGGCTCCACCTTCGGGAACAGTTGCCCCAGGTCTACACGACGGCTGTGGAACGGGCAATCGCCGAAACCGACTTGACGGATGACGTGTTTCCGCCGGCCTGCCCTTTCTCGCTCGAAAATTCGAGATATTCTTGGCGATGACTTAGTCCAGCAGGTCGGCCAGATCCGCCAGGTCTTTGGGGCGACCGGCGGCCAGTTTGTTGGCCCGAAATGCGCGAAGGCTCAGAAAAACCACCGGCACGCCGTCTAACTCGCCGGTGGCGCGATCCGACCAGGCGTCATCGAAGTCCAGGCCGGTCAGCGACGTCATCAGGTCGATCCGATAAGGCGCAACACCGAGCTGGACAACCTGTTCCGGCATGAGAAAATCTTCAGCCTTGATTTCCGTGGACGCGAACCCGAACTCGAGCAACACGGTCTCCACTTTGGCCGCATTGGCTTCCGAGATGCGGAGGAAGATATCGATGTCGCCCGTGTAGCGTGGGATGCCGTGCAGTGCGCGGGCATGAGCGCCGACGATCAGGTACTCAACGCCGTGGGCGTTTAGTAACTGTAAGAACTCTTTCCAGTCGGGGTGCAGAGGCATCGTCGGGTCCATGCAGTATGGCTCGCAACCAGGAGACCAGCTCGAGGCGCTGCGCGGGAGTCATGGCGCGGTATTCAGCGCGGTCGGCCTGATCGGCTTCCTGGTGGCCACGAAACCTGGCGATCTTCAAGCCCGTCATTGTTCTATTCTACCGCGCAGTCACGGTCAGCCCGCTGCCAGTGAGTGACGATCGCCGGTTGCCGACCGGCTACTTCACCGTCCACTCCTGAATCCCGGCCGACCAGTTGGGTTGCATAGTCACTTGCAATCGCAGGCCGGTGGTCGTCACGGGCTGAAAGGCGACTTTGTTGTACTGATCCGGGGCGACGCCGAAGGATCCACGAACCTCGACGGGTTTCCATTCGGCGCCGTCCTTGTACAGCAGGCGCCAGGAGGCGGGGACGCGCACCTGGCCGCGGCCGGTATCGTCGAACCAGTAGACTTCGCATTCCGAGACGGCCGCCGGCTGAGGGAAGGCATACTCGATCCATTCGGTCGTTCCGCGGGTGCCACCAGTCAAAGTATGATTCGGCGTCGCCCGACGAGCGCGGATCCTCAATCACCGGCGATGAGGTACGTGATCACCCAGCGGCCGGCCTTTTTCTCGAATCCCGCGCGGAAATCGATCGGGCTCCTTGCTTCGGTTCGCAACACATAGCCGGTCCGTCCACCGCAAGAAACTTTCCACCAGGGCGACTCGGGCCGGTAGCCATCCGGTGTGACCTTGACGATATCGAAGGAAAGCCGCGCCAGCACCGGAGCGGTAGCGCTGGACTGGGATCGGAGAGCGACTCCGGATCCAATCACGGCCAGGTGGAAGTACCCGTCGAGGTCAGGCCACCGGCTATGGACATAGGGGGCCCAGAATTGGTTCCCTCCTTCTCTGAACGAGCCGCCCATCGCCAGAATCTGAGCGAGTTCTTTCCAGACCTCGCTCGATTGTTGCTCCGGCCGCCACATGTCACGAAACTCGGCCACGCCGCCGTCGCCCCCAAAGCTGTTCCTAATCGCCGGGTCGAGAAGCCGCAGCAGGGCCGGCGCATCCTTGCGCCGGACGATATCCACAAGCCGGCGGCGGAATTCAGCGAAGGATGGATTGCGGTCTCCTTCATCGTAAGGAGTCAGACGCCC
>Ga0247727_10013778_pt1 | contig 13562 bp, 8 predicted proteins | sample WisWelCaveWW1625_FD_202498 | JGI IMG/M metagenome (GOLD analysis project Ga0247727, IMG submission 202498) | Biofilm microbial communities from Wishing Well Cave, Virginia, United States - WW16-25 | ecosystem: Environmental > Aquatic > Deep subsurface > Groundwater > Cave microbial mat | place... | reverse complement strand
ACCCTTTGTCGTCGAAGACCTGGGTCATTCCTTCCTTGTAGGCAAGGATGGCCTTGAATTCTTTCGCATCCGCCACTTTGGGTTCTCCTCACCCTTTCCGCGTGTTCGTCCTTGTCGCTCCGCTCAAGCACGAACGCGAATATCGACGCCCGCCGGCAGATTGAGACGGCTGATGGAGTCGACGGTCTTGGCGGTCGGATCACTGATCAGAACCAATCGCTTGTGAGTACGGATTTCAAACTGTTCCCGACTCTTCTTGTCGATGTGAGGTGACCGCAACACGGTGTAGCGTTCCACGCGAGTCGGAAGAGGAATCGGTCCCGCGACGCGCGCGCCCGTTCGCTTCGCGGTTTCGACGATGTCTGACGCGGACTGGTCAAGCGCTTCGTGGTCGTACGATTCCAGTCGAATGGTGATCTTTTGGTGGTTGTGCATGGGATCGGTCTTCACCGGGCGCCAAATGTTCACCCACCTTCAGTGACTCGAAGAAATGGCGACAAAAAGCGCATCACACCATGGCCACCCTGCTTCACAGCGGAGGGCTTCAGCAATGGCGTGCTCCGACTTTCCTGGAGTCAGAAAATGGGAGTTGAACATCGTAGGTCTGGTGGAAACCGAGTCAATCTTTCTTTTTGCCAGTCTGGCCCCGGCAAATGGGGACTCTGGCCGCGGCGCAACCCAAAGGGACGGCGGCAATGGGGCTCTCGCCTGGAGGGCATGGCGGGCCTCCGCCTCTCTAGAAAAAGCCCGGCCCGGTTCACTGCGTTAATTAGCAGTGTGCTCATCCCAGAACTCCGTGTCGAAGCGTCGGAGGTTCAAAAAAACAATTGCAAGCAGCTTTGAGGCAACGAGTTGCGACCGACTTTCCATCCTGTTCATGAAGCACCCGGGCTAGAAACGCAACTGCTGCGCGACCTCCTCGGGAACCGGCCAGTAGTCGCTCGGCTCAACCGTGAAACTCGCTCGCCCTTGGGACAGAGACCGGATCGCGGTCGAGTAGCCGAAGATTTCGGCCAGAGGCACCGTGCCGCTGATGGTCACCGGGTCGGCGGTCGTGTCCATCTCCTCCAGACGCCCTCGGCGTCCGCTGAGGTCCCCCAGAACCGCCTTCATGTACTCGGCCGGCGTCACGATGGCGAACCTCATGATCGGTTCGAGGAGATCCACCCCGGAAAGCTCCATGGCGCGACCGAATGCATGGGTGGTCGCGGCCACCATCGCAATCTCGGTGGACTCCATCTCGCGAACTTCCCCATCACAGATCACCACTCGAACGCGCACGATCGGGTACCCGAGGTCGAGCCCCGACCGCAATGCCCCCTGCGCGGCAGCCCGGATCGGATCCCAGAAGACCCTCGGCACCCGCTCTTTGTCGAGGCGTATCTCGATGGCGGGAACGATTTCCCTCTGGGGCTCGACGCGCAGGCGGATCCTGCCGAAATGGTTCCGGCCGCCGATCTGACGCTCGAAGACCTCGTCGACCTCTGCGGCGTTCCGGACAGTCTGGCGATAGGCGACCCGCGGTTTTCCCAGGCGGACCGGCACCTTGAAATCCCGGGTCAGGCGGTTTCCAAGGATCTCCAGATGCAGCTCTCCCATGCCGCTGACGACTGCCTGCCCGGTTTCCTCGTTGATCTCGAAACGAAACGTCGGGTCGTCGCGGGCAAGGATTCGCAACGCCTCGTCCAACGCGTCCCGATCCGCGGAGGTGCGCGGTTCGATCGACATCGAGATGACGGTCTGGGGGAACAGCATCCCCTCCAGCTCGACGGCGTGCTTCTTGAGGCACAGCGTGTCGCCGGTCTGGACATTGCGCAGTCCGACTGCGGCCACGATCTCGCCGGCACGGGCGACCTCCACCGATTCGCGCTCGTCGGCATGCATCACGAACAGCCTCCCGATGCGCTCCACCTTGTTGATGCGCGGCACGTAGGCGTTGTCCCCGGGACGAAGCTCCCCGGAATACATCCGCAGGAATGTCAGATCCCCGTGCGGGTCGTGGATGGTCTTGAATGCCAGTGCGAGAAGCTCCCCGCCGGGATCGGGCTTGAACTCCTCGGTGCTCTCGGACCCCACTCGCCGCGCGCGCACCGGGCCGACGTCCAGCGGTGAGGGCAGGAATTGCACGACGGCGTCGAGCACCGGCTGGACTCCGAAGTTCCGCAGGGCCGCCCCACCGAACACCGGGACCACGCGCCGCGCGATGACGCTTCGGCGGATCGCGGCCGCCAGATCGGCGGCTTCGATCGTGCGCTCGTGGACGTACATCTCCATCAAATCCTCGTCTTCGCTCGCCACTTTCTCGATGAGATCCAGACGCGCCTGTTCGGCTCTCTCCCGCAGGTCCGCGGGCACCGATTCCTGCAGGATCGTTTCCCCGAGGCTGTCCTCCGGGAAGCGCAGCAGGAGTCGGCGGACGAGGTCGATCACGCCGACCCTGCGACTCTCGTCGATCAGCGGGATCTGCACTGAAACGGCGTTCACACCCAGGCGATCGCGGATCGAAGCCACGGTCTTGTCGAAGCTGGATCCGGTCCGATCGAGCTTGTTGACGAAGGCGATACGCGGCACCCGGTAGCGGTCCGCCTGCCGCCATACGGTCTCCGACTGAGCCTGAACGCCCGCGACACCGCAGAACACGCCGATCGCGCCGTCGAGAACGCGCAGCGATCGCTCCACCTCCGCGGTGAAGTCGACGTGTCCGGGAGTGTCGATCAGATTGATTTGATGGTCGTTCCACAAGCACGTCGTCGCCGCGGAAGTGATCGTGATCCCGCGCGCCTGCTCATCCTGGAGGTAGTCCATCTTGGCGGTGCCCTCGTCGACCGTGCCCATCTTGTGCTCCTTCTTCGTGTAGAAGAGGATGCGCTCGCTGAGCGTGGTCTTCCCGGCATCGATGTGGGCGATGATCCCGACGTTGCGGATCCTGGAGAGATCCAACTCATTTCTCCCGGGTTCGTTCAGGTGAGGGCCCACGGGAGGCTACAAAAAAGCCGTCCGCTGCGGTATCGGACCGCTCGATGCCCAACCGGGATGGGCTGCATGGTACGGGATGGAACCGGCGCGCACGCTCACCAGGCGAAGTGCGCGAATGCCTCGTTGGCCTCCGCCATCTTGTGCGTGTTCTCGCGCTTGGTGTACGAGGATCCCTGCTTGTTGTATGCGTCGAACAGCTCCTCCGCGAGCCGCTTGGCCATCGGTTTCCCCTTCTTGGCGCGCGCCGCATCGATGACCCAGCGGATCGAGAGGCTCTGCTGGCGGTTCTTGCGAACCTCATGGGGAACCTGCAGAGTGGCGCCTCCGACTCGCCGGGATCGAACCTCGACCATCGGCTTGACGTTGCCGAGCGCCGTGTAGAAGGATTCGACCGGATCCTGGTTGGGGATCTTCTTGCCGAGGAGATCGAGTGACTCGTAGAACACCCGCTGCGCAACGGTTTTCTTGCCACCGTGCATGAGGCAGTTGATGAAGCGGCCGACGAGCTTGCTGCCGTAGCGCGGGTCGGGCTGGAGATAACACTCGGTGGATTCGTACTTGCGAGGCATGTGGACTCTCAGCGCTTCACGACTTCGGTTGTTTGGCGCCGTACAGCGAGCGCCCCTGCTTGCGATCGGTCACTCCGGCGCAGTCCAGCGTTCCCCGGATCACGTGGTAGCGGACGCCGGGCAGGTCGCGCACGCGTCCCCCGCGGATCATCACGATCGAGTGCTCCTGGAGGTTGTGGCCGACGCCGCCGATGTAGACCGTCACTTCCTTGCCCGAGACCAGGCGCACCCGAGCGATCTTGCGCAGTGCGGAGTTGGGCTTCTTGGGAGTCATCGTCCGCACCTGGGTGCAGACTCCCCGCTTCTGCGGATTGCCCGTCATCGCGGGAGCCTTGGACTTTTTCCGGCGGGGATTGCGGCCCTTGCGCACCAATTGATTGGTCGTCGGCATCGATGGGTCCTTGGCTCACGGAGAGGTCATCTCCGGTCACCGTCTCTCCTCAACAATTTGTCGCATCCGGCCTTCGCACGGCCAAACGCTGGGCACATCCGGCTCTTGGGCCAGTCCGCAGTACCCGGGCGGAAAGGACCAAGAGTCAACCAACTTCTGGCAGCTTTTCAACTTTGGATCCCAGGACCACGGCAAAGTCTCTCTGGGTGGTCTCTCCGGGTGAAATCGGTCACAGGTCCTCGCCAGAATCAGCTTTGGCTCCTTCTGCAAGGCCTGCGTCACGGGAGAGTTACTCCGGCGACAGATCGAAAGGCGGCTGCTTCGTTGCGCTTGGTCGTCCTAGGCGACCTGCTCGGTTCCGCCCTCCTCGGTCTCCGGGATCTCGATCGTCGCTTCCTTCTTCACCCGCGACTGGTGATAGACCTTGAACCCGGTCCCGGTGGGAACGAGATGTCCCAGGATGACGTTCTCCTTCAGGCCAATCAGCTCGTCCCTCCGCCCGGCGATCGCCGCCTCGGTCAGCACCTTCGTCGTCTCCTGGAAGGAGGCGGCCGAGATCATCGAGTCGGATTGCAGCGACGCCTTGGTGATCCCGAGGAGCATGGGCTCGCCCGTCGCGGGCTTCTTGCCTTCCTTGCGGATCCTCTCGTTGGTTTTGCGGAAGCTGTGCTTGTCGACCAGGGCGCCCGGGAGGAAATCGGTGTCGCCGACGTCCTCGATCTTCACCTTGCGCATCATCTGATTGATGATCGTCTCGATGTGCTTGTCGTCGATGGTCACGCCCTGCGAGCGGTAGACGGACTGCACCTCGCGCAACAGATAATTCTGCAGGTCCTCGACTCCCTTGATGCGTAGCAGATCGTGCGGAACCAGTGGCCCCTCGATCAGAGGATCGCCCGCGCGTACCCGGTCGCCGGACCGCACCAGCAGATGGCGTCCATGAGGCACGAGATGCTCGACCGGCTCCTGGCCGGCCGGCTTGACGAGGATCGTTCGCTTGCCGCGTTTCATCTCCTTCAGGAGCTCGACCGTACCGTCGACCTCGGCCATCACTGCAGGCTCCTTGGGCTTGCGTGCCTCGAAGATCTCCGTGACTCGAGGCAGCCCGCCGGTGATGTCCTGCGTGCCGGTGGCCTCCTTGGGCGTCTTGGCGAGCAGGGTGCCGACCGTCACGAAGTCACCGTCGTTGACTTCGATGTAGGCGCGCTCGGGGATCGGATGGCTGTCCAGGAGCTGACCCTGCTTGTCCTCGATCAGGATCTCCGGATGGAGGTCACCCTTGTGCTCGATCACGAACTTCCGGACCATTCCGCCGGCGTCTCGCTCCTCGCGGATCGTCTTGCCTTCGACGATGTCCTTGAGCCGGACGATGCCGTCGCGGTCCGACAGGATCGGCGTGTGGTGCGGGTCCCAGATCGCCAGGATCGCGTTGGCCTCGAGCTCCTGACCATCGGTGACGTGCAGAACTGCACCGAGGGGAACCGTGAATCGATCCGGCTCCTGCCCCCTTGAATCCTGCACCAGGATCTCCCCCTGCCGGTCCATGACGACCAGGCTGCCGTCCTTGCTCTTGAGGAATCGCAGATGGGTGAGGCTGACCTTGCCCGCTCGCCGGCACCTGACCTCCGACACCGAGAGCTGGCGGGAAGCGACACCGCCGATGTGAAACGTGCGCATCGTGAGCTGGGTGCCGGGCTCGCCGATCGACTGGGCCGCGATGATGCCCGCGGCCAGCCCGAGCTCGACCATGTGGCCACGGGACAGATCCATCCCGTAGCAAAGCTGGCAGACGCCGAGCGACGCCTCGCAGGTCAGCGGACTGCGAACGCGAATCTTCTCGTAGCCGTGCGAATCGACCTTGCGCGCGATCTCGTCGGTGATCACCTCGTTCTCGCGAACGATGACCTTGTCGGTCTCGACATCGACGATCTTGTCACGCGTCACTCGTCCCCGGATGATCTGCCACAGAGGGACGTCCACGCGGTCGCCCTTGTACATCACCGACTTGGAGATCCCGGCCCGCGTGCCGCAGTCGGCGGTCGTGATGACGACGTTTTGCGCCACGTCGGCGAGCTTGCGCGTCAGGTATCCCGAGTCCGCGGTCTTGAGCGCCGTGTCCGCCAGGCCCTTGCGGGCACCGTGCGTGGACGAGAAGTACTCGAGGACGTGCAGCCCTTCGCGGAAGTTGGCGCGAATCGGGATCTCGATGATGCGCCCGGACGGCTTTGCCATCAGTCCGCGCATGCCGGCGAGCTGGCGGATCTGCTCGACGCTGCCGCGCGCGCCCGAATCGACCATCACGAAAATCGGATTGAGCGGCGTGTCGGATCGCTGCGAATCCTTTCTCAGGCCCTCCATCATCTCCTCGCCGATTCGCTCCCGCGCGTGCGTCCAGACGTCGATGACCTGGTTGTAGCGCTCGCCATCGGTGATGACGCCCTTCTGGAACTGGATGTCGATCTTCTCGACCTTGCGGTCGGCCTCGTCGAGGATTTCCTGCTTCGCCTTGGGGATGATGAGATCGGTGGTCGAGAAGGACAGGCCCGACAGCGTCGCCGACTTGAAGCCGATCTCTTTCAGACGGTCCATGAACGCGACCGTGTCGTCCTGGCCGACGATCCGGAACACGTCCTCGATGACCCGACCCAGTCCCTTCTTGTTGAGGGCCATGTTGTAGAACAGGCCGCGCGCCGGGAGGGTGTCGTTGAAGATGACCCGACCCACCGTCGTTTCGACGAGGGTGCCGGTCGACATCAAGGTCCCATCCTTGTTGATGATCTTGCGACCGCTCTCGAGGCGCACCTTGATGCGCGCGTGCAGCTCGATCCTCTTGTCCGAATAGGCTCGGATCAGCTCGAATTCATCGCGGAAGGACTTGCCTTCCCCGCGCGCGCCCGCCTTCTCGGCCGTCAGGTAGTAGCAACCCAGGACGATGTCCTGCGAGGGCGTGATGATCGGACCGCCGTGGGCCGGCGAGAAGATGTTGTTCGGGGCCATCATCAACGTCGCGGCTTCGACCTGCGCCTCATAGGAGAGCGGCAGGTGCACGGCCATCTGGTCGCCGTCAAAGTCGGCGTTGAACCCCTGGCACACCAGCGGGTGGATCTTGATCGCGTTGCCCTCGATCAGGACCGGCTCGAAGGCCTGGATGCCCATCCGGTGGAGCGTCGGCGCACGATTGAGGAGGACCGGGTGGCTGCGGATCACCTCCTCGAGGATGTCCCAGACTTCCGGGTCCTTGCGGTCGAGCATCTTCTTGGCGCTCTTGATGGTATCGGCGTGGCCCAGCTCCTTGAGACGACGGATGATGAACGGCTGGAACAGCTCGAGCGCGATCTTCTTGGGCAGACCCACCTGGTGGAGCTTGAGCTCTGGCCCGACGACGATGACCGACCGCGCCGAATAGTCGACGCGCTTGCCCAGCAGGTTCTCGCGGAACCGGCCCTGCTTGCCCTTGATCATGTCCGTCAACGACTTGAGCGGACGGTTCGATGATCCCAGGACCGGTCGGCGGCAGCGACCGTTGTCGAACAGCGCGTCGACCGACTGCTGCAGCATCCGCTTCTCGTTGCGGATGATCACCTCGGGAGCATTGAGGTCGAGGAGCTTCTTGAGGCGGTTGTTTCGATTGATCAGCCGCCGGTACAGGTCGTTGAGATCGGAGGTGGCGAAGTTGCCGCTCTCGAGCAGGACCAGCGGCCGCAGGTCCGGAGGAATGACGGGGACGACGTCCAGGACCATCCACTCGGGCTTGTTGGGCGAGTCGCGCAGCAGCTCGACCGTGCGCAACCTCTTGATGATGTCCTTCTTGCGCTGCTTGCTGCGAGTGGAGCGCAGCTCGTCGCGCAACTCGCCCGAGAGCTTGCGCAGGTCGAGGTTGTGCAGGAGCTTTCGCACCGCCTCAGCGCCCATCTCCGCCTCGAAGTTCTCGCCGTAGTGCTGGCGGTGATGGCGGTACTCCTCCTCGGTGAGGAGCTGGCCGATCTCGAGGGGCGCCGTGCCCGGGTTGATGACGATGTACTCCTGGAAATAGATCACCTTGTCCAGGGAGGACACCTTGATGTCGAGCAGGTTTCCGATGCGCGAAGGCATCGCCTTGAAGAACCAGATGTGGGCGACGGGCGCCGCCAGGTTGATGTGGCCCATCCGCTTGCGGCGGACCTTGGAATGCGTGACCTGGACTCCGCAACGGTCGCACACGATGTTGCGGTGCTTGATGCCCTTGTATTTGCCGCAGAAACACTCCCAGTCCCGGGTGGGACCGAAGATCTTCTCGCAGAACAGCCCGTCCTTCTCCGGACGGTACGTGCGGTAATTGATCGTCTCCGGTTTCTTGACCTCGCCGAAGGACCATCCACGAATGTCTTCGGGCGAAGCCAGCCGTACCGTGACGGAGGAGTAGTCATTGACCCGATGGAACACGTCAAGCATGGAGACGATCTCCCGCGTTGGGATGCGAATCTGCCAGGAAGTGGTTGGGAACGGCGGGTCTCACTCAGGTCACTCTGCGTTTGTGCAGCTCCATGTTGAGGGCGAGGCCGCGGATCTCGTTGGTCAGCACCTCGAACGACACCGGCGTTCCGGGCTCCAGGATATTGGTGCCTTTGACCATCGCTTCGTAGATCTTGGTCCTGCCCTCGACATCGTCCGACTTGACCGTCAGCAGCTCCTGGAGGATGTTGGCCGCGCCGTACGCCTCGAGCGCCCAGACCTCCATCTCGCCGAATCGCTGCCCTCCGAAGCGCGCCTTCCCGCCGAGCGGTTGCTGGGTGATGAGCGAATACGGCCCCGTCGCGCGCGCGTGCACCTTGTCGTCGACGAGATGATGCAGCTTGAGCATGTAGATCATGCCCGCCATCACGGTCTGGTCGAACGGCTCTCCGGTGCGCCCGTCGAACAGCGTCACCTTGCCGCTCGGCGGCAGACCCGCCTTGATGCACAGCTCGCGGATCTCCTCTTCCCTGGCACCGTTGAACACCGGCGTGATCGCCCGGAACTCGAGTCTCTTCGCCGCCCAGCCCAGGTGCGCCTCGAGGATCTGGCCGACGTTCATGCGGCTGGGCACGCCCAGGGGATTCAGGAGGATGTCGAGCGGAGTGCCGTCCTCGAGGTACGGCATTTCCTCGACCGGAAGGATCTTGGAGATCACTCCCTTGTTTCCATGACGTCCCGCCATCTTGTCCCCGACCGACAACGTTCGCTTGGTCGAGATGAACACCTTGACCAGCTCGAGAACTCCGGTCGGAAGCTCGTCGCCGCGCGACAGCTTGTTGACCAGCTTGTTCTTCTCGTTCTCGGCGGTGTCGATCCGATCGGAGGAGTCCTTGAACGACCGGTACAGGTCGTCGCCCCCCGGCTCGTCGACCCGGGACAGCACGTGCCCGCGAGCGACGTCGAGCAGGCGCCTCAGGTCCGGAAACGCCGCGTCCTCCTCGATCACGACCTTCTCATTCGACCCCGGGTCGATCACCTCCGCTCCGGTCTTCGCCACCAGGCTCGCCATCAGCTGCTCGAGCTCGGTGCGGAACAGACTCAGGAACTGACGTTCCGCCTTGCGGATCCGCAGCAGGTTCTTGGCGCTCTGTTCCTCCGACGTGTCGATGTTGCGCGAGAACTTCTGCGCGTCGATCACGACGCCCTCGATGCCCGAGGGAACCTCGAGCGAGTCGTTCTTCACGTCCTCGCCGGCGCGCCCAAAGATCGCGTGGAGCAGCTTCTCCTCGGGGGTCAGCTCCGACTTCGACTTGGGGGACACCTTGCCCACCAGGATGTCGCCCGGCTTGACCTTGGTGCCGATCCGGACGATCCCGGTCTCGTCGAGGTTGCGAAGCGCCTTCTCGCCGACGTTGGGGATGTCGCGCGTGAACTCCTCGCGACCCAGCTTGGTCTCACGGATCTCGATGTCGAACTCGTTGATGTGAATCGAGGTGTAGATGTCGGCGCGAACCAGGCGCTCGCTGACGATGATGGCGTCTTCGAAGTTGTAGCCGTCCCACACAATGAAGCCGACCAGGAGGTTTCGACCGAGGGCGAGCTCGCCCTGCTGGGTGGAGGCGCCGTCCGCGATCACCTCGCCCTTCTTGATCTTCTGACCCTTGCGCACCAGCGGACGCTGATTGAGGCAGGTCTTTTCGTTGAGGCCGACGTACTTGCGCATCGCGTAGTCGTGTCCGTTGATCTGGACACGGGCGGCATCGACGTGGGTCACGTCGCCGTCCTCGAGGGACGTGACGACCATGCCGGAGTTGCGCGCGACCGGACCCTCCATGCCGGTGGCGACCAGGGGCAGCTCGCCGCGGACCAGCGGCACCGCCTGGCGCTGCATGTTCGAACCCATCAGTGCGCGGTTGGCGTCGTCGTGCTCAAGGAACGGGATCAACGATGCCGAGATGCCGACGATCTGCTGCGGGGAGACGTCCCGGAACTCGACCTCGGTCGCCTCCACCGTCGCGAACTCGCCGGCCTTGCGCGCCATGACGCGCGCGTCGCGGAACTTGCCGTCCGCGAGCACGAGCGTGTCCGCGGGTGTGATGATCGCCTCGTTCTCCTCGTCGGCGCGCAGGTACTTGATCTCGCTGGTCAGCCGGCCGTTCTTGACCTTCTGGTACGGGGTGACCAGGAAGCCGAACTCGTCGAGAGAGGCATAGATCGCCAGAGACGCGATCAGCCCGATGTTGGTGCCTTCCGGAGTCTCGATCGGGCAGATCCGCCCGTAATGGCTGATGTGAACGTCCCGGACCTCGAACCCCGCACGCTTGCGGTTGAGCCCGCCCGGACCCAGCGCCGACAGACGGCGCTCGTGAGTGAGCTGCGACAGTGGATTGGTCTGGTCGACGACCTGCGACAGCTCGCTGCGGCCGAAGAAGTAGTCGATCGCGGAGGAGATCGTCTTGGAGTTGATCAGGGTTCGCGGAGTCGCACTCTCGGGCTGCTCCAGGTTCATGCGCTCCTGGGCCGTCCGCCGGAGCTTGAGGAAGCCCTTGCGGAACTCCTCCGCCGCCAGCTCGGCGATCGTGCGCACCCTCCGGTTTCCCAGGTGATCGATGTCGTCGACCTCTCCCCGGCTGGCGCGCAGGTCCAGGAGATAACGGATCGAGTTGATGATGTCGTCTCGGTGGAGGGTCATCTCCTCGATGCCGATCTGCTGACGGTACTTGCGGTTCATCCGGAAGCGCCCGACCCGACCCAGCCGGTAGCGAGTGGCGTCGAAGAAGCGTTCGTGGAACAGCTCCTTGGCCTTGTCGAGGTTGCTGGGGTTGCTGGGGCGCAGCCGCTGATAGATCTTGAGCAGAGCGCTCTCGTGATTGTTGGTGTCGTCCTCGGCGATCGTGTTGAGGATCAGCGGGTCTTCGAGACTGTCGATCACCTCGAGGCTCTTGAGGTCGCTCGCCAGCAGGACGTCGAGGGTCTCCTTGGTGAGGAGGCTTCCACCCGCGATCAGGATCTCGCCGGTCGAAGCGTCGACGATGTCGCCGACGATGAACTGGCCGAGCAGCTCTTTCTCCGCCTGCTTGACGCTCTTGATCTTGATGACCTTGGTGTTGTGGAACAGGCGGATCAAGGCCTCGTTGGTCGAGTATTCCTCCGACATGGCCCGCAGGAACGCCGTGGTCGGAAACCGGCCGCTCTGGTCGATCTTGATGTGGACCGCGTCCTTCTTGGTGACCGCGAGCTCGATCCAGCTTCCGCGGTCCGGGATGATCCAGCAGGAGTGGAGCTTCTTGTCACCGGTCGCCAGCTCGAGCGAGAAGTCCACGCCCGGGGAACGGTGGAGCTGGGAGACGATGACCCGTTCCGATCCATTGACGATGAACTCACCCCCCCCGGTCATGATCGGGATCTCACCGAGGTACACCCACTCCTCGACCGGGTCGGGTTTTTCCAGGCGCACGCGAATGCGAAACGGTGCGCCGAAGGTCAACGACAGCAGCCGACACTCATCCGGCGAGCATCGCGGCCTCCCCAGCTCGTACCCGATGTACTCCAACGACATGCTGCGGTCGTAGGATTGGATCGGGAACGTCTCGCGGAGAATGGCCTCGAGCCCATCATCCTTGCGCCGGTTGAAGGGCTTGTCCGCCTGCAGGAATTCCTGGTAGGACTTGACCTGGATGTCGGTCAGGGAAGGAATTTCGAAACTGGCCGGGTTGGCCCCGAACCGCCTGATCTCCATGCCGCTCTCGCTCCGTGAACGACTCGAGGATGCGCACCCGGGGCGCGTGAGCCAGACGCGCCCCGGAGGTCAGGAATGGACTTGCTGACCGAAGCCCGCGGAGTCGAGGTCACTTGATCGTGACGGTCGCACCGACGTCCACGAGCTGCTTCTTGATGTCCTCGGCCTCGTCCTTGGAAACGCCTTCCTTGACGGGCTTGGGGGCACCCTTGACCAGGTCGTTGGCTTCCTTGAGCCCCAGGCTGGTGATCTGGCGTACGACCTTGATCACCTGCACGGTCTTGTCACCCGCGATGTCGAGGATGACGTCGAACGACGTTTTGGCCGCGGGCGCCGCATCCGCGGAACCGGCCCCGCCGATTCCCATCGGTGCCATCGCAACCGCCGCCGCTGCCTGGACGTCGAAAACGTCTTCGAAGTCCTTCTTGAACTGCGCGAGCTCGAGGACCGACATGCCCGAAATCGAGGAGAGAAGCTGCTTGGACTTGCCCTCCGGGAGACCGTTGAGCCGGTCAAGAATCTGCTGAGACATCTGAACCATCTCCGTGCCAGGAAAACCGTCTTGCGATCGTGTTCCGACCGCGATGCAGGAAAGCGACAACTGGGTCCCAAAAACTCATGATGCGGGAGAATCGCTCCCCCGCTTTTTTGCCAAGGAATCGGCGAGGCCCGCTGGCGACCACAGAAGGCTGTTCACCACCCCGAGGGTGCCCGTCAGCGGGGTGAGGATCGTCGCCAGCACCTGCGCCAGAAGGGTCTTGCGGTCCGGGATGCTCCTAAACTTCATCACGTCCGCGGGCGGCACGACCGCCTTGCCGAGGAAACCGCCGCGCACCGCGAGCTTGTGGGTCTTGCGGCCCAGCTGGTCGACCAGCTTGACGACGTCGGGCATCCCCTCGCCGCCCCACACGAACGCCGTCGGTCCGAGGACGACTTCGTCGACTGCCTCCGACTGGACCACGTCCCTCAACACCAGACGCGCCAGCGAGGTCTTGACCACGAAGACTTCCATGCCCTTGCCGCGCGCCTGATCACGAAACTCCTCGAACTCCGCCACCGAGAGTCCGTGGATGTCGACGGCGACCATGTCCGGCGCAGTCCCGAAACGGTTCTTGTACTCCTGCGCGATGGTCTGATTGATCCGGTTGGCCATGATCAGACTCCCTCGACGTGGACGCTCGGTCCCATGGTCGTCGACAGCGCCACCGAGAGGAAGTAGTTGCCTTTGGAGGTCGCCGGCCGCAGGGAGCGGATGTAGTGCAGCATCGCGTCCACGTTCTCGACCAGCTTGCTCGCGGGGAACGAGCGCTTGCCGACGGGTGCATGGACGATCCCGGCCGCGTCCGCTCGAACCGTCACCTTGCCAGCACGAAACTCGCGCACGGCGGAACTGACGTCCGCAGAGACCGTGCCGCTCTTGGGCGTCGGCATCTTTCCCTGCGGCCCGAGTACC
>Ga0247727_10013777_pt1 | contig 13562 bp, 12 predicted proteins | sample WisWelCaveWW1625_FD_202498 | JGI IMG/M metagenome (GOLD analysis project Ga0247727, IMG submission 202498) | Biofilm microbial communities from Wishing Well Cave, Virginia, United States - WW16-25 | ecosystem: Environmental > Aquatic > Deep subsurface > Groundwater > Cave microbial mat | place... | reverse complement strand
CATGCTCTTAGCATATCTCATTGCTTTGGTTGCAGCGGTTCCGGTTGGATGGAAGCGAAAACTGTTTGCCTTGGCAGGCGGACTGACGCTCGCCTATGTTTATATGGTTTTGATGATGCGGGTATTTCTGCTCCATTGGTTTGATAAATACTCCACTTTGGAGGTTCTTCGACTGGAAGGATTTGCAAAGAGTGCTGTTGAAATTGCGTATCCCGTCATGGTGTTGAATCCCGGTACGCTTGTGTTTGTGGCGCTGCTGATTGGAGCGGTCCTCATTATCCGTAAGGGCGATTGGAATAAATTAACGGAAACTGCTTCCTAAGGGAAAGACAGAAACTGAGGTACGATAATAATTTTCACTACTGATTTGGTAATTTCGCATTCCATAAATCGAATTACCGGAGTTAAATAGTCTCGTAGCTCAGTTGGTTAGAGCGCTACACTGATAATGTAGAGGTCGGCAGTTCAACTCTGCCCGGGACTACGCACGGGGGGAATTAGCTCAGTTGGCTAGAGCATCTGGTTTGCAACCAGAGGGTCATCGGTTCGAATCCGATATTCTCCACAAATTGGGTGTGAGTTGGGGTGTGAGTGTGGGTGTGTGAGAAAATGAAAAGGCTGTCTGAGGAAGGCAGCCTTTTTTGTTCGCGTAATAAACACCGCTATTTTAGATTGTTCGTTCGGGCTTCCACCTCCATCACCGTTCGGAACGCCACGAAACGGTCTTTGAATTTTTCAGAATATTCCCGCTGCAAGGCAGGGGCGAATTTCAGGCGGTAGGTTTCATAATCAGCCAGGCTGTTGCATAAATATTGAATGGCGTAGGTAACGCCATCGCTTTCATCCCGCTCCAAAATGCGGCAGAGCTTGTATTCGGTGAAAAATCCCGTGCGCATCACATCGGGAATATGGATTTCTTTCATCCATTGCAGCCATTCATCCTGAATTTCAGCATTGACTTTTACGGTGACGTTGTAGAGAATCATCGGGTTGGTTAATTGGTTAATCAGTTTATTGGTTAATTGGTAATACAAAATTCCCGATAAACCAATTAACCAATCACCCGATTAACCAATTTAAAGTTGGTCTCCCCTCAGGAACCGGAACCGCTTGCGCGCTTCGATGAGATAAACGCTGTCTTTATATTTGAAGATTAAATCCTGGTAGTGCTGTTTGGCTTTTTCCTTATCGGCAAGAACGCCTTCATACAATTGAGCCAGCTTGTAGGTGGCGTCATCAGCAAGCAAATCATCGGGATATTCCTTGATGACTTTTTCGAGGAAGCCGGCAGCAGCCGCATAGTCGTGCTTGCTGAGACGGATGTTGGCTTTCATATAATAGATGTCATCGGTCAGCGAATGATTGGGGAAAATCCTCAAAACAGAATCAACCGTCACCATTGCGCTGTCCATTTTGTGCTGGTAAAAGAGCAGGTCAGCATGGGCGAATTTCAGCATGGGCCACAGCGTGGTGTCTAATCCGAGATTGTCCATGATGAACACGGAAAGCTTAATGGCATCATTGGAAATCAATTCTGTCGTGGATGATTTCAGAATATCCAACTGCGCCTGTGCCCACTCGAACTCTCCCCGGTAATAAGAGAGCTTCGCCTGCTTGAACTGCGCCATCTCGCCCAGCGGGTCTTCCATAAAAGTTTTGTCCACCTGCCCGTAAAGCAAAGAAGCTTCCCATATTTCTCCTTTCATGATGTAGAAGTCGCCCAGCTCGAGCTTGAACTCGCCCTTCACCTGCGGGTCAATGCCAGTATTGTTTACGATGTTTTCAAGCAGCTTGATGGCTTCGTCATAATTGTTCAGGTAGAATGCCTGCAGTTCAGCCTTCTCGCGGATGGTGCTTGCCGTGCTGGAATTAATTCCGAATTCAGCAATAAACTTGTCGAACTCCGTGTCGAGAAAAGTCAAATCAGCAGGATTGTAGGCGACCGCATCGGTGATTTTGAGCTTGTAAACGCTCAGCAGTTCCTGTCGCGCGGGCAGGTACATCGCGGTGGCGCGCCCCTTGTCAATCACATATTGAAATGCTTCAATTGCCGCCTCATAATCTTTTTCCGCAACGGCAGAGCGGGCGATGTTTACCAGCCGGTAGCCATTTTCCCTTAACCGCTTGTCGAGCGCTTTTGACTGGATGATGGCGGCTTTAAAACTTTTCTGCTGAATGTAATGCCACACCAGCATCTCGCTGTAATACACCGCCTCGGGATATTTCTGGATGCGCGAGAGCAATTGCGAATGAAGCTCATCGGCAAACTCTTTCCGCTGCACGATATTTTGAAGCAGGTTTCTTACAGTCTGGTTATTGTTGCCACCCTGGTCGAGAAAGAAAAGATAATTCTCGATGGTTTTCTGCGGATTGTTCAGCTTCTCGTAGATATTCGCCAGCTCCAGCGCAAACAGACTGGGGATTCCCATCAGCTCCCTTCCTTTCTCATAAGTTTTCGCAGCGAGTTCCGTCTCATTGTAATTGACAAATGCGCTGGCAAGCTGCACCACCTGCCCGTCATTGGGCTTTAGCATCTTGAGAGCGTTGCCATATTCCTCTTTTCCCTTCGTCAGGTTTCCCTGCTGTATGTAGAAATAGCCGAGGTCAACCAAATAGGTGGGATTGTCGGTATTCTTCTTGATGCTTTTTCTCACCAATTTTTCCAAACCTTCATAGCTGCGGGTATAGAGCAGCGAATTGTAGAGGTAACGGTAATTGGCAGGCGTTGGATTCTTGTCATAGAGCCTGGAGAAAAGCCCGGCAGCTTTTTCATAATCACCGTTGCGGTAGTATTCGAAAGCGAGGTTCTGCTCGGTGTTGTCTTGCGCGAAGGAAAAGAGAGCGGTAAAAACGAGGAGGCTTAGAGTAAAAAGTTGTTTCATTTCAGGAACTAAAACCCAAAGTTAGTACGGTTTGCATTGCAGTTGTGCCGTCATCCTGAGTTCATCGAAGGATGGTGCAGCAACTGCCATGCTTCGATAACTCAGCATGACGCACGCGCACATATGAACAGTCAGTCCAGCGATTTCCTGTCAAGGATAATCTTGGTGAAAATAACCACCAGCCCCACGGTACTCACCACTCCCACAAATGCTGCCATGAATAAAAGCATAAGAATTGTTTTAAAAGAAAAAATCTGAACCAATAACGGCAAGAGCCATGCCGCTATTGCCTTTCCGCCTTGAAATAATTCTTTTGCGGAATAAATTTGAAGAGGATGATTCCCGCAACGCATCCTGCTGCATTTGCAACGGCATCATACCATTCAAAATAGCGGTCGGAAAGGAGCATTCCCTGCATCACCTCAAGCAGAAAGCCATAAGCCGTACAAAGGGTGAAGGCAATTAACATCGGGTATGACAGCAGGATTTTATAAGCATCTTGTTTAAGAAACCCATACAGTGTCAGCACGAGCAGCACAACGAAAACAAACAGGTGCGCAAGCTTGTCAAGGTTGGCGATGTCCCAAATGTTGACGGGCGGAATGTATTTGCCCGGCATCATCGTGAGGATGAAGATGAACAGCGCCCAGAGGAAAGCGGGCAGGGTGTGCTTCAGGAACATGGAATTGCAATTCTAATCTTTTGCCCGCGCAAGCGCGAACTCGAAATGACATCCTCTTTCAAGCTGAGGCGCTATCTGAGTTTATCTGTTCTCTGATAATTTTTTCCAAAAAAAATAAAGATAATTTTTACCTTTATCCGCCCTGTTTCGATCATTCATTAACAAAGCAAAAAACTTAAAGACATGAAAAAACTGATTATCCCAATCGCTTTTCTGCTCCTGGGCTTCCAGAATTTTATCATCGCGCAGTCGGCTGAAATCCTCGATGTGAGGAAAAAAGAATTCCGCGGTGTGCATCCCATTATAAACAAAGCCACCGGCAAGGCGGAAGGATATTACACCTTCTATGTGAATGAAAAGATAGGAGGCGGAAAAATCAATTTCGTCATCATGATTTATGATTTGGAGTTGAACGTCATCAAGCAAACCCCCGTCACCATGTCGAAAGGCTCTACGGTGGAAGCCAGTGTTTACAATGGCAATGATTTCTTTTTCATCTTCCGCGACCTTGGCAGAAAGCAGTTGAGCTACGTCACCATTGACAGCAAGGGCGACATCATCAAAACCAAGGGCATCAAGGAAAACAAATGGGGCGAAGTAGAGGCTGACGTGTTCCCCTCCACCAATGGCGGATTCTTCCTTATCAAGCCCATCAAAGACAAGAAATGGGGATATACGATTGAGCGCGTTGACCGGGAAATCAACACCAAGTGGTTAAAGCAGTTTGTTCCCGAAAGGGGATATGTGTTTGTGGAAGCCATCGAATCGCGTGGCGACCAAATCATGGTGGTGCAAATCGCCATGGAAACGAGGATGTCTAAAAAAGCGCAGGGAAGGTTGATTGCCTTTGATGACAAAGACGGAAAGGAAGTGTTCAGTTACCCGCTGTTTGACGGCACCGTCACCTGCATTCCATCTGCATTCAGGATTGATGATGAGAAAAACATCGTGACCAGCGGAATGTATTTTGAAGGGGAAAAATGGCAGGGCGATAATTCAGACGGCATCTTCTTCCTCAGGCTTTCCCCCGAAGGGAAAAAGATGGTTTATGTGAAGGAAGATTGGAATGCAGGCATCCAAAAGGTGCTGAAGGATAACAAGAACAAAGGCGTGCTCGGCACCAAGCCGAAAGTTTATTTCCACGAAATCATCGAGAAGCCAAACGGCTACCAGGTAATCGGGGAAACCTTCCGCACGGTGGTGAAAGCTGCCGGTATGATGGGCGGATTGGCAGGCACTATATCGAACATAAAAGACCGGGTGACGGGCAGCTACATTGGCGACCCGGATTCACAAGGCGAAGGCGCCTCCGGCTCCTTAGGCTTCAACATTGAAGATTTTGTCATCTTTGATTTCAATAAAGAAGGCGTGATGACGAACATGAGCATTATCAAAAAAGACGTGGTTAAAGTAACCGTTTATCAGCCCTATGCAGGCTTGGGCGGCTTGCGCCTCGCCCGCATCGTTGACGCTCATGGCTTCTTCGGCTTCGCATTCACCACCGAGTTGGTTGACACCAAACAGCAGGTGCTCGTGTCGGATAACATGACCGACAAAGACCCTTACATTGGGGTGAATACCATCGAGGAAGGCAAAGTATCGGAAACGCACAAGATATTAATTAAGAGAAGAACGGCAAGAATGTCAAGCAACAAGGAAAGCGATTTTGTGGGGGTGGTGAAATCAAAACCCGGCTTCATCTGCGTGTATTACTATGACAAGGAAGTGGAGTCAGTAAACCTTTATTTGGAGCAGATAAAACTCTAAGACGTTTTTTTTCGGGAAAGAGGAATTTTCAAAAAGCGAAACCCAGCCGGAAGCCGCCCGAACCAGTGGGGAGGGCATCATTGGTTTCTCTTATTACAGATACATCTATGACACCATTTTGATCGCATTCCGCCCGTTCAGCGATTCTTTTTCTCATCCCGAATCCGCCATAAAAGTCAAAGAACACGCGGTCGGAAACAAAGTGAATGTATCCAAATATGAACTGCACGTCAAAGGTATTTCGCTTTTCATCAAACCAAGCCCCGCCCTCGCAGGGGCGCGCTTCGCTGCCGAAATGCCTGTACCGGAAGTCGGCACCGAAGTAAAACTCTTCCAGCGCAGGTGTGTGCCTTGAGGGATAATAATTGATATTGGCGCTAAAGAGGTATCCTAACTTGAAATTCCTGTCCGTGTTGTAAACGTAGCCTTGGTGAATTGCTTCATAGATCAAGTCGGCATACGTCATTCCGATGCTGCCTCCCACCGAGATGTGTTCAGCTATCCTCCTTTCATAAGCGATAGGAATATCCCCCAGCACAATCGCCAGCGGGTTTATTTTAATCAGGTTAAAAATTTCATTGTCTCTTTTTGTTCTTTCAAAACCCACCTTTGAATAAGTAACGGTCGTTACGGTTCTGGATGAGTCGCGTTCCTGTGAATGAGCAATCATTGCTGTCAGCAGGAAAAAAACAATCAGTGTTTTCGTCTTCATTGGATGGTTGATGAACGTAAATCGGAGCTAAATCTAAAGTAAAAGGGGAAATATTTCAAAGAGTGGTCTGTGAAGTGTGACGGGAGATAGGTTTCATGAGACGATTCCGGAATTACAAAAATATGCAAATCCGGAGTGCAATTTTCTCAATGAAAACCCAAAGGCTGCAATTCAACTCACAGGATATACGGATAACGTTGGCTCTGACGAAGACAACCTCAAATTGTCAGATGCCAGGGCAAGGGCTGTGATGGATTATTTGATTGCTAAAAAAATTCAGCCGGTCAGATTACAGGTAATTGGTTATGGTGAGACAAGACCCGTTACAACAAATACACGGAAGAAGGACGGCATGAGAACAGACGGATTGAGTTTAAAATTATTGGGTTATAGTCATCTCTCCAGTGCAGCCGCTCCGCTCACGATTTCGGTGAGTTCGGTGGTGATGGCTGCCTGGCGCGCGCGGTTGTATGAAATCTTCAGGTCGCGCAACAGTTCATTCGCGTTGTCGGAAGCCTTGTCCATGGCAGTCATGCGGGCGCCATGCTCGGAAGCATTGTTATCAAGAATAGCTTTGAAGAATTGCGTCTTCAGGATTTTCGGAACGAGGTATTCAACAATCTGCTTCTTGTCTGGTTCATAAATGAAATCAGGAACCTTCCTGCTCTTTGCAGATGCAGTTGTTTCAACTTTAGGAATCGGGAGGAATTGTTCATTCGTGAAAATCTGGGTGGCTGCATTTTTAAACTTGCTGTAAACGAATTCCACAGAGTCGTATTTGCCGGTCAGAAAACCTTCCATTGCATAGTCAGCCGCTTTAGAAACCTTCTCGAATGTGAGGCTGCCAAACAAACCCACGAAATCTTTATTGATGGGGTGTGGCTCACGCTTGAAATATCCGTAGCCTTTGCTGCCGATAGTCATCAACTCCACTTTGCCCTGCTTTGCCAAAGCTTTATACTTATCCTGCAGCAAGGAGCGCGTCATCTTAATCAGGTTTGAATTGAATCCCCCGCACAAGCCTTTATCGGATGTAATAAGCACAATCAGCACGCTTTTCACTTCGCGCTTTTTTGCAAAACCTATTTCAACATCGCCTTCGCTGCCCGAGAGTATATTGTTAAGTATCTCCGTAAGCTTGCCGGAGTAAGGACGCATCTGGATAATCGCATCCTGCGCCCTGCGCAGCTTCGCAGCCGACACCATCTTCATCGCCTTTGTAATTTGCTGCGTGGAGATGACCGATTGTATTCGGGTTCGTACTTCTTTTAGTTTGCCACCGGGCATTGTTTACAGTTTACAGTTTAGAGTTTACAGTTTGAGGTTTGTTGATAGGTTCAACTGGAAACTCTAAACTGTAAACAGTAAACTATTTCGAAAATTTATCCGCCAACTCCTTCGCCAATCCTTCAATCTTCTTCACCACTTCATCCTTGAATTCTCCCGCTTTCAATGAATCCAATTCTTTGCGGAAGCGCGCTTCCATTTGCGCATGAAATTCTGTTTCAAAATCCTGGATTTTATTCACCGGCACTTTCTGCAACAAGCCTTTTGTGCCGCAATAGATAATTGCAATCTGGCTTTCCACCGTCAGCGGTGAATGAAGATTCTGTTTCAGAATCTCTACGTTGCGCGCACCTTTATCCAACACGGCTTTTGTGGCAGGGTCAAGGTCAGAACCAAATTTTGAAAACGCTTCCAACTCACGATACTGCGCCTGGTCTAATTTCAATGTTCCGGCAACTTTCTTCATGGATTTAATCTGCGCATTACCGCCTACACGCGATACGGAAATACCTACGTTGATGGCAGGACGAACTCCTGAATTGAATAGATTCGTTTCCAAAAAAATCTGACCATCGGTAATCGAAATCACATTGGTAGGAATATATGCCGAAACGTCACCGGCTTGCGTTTCAATAATTGGCAACGCTGTGAGCGAACCTCCACCTTTCACGATTGGCTTCAGCGATTCCGGAAGGTCATTCATCTTCTTTGCGATTTCATCTTTCTCAATCACTTTCGCAGCGCGTTCAAGCAGGCGTGAATGGAGATAGAACACGTCACCGGGATAAGCTTCGCGTCCCGGAGGGCGTTTTAAAAGAAGCGAAACTTCACGGTAAGAAACCGCTTGCTTCGACAAGTCATCATAAATTATGAGAGCCGGGCGACCTGTATCTCGGAAATATTCTCCAATAGAACATCCCGCAAAAGGAGCATACACTTGTAACGGTGCGGGGTCTGATGCAGTTGCTGCCACAATCACCGTGTAAGACATTGCGCCATAATCTTCCAGCGTCTTCGCCACGTTGGCAACGGTTGATGCTTTTTGACCGCAAGCAACATAGATGCAATAAACGGGTTGTCCTTTTTCGAAAAATTCCTTTTGATTGATAATCGTATCAATTGCGATAGCGGTTTTTCCGGTCTGCCTGTCACCGATAATCAACTCGCGCTGACCGCGACCAATCGGAATCATCGCATCAATCGGTTTGATGCCGGTTTGCAACGGCTCTTTTACCGGCTGGCGGAAAATAACTCCGGGGGCTTTTCTTTCGAGCGGCATCTCATAGAGTTTGCCGGTAATCGGACCTTTGCCGTCAATCGGCTCGCCAAGTGTATTCACTACCCGACCGACCATGCCTTCCCCTACATTGATGGAGGCGATAACTCCGGTGCTGCGAACGGTGTCGCCTTCCTTAATTTCCTGCGAGCTGCCCATGAGTACCACGCCTACATTATCTTCTTCGAGGTTCAGCACGATGGCGCGTACTTTATTTTCAAATTCCACTAATTCTCCCGCTTTCGCTTTCGTAAGTCCGTACACGCGTGCGATGCCGTCTCCGACTTCGAGCACGGTGCCTACTTCTTCCAATTCCGATTCCGATTTGAATTCCGCCAACTGCGTTCTTAGTATCGCAGAAATTTCATCAGCTTTTACTTCTACCATGATAGATTCGTTTTGATTTCCGTTAACGTAATTTTTTGAGATATTCATTGTTGTCAAAATCTTTTCTGATGGTGCTTAGATGCCTTGCGATACTGGCGTCATACTGCTTATCGCCATATTGCAGCACAAATCCACCCACTAAGCTTTCATCCACTTCGGTGGTGAGGTGTATGTTTTCCAACTGTGCCTGCTGCTTTAATTTATGGAGCAGCGCATCCACCTGGTTATTTTCAAGAGGCGCGGCTGAGGTAATCTTCACCTGTGTGATATGCTTGTGCTCATCATATTGAATCAGGAAACTGTTAACTATTTCTTTCAAATACACTTCTCTGCTTTTTTTCACCAGCAGTTGAAAAAAAACCATCGTGGATTCACTCATCTTTTCGCCAATCACCGATTGCAGCACTTTCAATTTCCGGTCAGCGCTAATGAGCGGACTTTCCAGCAGCAGATTAAACTCTTTGCTTTCCCTCATTAATTTTTTCAGGAATAGCTGGTCGCGATGGACGTCATCCAGCTTTCCCTTCTCGACTGCGAAATCAAGCAGCGACTTGGCGTAACGTGATGCAAGTTTGATTGCTGACATGAATCAGTTTAGAGTTTACTGTTTAGAGTTTCCTGTTGTCTTCCTCATTCCGAAAATGACATGCAGTTCGGACTCCCTCTCCTTCGGAGAGGGGCGGGGTGAGGCTGCTGGTACAGGCTGCTTAACCATGTTTAATTCAATTTCATTTCATCCACGAGTCCCGAAACGTAAGCATCCTGCTCCTGCTTTTGTTGCAATTCGCGCTTCAGGATTTTTTGTGAAATCTCGATTGCCAGCGTTCCGATCTGATTCTTTACATCGGTAAGCGCAGCCATCTTTTGATTTTCGATTTCGCACTTTGCATTCTCAATAATCTTGTAAGCTTCTTCTCTTGCTTTTTCTTTCGACTCGCTCACAATCCGGTCGTGAATTTCACGCGCTTCTTTCAGAATTTTGGCGCGTTCTTCCTTTGCTTCCGCCAGGATTCTTTCATTGTCGGATTTCAGTTTTGCCATTTCTTCGCGGGCTTTTTCAGCCTGTTGCAACGAATTCTCGATGGACTTTTCCCTTTCGTCCAAAGCGTTCAGAATCGGCTTCCATGCGTACTTCTTCAGAATGAAGAACACCGTTAAGAAAGCGATAAGCGTCCAGATGATTAACCCCGGATCGGGTGTAAGCAAATTTTTCATGACTAACCTTTTAGGTTATGAAATAACCGGACCTTCCGGCATAAACACGCTCTTGGTTAAAGAGCTAAGAAGCAAATCACCGCGCCAAACAGCGAAACACCTTCAATAAGCGCAGCGAAGATGATGGCGCTGGTACGGATGTCGTTAATCGCTTCGGGCTGGCGGGCAATAGCTTCCGCCACACTGCCTCCTATTCTTCCGATGCCGAGACCGGTTCCGAGTACGACTAATCCCACTCCGATGCCAGCTCCCAAAGGACCTACACTTTCAAGCGCCAATAAAACAGTTGATAGTAACATTTGATTAAGGGTTTATGGTTAAAAAATAATTTTTCATTTAGTGATGAGCCGGCTCTTCAACCGCCTGTCCGATAAACAATGACGTCAGCAACGTGAAGATGTAAGCTTGCAGCGCTGCGACAAACAGTTTTATCAGGTACATGAAAATGGTAAACGCAACGGCAGCAACGCCAACTCCTAAAGAGCCGGCAACCCCGATTTTCGGAGCGAAAACGAAAATGAGGCTCATGATGCTCAACAGCACAATATGTCCGGCAGTCATGTTTGCGAAAAGACGAATCATCAAAGCGAACGGCTTTGAAATGATGCCCACCAATTCAATCGGGATGAGTATGGGCTTCACGAGCACCGGCACTCCGGGCGGCCAGAACAAGTGACCCCAGTAATGCTTATTGCCGCTGATATTAATCATCAGCAATGAAAGCGCTGCGAGCGTGAAAGTGACAGCGATATTGCCCGTTACGTTAGCAGAGCCGGGGAAAATAGGAATCAGCCCGAGCATGTTATTCATCCAAATAAAGAAAAACAGCGTGAGCATGTAAGGAAGGTACTTCTGGTATTTCTTTTCACCGATGGATGGCTTCACCACCTGGTCTCTGACGAAGACGATGACGATTTCGAAGAACGACTGCAATCCTTTCGGAGCCTGACCTTCTCTTTTCTTATAAGCGCCAGCTATCGGAATGAATAAGACAAGCATCAGCACGACAGTCAGCATCATGCTGAACGCATTTTTTGTGAGTGAAAGGTTGAAGAACTTTCCCCCGTCTTCCCGGATGATATGCGCGCCATCGCGGTGTTCGTAGATATAGCCTTTGTAGGGAGCGTAGGTGTGATTGGGACCTTTGAACTTGTTTGAAAGAAATACAGCAAGCCCATCGGTCTTGGAATATAGAATGACGGGGAGCGGGAAATACAAGTGTCCGGTGATGTGGAACTGGTAATCATCCGTGATATGATGGGCAATCATGTCGGCAGGCTTGAACTCGCCTTCGCTTTCTTCTCCGGCTGCCGTTTCCCTGGTAGCAGAATCGGCTGGATTACTTTCTTCTTCGCTGAAAGAATGGAATGGAACTAAAAGGAATATTGAAATGAGAAAACAACTCAAGACTGCCGGCAGATTCTTCAAATTCTCTTTAGAAATCAAGGAATTACGCTTTTTTTAACCTGATTTTGACGTGCTTTTTTAAAATCGGTGCGAAGATAGACACTGAGGTTGAGATTGAAAAGTTTTAGTGTGGATTTTCTTTACAGAACCACCAACTTGCAGAAAAGCTGGGAGTGGCGGGTTTTGAATGAAATAAAATAAATGCCGGAAGCTAATCCGCCTTCATTCACCTCAACGCTGTAAAACCCGGCATCCTTCTGTCCGGTTACCAATGTCGTGATGTGTTTACCGGAAACAGAGTAAACATTAATCTCTGTTTTTCCGGTTACGAGAATTGAATAATTGATAAGGAAGCTTGAACCCGTTGGATTCGGATGAACCGAAAAAAATTCTTCAGCATTCAACCCACCGATTCCGGTTGGAAGCACCAACAATTCGGTATGAATAATACTGTCGCATCCGGCTGAACTGTGCAAAGTATCCGTGAAAACTCCCGGCTCGGTTTGCCATTCGCCTCCCATCCATGCGCTGTCACCTTCGGTAATAACTATGCTGTCATAAAATTCTGAGTTGGGAATTACATTGAGCGTTGTCTCCAAAAGGCTGTCGCAGCCGCGGGCTGTAGTCAGGTAATCAAAATAAGGGCCTGAAGTTTTTTGCCAAACTCCTCCGGCAAAAAAGCTGTCGCCCTCGCAAATGGAGACCTGCCGTTTGGAAGTGTAGGTCAAAGCCTCTTCGATTTCCGTCACCACTATGCTGTCGCAGCCGAACACGGATTGAGAGGTGTCCGGATAAAAACCTTCTGAAGTTTGCCAGCCTCCTCCGGCAAATACGCTGTCGCCTTCGCAGAGAAACGCGAAAACCGTGTCGGCAGGAATTGCCGGAACCACATAGACGGACGTGATTATAACGAAATCACACAACGAAGCCGGAACCGTGTCATAATAATTTCCATTTTCCTTTTGCCACGCTCCACCTGCAAAAATGCTGTCGCCTGCGCAGAGGATGGCATCGGCAATTGCCACCGGCAGAGGCATTACCGTTAGTTCACTGATGACAATGCTATCGCAGCCTTTGGAAGTTTGGAGCGAGTCATATAAGGTGATGGATTCCGTTTGATAGTTCCCTCCAAGTAAAATGCTGTCGCCTTCGCAAATGGAATACTGAAGCGTAGTGATTTTCTTCGGGAAAACCGTAAGATGCGTGATGACGATGCTGTCAATGCCGCCTGATGATAAAAGCGAATCGTAGTAGGTGCCGCTTATTTTTTGGAAGCCTCCTCCGGCAAACAAACTGTCGCCTTCGCAGAATTCAAAGAACAAATGACTCGTTAATTGTGTCGAACCTGTTTCAGGAATGGTTACTAACTGGTCAGCCTGAATGTTGGCTATGGAAGACCTTCCTCCCCCGGGCCAAATGACGACAAGGCTGTCAGCCATTGTGTAGCTCCCCAACCCGAAATGCGCAATGCTGCTGTTTTGCGATGCGTGGCTGGAGCCTCCGTCAATCTCGCGAATCCATTTCCTGCCATTGTGGTAAACCTCTACGCGGCTGCCGTATCCATCGCGGTTGTTTTGCGTTCCCATTACTTCAACCTTCAGCCAATGGCTTCCGTTGGACAAATCATTTCTGAAAAGCAGCACGTGCTCGCCTTCATTATTAAGAGTATCCCTTTCAACCGCTGTCAGCAAGAGGTCAAGGTCTCCGTCATTGTCATAATCTCCTGTGGCAAAACCCCTGCACACGGAGGAATCGCTCACCCCTTCTAAAGCTGAAACATCGGTGAAGGTGCCATCCATGTTGTTTCTAAAAAGTTTTTGCGGGTCATTGGCACCGGTGGCGATAATTTCGGCTGCGGGGATTTGCCCGTGCGCCACGAACAGGTCGAGCGAGGTGTTATTGTCGTAATCGAGAAAGGCGGTACCCCAGCTTGTTGAAAACAGCGTG
>Ga0247727_10013776_pt1 | contig 13562 bp, 9 predicted proteins | sample WisWelCaveWW1625_FD_202498 | JGI IMG/M metagenome (GOLD analysis project Ga0247727, IMG submission 202498) | Biofilm microbial communities from Wishing Well Cave, Virginia, United States - WW16-25 | ecosystem: Environmental > Aquatic > Deep subsurface > Groundwater > Cave microbial mat | place... | reverse complement strand
CCTACCCACAACGATTGAAAGAGATCGATCAGCCGCCGCCCGTGTTATATATTCGCGGCGAATATTTGCCTGATGATCTGTTCGCAGTTGCGATTGTTGGCACGCGCAGAGTCACCCCATATGGACGACAAATCACAGAAGAGATTTCTGCATTTCTGGCGGCGAATGGGATCACAGTCATATCTGGTCTCGCGCGCGGTGTGGATGCGATCGCGCATCAATCGTCACTGAAAGCGGGCGGGCGCACGATTGGCGTTCTCGGTTCTGGTGTTGATAAGATCTATCCGCCCGAGCATCGCGCCTTAGCCGAACAGATCATGGAGCGCGGCGCGATCATTAGCGATTATGCGCCTGGTACGCCGCCTGATGCCTCCAATTTTCCCCCTCGTAATCGGATTATTTCCGGTTTATCATTGGCGGTCGTTGTGGTTGAAGCAGGCGAGACCAGTGGCGCATTGATCACTGCCGAGTTTGCCGCCGAGCAGGGACGTGAAGTATTTGCTGTGCCTGGTAGTATACTTGCGCCTCAAAGCAAGGGAACGAACAAGTTGATTCAAAACGGCGCGCTGCCTTTGTTGAGTGTCAATGATTTGATGCAGGCATTGGATTTGACTCGCGTGGGTGAACACAAAGCCGCACGTAAGATTATGCCCACAGATGCAATCGAAGCAAAGCTCTTGAGTGTTCTGACGAACGAGCCTTTGCACGTGGATGAGATCCGCAATCAATCCGAACTGCCTATAGAGAAGGTATCTGCGGCGTTGGCTTTGATGGAACTTAAGGGTATGGTGCGCCAGGTTGGCGGAATGAATTATGTCTCAGTACGTGAGGTACAATCTGAGTACAAAGCATAAAGATTCTGGTGATCGAGTAGGACGAAGTCCGTATCGAGATCACCATGTTGCAGGAATAATTTTGTTACATATTGGTCTCGATACATTCCTCACTGTCGCTCGGAACTACTCGACCAACGGTGGTTAGATGATATTATGATCGAACATACATACGCAGTAATTATGGCAGGCGGCGGTGGAACCCGCCTTTGGCCCGTCTCAAGAAAAGAACGCCCTAAACAGTTGCTCCCGCTCCTCGGTCAGGAAACACTTTTCCAGAGTACAGTGCAACGTCTGGAAAATTTATTCCCACCTGAACATATTCTTGTTGTAACTGTGGAAGATCAGGCTCTCGAGATGCGTCAACAGGCGTCGTCCATTCCTGAGGAGAATTATATTATCGAGCCTGCGCCGCGCGGGACTGCGTCTGTCGTTGGTTTGGCTGCGGCTGTTTTGCAAAAGCGCGACCCCAATGCCGCGATGGCTATCTTGCCTTCCGACCATTTCATTCGCAATCGCGACCTATTCCATTATCTTCTTCGCGCTGCATTCGAGGTGGCGGAGAACGGTTATCTGGTAACACTGGGTATTACACCGACGCATCCATCCATTGCCTATGGATATATTCAGCAGGGGCAGCCGCTTTCGGGCGGATATAACTATCCAGCTTATGAAGTGAAGAGTTTCAAGGAAAAGCCAAATGAAGACACCGCGCAGAAACTCCTTCGTTCAGGCGATCATTCATGGAATAGCGGCATGTTCATCTGGCGTGCGGATGTCATTTTAAAGGAAATAAACGCGCAGATGCCCGCGCTGGATAAGGCACTCAAGGATATCGTGGCTGTCTGGGGAACCGCGGGGCAGGATGATATTCTGAAGGAACGTTGGGAAAGTTTAAAGAATGAGACTGTTGACTATGGCATCATGGAAAAAGCCGGACGGGTGGCAGTCCTTCCCGCAGGCGGACTCGGCTGGAGTGACGTGGGCTCATGGGAATCATTGTTCGAGGTTTTACTGCCCGACATGAATGGTAACATTGCCACGAATAGTAACAGTCATCTTGCGCACGAGACCAATAATACGCTGGTCTATGGCTCGAGCGGCGAACGTCTCATTGTTACGATCGGTGTGGATGATATGATTATCGTGGATACGGATGACATCCTGCTTGTTTGCAAGTCGGACCAATCTCAAAAGGTGCGCGATGTTGTGGAGCATTTGAGGAAACATCGGCAAGAGAAATATCTTTAAAGAAAGAGTTGGAAAATTTGATGGAAGCCTATTGCATGAAGTGCAAGACCAAAAGGGAAATGAAGGATCCTGTTGCGAACTTTAACGCCAAGGGATCCCCCGTTACGATTGGTACTTGCGCCGTTTGTGGGACAAAACTTTATCGGATGGGTCGAACCGATTCGCATGAAGGAATGACGCCTCCGCCGAAGCCTGAAAAGCAGGTGAAAGTGGAAAAGCGCGATGGAAAGCTCGTCATCGTTGAATCACCGGCGAAGGCAAAAACGATCGGGCGTTTTCTTGGCAAGGGATACACTGTCCGCGCCTCGGTGGGACATGTGCGGGATCTTTTGAAGTCGCAATTATCGGTGGACGTGGAAAATAATTTCGCGCCGAAGTATCGCGTTCCGAATGAAAAGAAGGAAGTTGTAAAAGATCTTAAGAAACTCGCGCTAAAAGCGGAAGAGGTTTATCTCGCGACCGACCCTGACCGCGAAGGGGAGTCGATTTCGTGGCATTTGCTCGAAGCCGCGGAGATCGATCCCAGCCGCGCTAAACGCGTGGAATTCCATGAGATCACCGAGTCTGCCATCAAAGATGCGTTCTCGAATCCGCGTCACATCAACATGGATTTGGTGGATGCTCAACAGGCGCGTCGCATCCTGGACCGATTGGTGGGCTACAGCATTAGTCCGATACTGTGGGAGAAGGTGCGCGGCCGCCTCTCGGCAGGACGCGTTCAATCCGCCGCGCTCAGGATTATCGTCGAGAGAGAGCGTGAGATCGAGGCATTTATCCCAGTTGAATATTGGTCCATCCATGCAGAATTCAAGCCTGATGGTTTGAACTCCACATTCACAGCGAAACTTGCGAAGATGGACGAGAAGGACCTTGAACTGCCGAACGAAGAGACGGTCAAGCCGATCCTTGTGGATATGGAAACGGCTGCATACACGGTCACAAAGGTCAAGCGCGGAGAACGCAGGCGCAAGCCGTCTGCTCCGTTTACGACCTCAACATTACAGCAGGAAGCCTCACGCAAACTTGGTTTCACAGCCAGGCGCACAATGGCTCTCGCGCAGGGATTGTACGAGGGCCAGGATGTGGGTAATGGCGGCGCGACAGGCTTGATCACATACATGCGTACAGATTCGACCAACGTCTCGGTATCCTCGCAGAACGAAGCGCGGCAATATATTGGCGGTAAATATGGCAAGGATTATATGCCCTCAGAACCGCCTCAATACAAGAAGAGATCTGCGAACGCGCAGGAAGCACACGAAGCCATCCGCCCAACCTCAGTGATGCGCGAGCCTGAGCAGGTGAAGGAATTTCTTGAACCTGCCATGTACAAGTTGTATCGCCTGATCTGGCAGAGATTTGTTGCATCGCAAATGGAGGCAGCGATCTATGACACGTTGCAGGTGGAAGTGATCGGCAAGACCAGCAGTCATGAGTATCTGCTCCGCGCTTCAGGATCATCCGTTAAATTTGCAGGCTTTATGGTTGTCTATGAAGAAGCCAAAAATGAAGATGTGAAAACTGAGGACGAGGAAGAAAACGTTCGTATTCCCGCCGGGGTTGTGGAAGGACAGAAGCAGGAACTCGTGCGGTTGATCCCCGAACAACACTTTACGCAACCGCCGCCGCGTTATTCTGAGGCGTCGCTCGTGCAGGCGCTCGAAGAAGATGGCATCGGTCGTCCTTCAACATACGCCTCAACGATTTCGACCATTCAGCAACGCGGCTATGTCCTTCGCGAAGAGAAGCGTCTCATGCCAACGGAGATCGGCATACAGGTCAATGATCTCATGGTGCAATACTTCTCGGATATTGTTGATTTGAAATTTACTGCCCGCATGGAAGAAGACCTCGATATGATCGCCAATGGTCAGGCTGAATGGGTCGAAGTAATGCGCGAATTTTATAAACCATTCTCGGTCGATCTGCAGAAAGCGCAGGCGGAGATGCCGGTCACCAAAAGCGGACCCGAACCAATTGGCAGAAAATGTCCCGAAGACGGCGGCGAACTGGTCATCCGTTATGGGCGGTTTGGAAAATTCATTTCATGCTCGAATTTCCCGACGTGTCGCTACACCGAACCCTGGCTCGAAAAAATTGGTGTGTTATGTCCAAAGGACGGTGGCGAACTTGTCGAGCGCAAAACGCGCAAGGGACGTACTTTTTACGGTTGTGTGAATCATCCGAACTGCGATTTCACTTCCTGGAAGAGGCCCCTCAAACAGCCTTGCCCGAAATGTAACGGTCTGCTTGTCATTGCGAACAAACGTGAAGCGCAATGCACGAATTGCCAGGAGACCTTCCTTTTGGAAGAGATTGTCCCTGAAGCCGTTGAATAGGAGAAAACATGCACTTTGCGCCGCTTCCTTATCTCGATCCCGGCTCCGGTAGTTTTTTGATACAACTGGCAATTGCCGCTTTGCTTGGCTTGGGCGTTGCCGTGCGCGCCTCGTGGGGAAAGATCAAAGGCTGGTTTGGAATCAAATCCAAAACCGAAGAGGACGATGACGAATCAACAGAATAGCGGACAACTCCCCGCCTCTTTCCGGGACCCAAGCGGGTTCCTGTTTTCTCGCGGCGGAATCCTCTACCGGCAGGTCAACCGCGCGTACGAGCGCGAATACTCGCGGCTGATCGAATCAGGTTTGTATGAGCGATTGGTAAAGGCTGGGTTGCTGATTCTGCATGTTGAGGTGGATAAGGCTGAGGGCACTCGCGCTGAGCGGAGCGAGCCGCCAGGCGAGCACAGTCGAAGCGATGCGGCGTACAAAATCATCCAGCCTGAACGCGTGCCGTTCATCTCCTATCCGTATGAGTGGTCATTCGGCCAATTGAAAGACGCCGCGCTCGCGACGCTATCCATTCAAAAACGCGCTTTGAAAGTGGGCATGTCTTTGAAGGATGCAAGCGCATACAATATTCAATTTGTGCGCGGCAAAGCGACTTTGATAGACACGCTTTCCTTCGAGACTTACAGAGAGGGACAGCCATGGGTGGCATACCGCCAATTTTGCCAGCATTTTCTTGCGCCGCTTGCATTGATGGCGTTGAAAGATGTCCGCCTGAATCAATTGTTACGCGCGTATATTGACGGTGTGCCGCTCGATCTCGCAAGCCAATTGCTCCCGTGGAAGACGCGCTTGAATTTTGGTTTGTTGACGCATATCCATTTACACGCGGGCGCGCAAAAAAAATATGCGGGGGAGGAAGTGAACCCGCGCGGCTCGATAAGCAAACGGGCGATGATCGGTCTGATTGAAAATCTCGAATCGGCGGTCAAAAAATTAAATTGGATTCCGCGCGGCACAGAATGGGGAAATTATTACGACCTCACAAATTATTCAGACGCCGCGTTTGAACATAAGAAACAATTGGTGAAAGAATGGACTGCGCGTGTGAAGCCCGCGCTTGCATGGGATCTGGGCGCAAATAACGGAGTCTTCAGCCGTGTCGCAAGTGAAGCAGGTCCATATGTCGTCTCGTTCGATATGGATCCCGCCGCAGTCGAACAGAATTATCAAGTCAGTAAAAAGGCAAAAGAGCAAAACATCCTGCCTTTGTTGCTTGACCTGACCAATCCAAGCCCTTCCATTGGCTGGGCGAATCGCGAGCGCGATTCATTTGGTTCGCGCGGGCCCGCTGATTTGGTGCTGGCTCTGGCAGTTATACATCACCTGGCGATTTCAAATAATGTGCCCTTGCCGCAACTGGCTGATTTTTTTGCAGAGATGGGGAAGTGGCTCGTGATCGAGTTTGTTCCCAAGCCTGACAGCCAGGTGAAAAAATTACTGGCATCGCGGGATGATATTTTTCCCAACTACACGCGCGAAGGTTTCGAAGCCACATTCAAAGAACGATTTGATATTCATGAGGCGGTTGATATCCGTGAATCGGAACGGGTTTTGTACCTGATGAAACACAGGTGATTTTTCGGTACTTTCGATGTTTGTTTTGAGCAAGGGATAGTATATAATTGAGTTGACCTCTCTAACAAAAAAGGAATAAGCCATGGAAGCAGTAACCGCGATAATCAAAAACCTTCTCAATAATCCCAAAGTGGCTCTTGTCTTGGGCGTCGTATTGGGCTTGCTTCTTGGCCTGATCGTAGGCTGGGGGCTTTGGCCCGTACAGTGGATCGATGGCACACCTGAAGTCTTGCGCACAGATTTACAGAACGATTATATGCGCATGGCAATCGAATCTTTTGATCGCACTGGCGATGTCAATACTGCGGTGCGGCGCTGGGAGGACCTGGGTGCCGCGGCTGGTCCTACATTTATCCGCGTTCAAGCCGATCCTGGGAATGTGAATCCGGTTGACATTCAAGAATTCGGTCTTCTCATTCAATCAGTAAAAGGACCGATTTCAGCGGCGCCCTCCAGCGAGGCTTCGTCTGGCGCGAGTTCGATAGTGCTCTATGCTTCCATAGCGGTGGTCGTCATACTTCTCGCAGTCGGTGGACTTTATCTCTGGCGGTTACTCAGAAAAGGTCCTGGAACAGTCACAGCGGTCATGCAGGCAGCGGAAGCCAGCCGCCAGGCAGAGAAGACCGATTTCCAGTCGCTTGGTCTTGCCCCGCCCATCACACAGACAATGACCACCTATGTCCTTGGCGACGATCTTTATGACGAGTCGTTCAGCATCGATACCGGAGGCGGCGAATTCCTTGGTGAATATGGCGTCGGTGTTTCAGAGACGATCGGGGTGGGTGAGCCAAAGAAAGTTGCCGCTCTGGAGATCTGGCTCTTCGATAAGAACGATATCAAAACCGCCACAAAAGTTTTGATGTCTGAACATGCTTATAATGATCCCAATATCCGCGCCCGGCTTGAGCCTAAAGGCGAGTTGGTCGTTGTAAAAGCCGGGGAACAGGTTTTGTTGGAGACCCAAACGCTTCAACTCCTGGCAACTGTTGTGGATATGGATTACGGAACGGGTGCCATGCCGCAGAGGAGTTATTTCGAACGCATCACCCTCGAACTCGCGATCTGGCCCCGCAGCGGACAGTGAATCAGCCCTGAATCAAAAGAGACCGGTTCATCGAACCGGTCTCTTTTTGTTTTGAATCACCGTCTCACCTTACCCAGTTATGCTCAAAGGCAGTCTACCCATACGGGTACGATGTGTGACCGCCGTATTTCGCAGGGTCATAGACCCTGCGAGAGCATAAAGGTGCGTAAGGTGAGTGACTATTACTCAATCTTCAGAATCTTGAAGGAGATTTTGCCGCCGGGAGTTTCCGCTTCAACAACATCCCCGACCCGGTGATCCATCAAAGCCCTGCCAATCGGGGATTCATTCGATATTTTGCCATTGCGCGGGTCAGCTTCCTTCGCGCCAACGACATAATACGTCTCGGGCGAAAAATCCTGCTCTTGTATGGTCACGTGGGAACCAACGGTCACTGCATCGCTTTGTTTTTTCTCGATGATTACTGCCGTGCGCAAGGCGGCTTCAATTTCCTGAATGCGGCCCTCGAGAAAAGCCTGGTCCTCCTTGGCTTTATGATAATCAGCGTTCTCGGAGAGATCTCCCATCTGTATGGCGGAACGCAGGCGCTGCGCCAGTTCCTCGCGGCGGTGTCCGGTCAGTTCTGCGAGTTCTGCTTGGAGTTTGGCTTCCCCTTCCGGGGTTAAGTAAGTTTGTTGACTCATGATGCGCCTCCTGTTCTAGGGTTTTTCCAGCGGGTTGAATAATTTCTGGTGCTCTTCAATGGCGTAACGGTCCGTCATGCCTGCAATGTAATCACACACGGTTCGTTCGAGTCCGCGCTTATCGATTATTTTTTGTGCGGCTGTGGGCAGCATCAAGGGTTCGGAGCGGTATGAGTTGAACAAATCTGTGATAAGCCTTTCAGCTTTGACTTGCATTCGCACGACGCGATAATGACGGTACAAATTCTTGTATAGAAAATCCTTCAGTTCGCGATTGCGCCGCTGTACCTCTTCGCTGTAACCGATGACGTTGTGTTTGAGTTTTTGAAGATCGAGCGCCGATTTTGCCATGCTTTCCTTGAGTCGTTTGTCGGTTGTTTCGATCATATCGGTAACCATGATTCCAACCAACTGGCGGATCATGCGGTGGCGTTCTATGTCATCGAGATTCGGACCGCGCCACTTATACATTTCGCGCAAGATTTCCCACAGCGTGATCCCATCCAGCATTTGTGGTGTGATCATGCCTGACCTCAAGCCGTCATCCAGGTCGTGCGTTGTGTAAGCCAGTTCATCTGCGACGTTTGCGATCTGTGTTTCGAGGTTGCCGCGCAGGTCGGGGTTGAAATCACGCGCGTCAGAAATATCATATTCTGATTCGTGTTTGACCATGCCTTCACGAACTTCCCAGGTGAGGTTCAAGCCGGGGAATTCTGGAAACCGCTGTTCCAGTTCTGTGACGATGCGCAGGGACTGCCTGTTGTGATCGAATCCGCCAAAATCCTTCATGAGGCGAGAAAGGGCAACTTCGCCGGAATGTCCGAAGGGGGAATGTCCCAGATCATGCGCCAGGCAGATCGCTTCGACAAGATCCTCGTTTCCGCCCAGGGTGCGCGCCAGCGTCCGGCCGATTTGAGCAACTTCCAGCGTGTGCGTGAGGCGGGTGCGGAAGTAGTCGCCTTCGTAGTTGATGAAGACCTGGGTCTTGTATTCGAGTCTACGAAAGGCTGTCGTGTGGAGGATGCGATCCCGGTCGCGTTGAAAGGCTGTGCGGTATTCGGGTTCGTTATCCAGATAGGCGCGGCCCTTTGAATCCTTGCTTCGCATCCCATAAGGCGCAAGGCTTTTATCTTCGATCTCTTCAAGTTGTTGACGAGTGAAGAACATGGTGAATCCTTCTAATGAAGATGTCATTGCGAGCCGCCGTTTTTTGGCGGCGTGGCAATCTCATGATATTAAGGAGATTGCTTCGTCGCCCGAAGGGCTCCTCGCAATGACATAAGATATGGGGCGAGAGGGGGTCGAACCCTCACGGTGTCTCCACCGACGGATTTTAAGTCCGTTGCGTCTGCCGATTCCGCCATCGCCCCGTAGCGCCACGGCGCCATTCGCGTAATTCTACCTTATTTTGAAATGCTTTCCAGGCGCGACGCGTTATCTTTATTCATGAGATATTTGTTCCGCCAATCTTTGATGACGAATGGAAGATAAAGCAATAAACAAGTAACAATCCCGATCCCTTCCAAATACAGAATGTAAATGGGCCAGTCCGGGAGCAGGTCCAGCAGGCTGGGGGTATTGGGTTTGTAGTTGATCATGAGGTAATTACTGCCAATTGCCATATTGACGAAATATATAATGACCACGTAAATATTCATCCAGATCGCGACTCGCAAAATGGATTTCCAGGTCGGGCGAAGGCCTTCGACAACGGTTAGATAGATGGCAGATGTGACGATCAGTCCATGTGATGTGAATGTTTGAAAGAAACGAAAATGCGGAAAGCCGTAAATGCCAAGGTCGGGTGTTGCCAATGCCTGGATCGCGCCGCCAATGCCCATGAAGTACATAAATTCGTAAATCTTGTAATTCTTCGTTACGAGCATGAACGCGCCTGTCCACACGAGCAGGCTGCACAGATGTAATGGAAGCATGGTTTGAAGGGTCCATCTGCCGACGATGTAATTCCAGTAGTGCCAGGCGATCTCGTTGCTCAAAAGAATAAGCGCCATGATCCAGCGCAGGACGCTTTTGGCGCCATCCGTCGAGTTCCTGAAGCGGATGAGGAAAAGATTGAGCGCGACCAAAACGAGCAAGGCTCCGATGTGCGCGGCACCAAGAAAATCAAAGGCATGACCCGTGTAATTTGCTTCAAAATATTGTTCCATACTTCCTCAGTAACTACGGTTCAAGAAATTAAATCATGCGAACTGCAAAGTGATACCTATATTGTAAAACAAATCGCCCGACAAAGCGGGCGAGAAGATATACGGCTGAGTGAGAATAACGAGCTCGGTTCATAAAGTCGCTCTTCGCAGTAATTGCGCGTTGATCGCGACGACGATTGTACTGACAGACATAAGCACTGCGCCGACTGCAGGGGAGAGCAGGATACCCCAGCCTGCCAGCACACCCGCCGCCAGTGGGATGGCGACGATGTTGTATCCAGCCGCCCACCACAGATTTTGGATCATCTTGTTGTAACTGGCGCGGCTAAGTTTGAAGATCTTGACCACATCCAGTGGGTTGCTGTTGACGAGGATCAAGCCAGCGGATTCGATTGCCACGTCCGTGCCGCCGCCGATGGCGATGCCCACATCGGCGCGGGTGAGGGCGGGCGCGTCGTTCACTCCGTCGCCGACCATTGCCACACGTTTCCCGAGCTTTTGCAACTCGATGACTTTCTGGTCTTTGTGCTCTGGCAGGACTTCTGCGAAGACGCGCTGTATGCCCAACTGACTTGCGACTGCATTTGCAACGGCTTGACTGTCGCCCGTAAGCATGGCGACCTCAATTCCCATTTTGCTTAATGCTTCAATTGCCTGTTTGCTTTCAGGGCGGATGACGTCCGCTACGGCGATTGCCGCGATGATTTTATCTTTTGCGGTCAGGTAAACAACCGATTGCGATTTGCTGTTTGCTGAGTCGGTGAAGGTCTTGATATTGGATGCTGGCCATAGCGAAAGCATTTCAAGCAGGCGCGGTCCGCCGATGTAGTAGGTTTCGTTTTCGAATGTGGCTTGCACGCCGCGTCCTTTCAGGGCTAAGAAACTGCTGATCGAAGGTAGAGTCAGTTTTCGGTCACGCGCGAAGCGGCGGATGGCTTGTGCGATCAAATGCTCGGAGTCAGACTCAAGCGCGGCGGCAAGAGCCAATGCGCGGTCCGAGTCCCAGCCATCCGCTGTTGCAGTATCAACTACGCCAAATTGACCTTGAGTCAATGTGCCTGTTTTGTCGAAGATCACGATGTTGATATCGCGCGCGGATTCAAGCGCGAGGCGATCCCGGACGAGGATGCCGTTCCTTGCGCCCATCGCAGTTGTGATGGCAACGACCAGCGGAATCGCGAGACCGAGCGCATGAGGGCAGGCGATGACCAAAACCGTGACGACACGATTCAAAACTTCGACGTTGAAGGTGTCGGCAATCATCCAGGCGATGCCAGTGAGGAGTGCGGAGACAAGCGCGATATAGAAAAGCCACCCCGCGGCTTTGTCGGCGAGCACTTGCGTTTTCGACTTGGATTGTTGGGCTTGCTCAACAAGACGCATGATGCCCGCCAGCGCGGTTTCATTCCCAGTTGCGGTGACGCGCACGCGCAGGCTGCCATCGCCGTTGATCGTGCCAGCGATGACTTTTGCGCCATTCATTTTATGCACGGGAAGGGACTCGCCCGTGATCATGGATTCGTTGACATCAGAATGTCCATCGATGACTTCGCCGTCCGCAGGGACGCTCGCGCCGGGGCGAACGAGGAGCAGGTCGCCATGTTTGAGCGCGGAGACGGGAACGGTTTCGGTTGAATCGCCGTTGTGGATTCGCTCGGCGGTATCGGGCATTAGCTTGGCAAGTTCATTGAGCGCACCCGAGGCTTGACGAACCGAACGCATTTCAAGCCAGTGACCGAGGAGCATAATGTCAATAAGCGTGACGAGTTCCCAGAAGAAACCTTCGCCCAAATTGATGAACTGCGCCGCGACGCTGTAAATGAAGGCGACGGAAATCGCCAGCGAGATGAGCGTCATCATGCCAGGTTTGCGTTCGCTTATTTCTGGAACAGCCATTTTCAGAAATGGAACGCCGCCATATCCAAAGATAATCAGCGAAAAGATGAATGGAAGCCATGCACTGCCAGGGAATGTTGGCGGCGTGAATCTAAGCCACATTTGAATCATTTCGCTGTATGCGAGCACAGGAATACTCAATAACAGACTCCACCAAAAACGAACGCGGAACATTTGCTCGTGTCCCGAGTGATCCGTGCCATGACCTGCATGCGCAGCATATGCAGAATGGTCTTCCTGTCCTATTCCGGTCTGCGCGGGCATCGCGTGTCCTTGATGGGACTCATGAGCAGAATGGTCTTCCACGTTGTGTTGGGAATGATCCATCTCGCCGTGCTGGGAATGGTCTTGCGCATTATTGCGCTTGTGTTCATCCATCATGACCTCTTATATTTGTGAAACGGGGCTGGCTTTGACTATATCATAATTCAAAGGGTAATCAAAACCGCTCTGTAATTTCTTTTTCATTTGAAGCCGCGCGGGCAGGCAGAGATGGGAGCAAGTGGGCTTGCCCGCAGGGGACTTTGGCTGTATGCTTGGCTTATAATTGGGGAAACCCATGCCTACTGAAGCTGATACTTGCAGAACCTACGTTATTAAAAAATTGTATCGCGCGGACTGGAAAGATGACCAGATCCGTGAACAAGTTTCGTTTACTGACGGAAGAATTCTGGTTGCGGGTCAACGAACAGCACGTAAGAAACAAAAACGGGCGGATTATATTCTTCGATATCGGCATGATTTTCCAATTGCGGTTGTAGAAGCAAAAGCAGAATATCTCCATGCGGCAAACGGTTTGCCACAAGCAAAAGCCTACGCAGAGATTTTAGGATTGAAATTTGCCTATGCTACGAATGGCAGGGATATTATCGAATTCGATTTCACGACTGGTGAAACGACAGAGATTAAAGATTTCCCTTCGCCTGATATTTTGTTTGGGCGATTATATGGCGCGACGATCAGCAAGCAAGATGAAAAGACCTTGCTTTCCCCTGCGCGAACCAGCAAGCCACTACGCTATTACCAGGATATAGCCATCAACCGCGCAGTCGAAACAATTCTCAAAGGGGAAAAGCGGTTGTTACTTACTCTGGCAACCGGAACGGGTAAAACAAAAATCGCCGCACAGATCGCTTATAAATTATGGTTGTCACGTTGGACTCGAAAAGGAATTGGGACGCGTAGACCAAAAATCTTGTTTGTCTCAGATCGCAACTTTCTTGTTGACGACCCATACACAAAGGATTTTGCCATTTTTGGCGATGCGCGACACAAGATACAAAAGGAAGTAAATACCGCCCGCGATATGTATTTTGTCATTTATCAGGCGGTAAGTGACCGCGAATATAAAGAAGAGTGGATTCCTGGGTTATATCGTCAATATTCACCAGACTTCTTTGATTTGATTATTGTGGATGAATGTCATCGTGGTGCTGCAAATAAAGAAGGCAATTGGCATGAAATTCTGGATTATTTTCAACCTGCCATTCAACTGGGCATGACCGCTACTCCATTACGTGATGACAACCGTGATAGTTATGCCTATTTTGGAAACCCTCTCTATATCTATAGTTTACAACAAGGCATTGATGATGGTTTCCTTGCGCCGTATCGTGTTCATCGGATTGTTACCGACAAAGATCTGGATGGTTATCGTCCAGACGAAGGTCAGAGTGACCGTTATGGTCGCGTAATTCCTGACAAGGTGTATCGTACTCCAAACTTTGATAGAGAACTTGCATTACAACCGCGCACGAAAG
>Ga0247727_10013775_pt1 | contig 13566 bp, 7 predicted proteins | sample WisWelCaveWW1625_FD_202498 | JGI IMG/M metagenome (GOLD analysis project Ga0247727, IMG submission 202498) | Biofilm microbial communities from Wishing Well Cave, Virginia, United States - WW16-25 | ecosystem: Environmental > Aquatic > Deep subsurface > Groundwater > Cave microbial mat | place... | reverse complement strand
CAGGCCTGGATTGACGGGCGAACAGGCGCTGAAACGGCGCTCCTCGCGCTGGCCGATGATGCGGTGGCCCACCTCCGGGCCGGGGCTGAGCAGCGTGCGCCCGCCGATCACCGTGCAGGCGTAGGGCATGACCAGCAGCTCGTCCGCGCGAGCTTCAGTGGCTGCCGGCAAGAGGCAAATAGTTAGCGCAACAAGCGCTGCGCCTCGTTTGGACGCCGGCATGCAATGCCCCCGGTTCATATGATCAGGTCGGAACGCCCCGGACAAATGGCAGCTGATGGAAAGGCTTGGTGGGCCGGGACCTTGGCAGCTTTGTGGCCGCGCCCGTCGGCGCTCAAGGCCAACAGGCAAATGTCGGCCTTCAGGCCCTGGACTCTTCCGCTCTTCAGGGCAAGGCCGACTTACGATTGAGCAGCACGTTGCCCGCTGCTCACCGCCGTTCGTGACCCGTTTCTGCCATATCACGCCGCGAGGGCTCCATCGTCGCATCGGCAGAAGCTCATTGGAAAGCGGACCAGGTGGGCGCCGCCAAGCGGGCCAAGAGGGAGGCCAGCACAATGTTAGTCGCAAGCTCCGCGGTTGCACCGGAGTGGGGCGCACGCAGGCAAACCGCAAGGATGATTCCGTCAAGTCAAAAAGAAGTTGTGGCGAAGACAGAGTATGAACAAATTGATTTATTACTCGAAGGACGTCGGGGAGCAAACCCACCAGGATTGCCCTAATGACCGAGGCAGAGAGACGAGAAATCCACGAATTGATCGCCACGGCATCCGATGGCGATAAGAGTGCAGCCCTGATAGTGGAGGAAAAGGTCCTGGCTTTTGAAAGAGCAAGGGCGGCTGACGACACTGTCTATGTCTTGGATCGCCTGTCGCTGCTGGGCCTCACTGACCTGCGCGAGCGTATCGTGGCTCGGCTACTACGTGATAACGCGGCTCACCCAGACGATCGCCCACCTTGGATCGGATGATCGGCCTCGCCTACCGCCGCGCGCGGTCTGGTGGCGTCGAGTTCCCGAGTTGACTGCTTCCGACGGTCGACCGACCCCGCGCGCAGGGGTCTCCTTCTGGCACCCTTTGCCCGTTCCGGGGCGCTGCGATATTTACGGCGGCAGTTGAAGGGATAGCTGACTGACCTCGGCGATCTTGGCGGCCCCCCGGCTTCGGTCGGGCCACGCCCTATTGTTGCAGCGAAGCTGGCCGCGTGCCTGAGCCCCCGCCCCGAAGGCGGTGTCCGCGCCATCGGGCTCCCTCGCCTGGTGCCGCCGATCAGGCTGCCCCGCGTGCTGGAACGGGTTCCCCCTTGCCCGACCACCGCCGGTGCAGCCGGTCGAGCATCAGGTAGATCACCGGCGTCGTGTAGAGGGTCAGCACCTGCGACACGATCAGCCCGCCGATGATGGTGATGCCCAGCGGCCGGCGCAGCTCCGAGCCGGGTCCGGTCGCGATGGCGAGGGGTAGGGCGCCGAGCAGGGCCGCGAACGTGGTCATCATGATCGGCCGGAAGCGCGCCATGCAGGCCTCGTGGATGGCGCGCGCCGGGCTCAGGCCGCGCTCGCGCTCCGCCTCCAGCGCGAAGTCGACCAGCATGATGCCGTTCTTCTTGACGATGCCGATCAGCAGAATGATGCCGATAAGGGCGATGACGGTGAGCTCCATGCCCCAGAGCCTGAGCGCCACCAGCGCGCCGAGCCCCGCCGCCGGGAGGGTGGAGATGATCGTCAGCGGATGCGCCAGGCTCTCGTAGAGCACGCCGAGCACGATGTAGACGGCGAGTAGAGCGGTGATGATGAGGAACACCTGCATTCGGCTCTGCTGCTCGAATGCCTTGGCATCGCCGGCCGCCTCGGCCCGGATGGAATCGGGCATTCTGAGCTCGGCGATGGCCTGGCGGATGGCGTCCTGGGCTTCGGCGAGCAGCATGCCGTCCCTCAAGCCGTAGTTGATGGTCACGGCCGGAAACGGACCCTGATGGTTGACCACGAGGGGGGCCAAAGTCCGGCTGACCTTGACGAGGCTGGCGAGCGGCACCTGCACCCCGTCGCGGCCGGGAACGAAGATGCGGTTGAGGTCGGACGGTTCGCGCTGGTAGCGCGGATCGACCTCCAGGATGACGCGATACTGGTTGCGTTCGGTGTAGATGATGGAGATCTGCCGCTGCGAGAACGCATTGTTGAGGGCGTTGTTGATGTCCTGCACGCGCACTCCAAGCCGCGCGGCCGTCTGGCGGTCGATGCTGATGGTGGCTTGCAGTCCGCCCGTCTCGCGGTCGGTCGAGACGTCGGCGAGCCCCGGCACTTGCTTCAGCCGATCGACCACCTTCGGTACCCAGTCGTAGAGCTCGTTGAAATCCGGGCTCCAGAAGGTGAACTGGTACTCCGATCGGCCCTGGCGTGCACCGGTGCGGATGTCACGCGCGGGATTGAACGACACGGTGAGGCCCTGGATGCCGGCAAGGGAGCGGCGCAGGCGGTCGATGACGCGTTGCGTGGTGAGGCCGCGCTCCTTGAGCGGTTTCAGGCTGATGAACATGCGTCCCTGGTTGACCGATGGGTTCCAGCCCGACGCGCCCACTGAGGAGCCGACCCCGGCAACCGCGGGATCGGCGAGCACGATCTCGAGCGCCCGCTGTTGCAGCGTGGCCATGGCCTCATAGGAGATATCGGTGGACGCCTGAGTGGAGCCGAAGATCAGCCCCGTGTCGTCCTGCGGGAAGGTTCCCTTCTGCGTCTTGTAGTACAGGTTCACCGTCGCGGCGATGGTCGCCAGCATGACGAGCATTGTCAGCAGGCGGTGCCGGAGCGCAATGTCGAGTGTGCGGGCGTAGCCGCGCAACACCCAACCCATCACCCCTTCGACGGCGCGATCGAGCCGGGTGGCGTCGGGGCTCGTGCCGGAGCGCACGAAATGCGCGCAGATCATCGGCGTCACGGTGAGGGACACCACCGTGGAAACGACGACCGCGAACGCGAGCGTCACGGAGAACTCGCGCAGCAGGCGGCCGCTGGCGTCGCTGGCAAACAGCAGCGGAATGAAGGCCGCAATCAGCGACACGCTGATGGCGATCACCGTGAAGCCGATCTGACGCGCCCCATCTAGGGCGGCGCGCATGGGGGAGGCGCCCCGCTCCAGGTTGCGGAACATGTTCTCGATCATGACGATGGCATCGTCGACGACGAAGCCGACCGATACGGCGAGGGCCATAAGGGTCAGGTTGTTGACCGAGAAACCGGCCGCCCACATGGCGGCACAGGTGCCTGCGAGCGACAGCGGCACCGTGATGCCGGCGGCGATGGTGGGCGTCGGCCGGCGCAGGAAGAGGTAGACGACGAGCATGACGAGGGCGATCGAAAGGCCGAGCGTCACCTGCATGTCGTGGACGCTGGCGCGCAGCGTCGTGGTGCGGTCGGACAGCACCGAGATGTCGATGCCTTCCGGTATCAGGCGCCCGAGCACGGGGAGTAGGGCCTTGATGCGGTCGACGGTCTCGATGACGTTGGCGTCGGCGCTCTTCGTTATGGTGAGCAGGATCGCGGGCTGATTGTTGAACATCGCCGCCGACTTCGAATTGCGCGTTGCCTGCCTCACGTCCGCGATCGCGCCCAGGCGCACCACGTCGCCCTTCACGGTCTTGACGACGATCTTCTTGTAGTCCTCCACCTTCATGCCCAGCTGCGAGTTCGACTCGATGGCGATCGCCTGCTTGGCGCCCTCGATGAAGCCGAGCGGGGCCAGCGCATTGGCCTGCACGATCGCGATGCGCACGTTCTCGATGCTGAGCCCCATGGTGGAGAGCTGCATGGGATTGACGCGCACGCGGATGGCAGGCTGCTCGGCGCCGGCGGCCGTGACCTCCGCCACGCCCTCGACCTGGGACAGCCGCTGCACGATCACGGTGTCGGCCACGTCGTACATCTGGCTGGGCGAGATGGTTTTCGACGTCAGCGCCAGGATCAGGATCGGCGCGGCGGCGGGGTTCGACTTCCTGAAGCTGGGCAGCGAGGGCATGTCGGCCGGGAGGTCGGCGGCGGCGGCGTTGATCGCGGCCTGCACGTCCTGGGCGGCGCCCACGATGTTGCGCGAGGGGGCGAACTGAATGGTGATGCGCGAGACTCCCAGCGCGTTGGTCGAGGTGAGCTCGCTGACGCCGGGTATCTCGCCGAGACGGCGCTCGAGCGGGGCGGCGACGCGCGCGGCCATGGTTTCCGGATCGCCGCCCGGCAGCGTCGCGGTCACGCGAATGGTCGGGAACTCGACCGCCGGCAGGCTCGCCACCGGCAGGTTGACGTAGGCGACCGCGCCCGCAAGAAACAGGCCGATCGCCAGCAGCGTCGTGCCGATCGGCCGCTCGATGAAGGGCCGGGAGAAGTTCATCGCGCTACTCCGCCGGCCGGAGGTAGTCGGCCGCGCCCGGGTGCTCGTGCCCGACAGGTGCCAGGCGGGCGCGCACCCGCTCCATGGCGAGGTAGATCACCGGTGTCGTGTAGAGGGTGAGCAGCTGGCTCAGCAGCAGGCCGCCGATAATGGTGACCCCGAGCGGGTTCCTGATCTCCGACCCGGTGCCGGATTCGAGCGCCAGGGGTAGCGCCCCGAACAGGGCGGCGAGAGTGGTCATCATGATCGGCCGGAAGCGAAGCAAGCACGCCTGCACGATCGACTCGCGCGGGGACAGGCCCCGGGTGCGCTCGGCATCGAGCGCAAAGTCGATCATCATGATGGCGTTCTTCTTGACGATGCCCATCAGCAGCACGATGCCGATCAGGGCGACGAAGGAGAAATCCATGCCCACGTACATCAGCGCCAGGAGTGCGCCAATGCCGGCCGAGGGCAGGGTCGTCAGGATGGTGAAGGGGTGGACGAAACTCTCGTAGAGAACTCCGAGCACGATGTAGATGGTGATGACGGCCGCGAGAATGAGCCAGGGCTGGCTGGCGAGCGAGCGGGTGAACTCGAGGGCATCTCCCGAGAAGGTTCCGGAAACCGTGGTCGGCATCTCGATCTCACGCTCCGCCGCCGCGATCGCCTCGACGGCGTCGCTGAGCGAGGCGCCGGGCGCCAGGTTGAAGCTGACGGTGATCGCCGGGAACTGGTCCTGATGCTGGATGACGAGCGGCGCGGTGCCGCGCTCGATGCTGGCCACGGCGCTGAGCGGCACCTGGGCGCCGGTGCTGGAGGGAACGTAGACGCGCGACAACGCCGCCGGGTCGCTCTGGTATTGTCCCATCGCCTCCAGCACCACGCGGTACTGGTTGGCCTGCGCGTAGATGGTGGAGATCTGGCGCTGGCCGAAGGCATCGTTGAGGGCATCATTGATGGCCTGCATCGAGACCCCGAGACGGCCGGCGGTCTCGCGGTCGACCTTGACGAACGCCCGCAGGCCGCCCTCCTGCGCTTCCGAGGCTACCTCTCGCAGGACGGGCGATTGGCGCAGCTTGTCGACCAGGCGGGCCGACCAGATGGAGACGTCCTCCGTCTTGCTGCCCATCAGCGTGTATTGAAACTGGGCGCGGCTCGCGCGCGTGCTGATCTGGATGTCCTGGACCGGCTGGAAGTACACGGTCATGCCGGGTACGCCGGCGATGGCCCGCTGCAGGCGGTCGATGATGTCGGTGACGCTCGACTTGCGGTGGTCGCGCGGTTGCAGGGTGATCTTCAAGTGTCCCGTGTTGGGTGTGGGGTTGAGCGCGCTCACCCCCACCACCGAGACGACGCCCTCCACGTCGGGGTCCTTGCGGATGGTGCCGGCGATGGTTTTCTGCAGCCGCTCCATCTCGGCAAACGAGACCTCGGGTCCGGCCTCCATCACGGCGGTGATAAGCCCCGTATCCTGCAGCGGCAGGAAGCCTTTCGGCACGATCAGATAGAGCCCGATGGTGATCACGAGCGTGGCCAGCGTCGCGAGCAGCGTGGCGCGCTCGTGCCGCAGCACCCACTCGAGGCTCACGTGGTAGCCGCGGACGACCCACTCGACCGGCGCATTGAAGAAGCGGGAGGCACGGCCCTCCGCGCCTGCCGCCTGATGCCGCAGCATGCGCGAGCACATCATCGGCGTGAGCGTCAGCGATACGATCGCGGAGATGACGACGGCAATGGTCAAGGTAAGGGCGAACTCGCGGAACATGCGTCCGACCAGGCCGCTCATGAACAGCAGCGGGATGAAGACCGCGATCAGGGACAGCGTGAGGGATATGACGGTGAAGCCGATCTCGCGGGCGCCCTTCAGCGCCGCCTGCATCGGGCTTTCGCCCTTCTCCATGTGACGGACGATGTTCTCGATCATGACGATCGCGTCGTCGACCACGAAGCCGGTGCCGATCGTCAGCGCCATCAAGGACAGGTTGTCGAGGGAGAAGTCGCAGAACCACATGACGCCGAACGTGGCGATCAGCGACACCGGAAGCGCCACGCCGGCGATAATGGTGGCCCGAATGGTGCGCAAGAAAAGAAGCACCACGAGCACCACCAGCGCGACGCTGAGGAGGAGCGTAAACTGCACGTCGCGCACGGAGGCGCGGATGGTCCCGGTGCGGTCGTTCACGACCGTGAGCTTGACGCCGCTCGGCATCGACCGCTCGATGCGCGGCAGCTCGGCCTTGATGCGCTGGACCGTCTCGATGACGTTGGCGCCGGGCTGGCGGTGCACGTCGATGATGACGGCGGGCGCATCCTGAAACCAGGCGCCGACCTTGTTGTTCTCCAGGCCGTCGGCGACCTGGGCCACGTCTTGCAGCAGCAGGGGGGCGTTGTTGCGGTAGGCGACGATGACCGCCTTGTAGGCCTCGGCGTTGGTGATCTGGTCGTTGGAGGAGATGGTGTAGAACTGGTATTTGCCGTCGAGCGAGCCCTTGGGTCCCGAAACGTTGGCAGCCACGATCGCCGCCCTGAGGTCGGCCATGCTGAGCCCGTAGGAGGCCAGACGCGACAGGTCGGCCTGGATGCGGACCGCGGGCTTGATGCCGCCTTCCACGGACACGTGGCCAACCCCTGATACCGAGGCCAGACGTTGCGACATCAGCGTGTCGGCGAGGTCGGAGAGCGCGCGCAGAGGGATGGTATCCGAGGTCAAGGCCAGCGTGATGATCGGCGCATCGGCTGGGTTGAGCTTGGCGTAGGTCGGCGGGTAGGGCAGGGTGCGCGGCAGCGTCGAGCCGGCGGCGTTGATGGCCGCCTGCACGTCCTGGGCGGCAGCGTCGATATCGCGGTTGAGGCTGAACTGCAGCGTGATCTGGCTGATGCCGTAGGACGACGTCGACGTCATGGAGGTGAGCGCCGAGATTTGCCCGAGCTGGCGCTCGAGCGGTGCGGTCACCAGCTTGGCCATGGTCTCGGGGTTGGCGCCCGGCAGCTGGGTCGTCACCTGGATGGTCGGGAAGTCGACCTGCGGCAGCGAGGAGATCGGAAGCCACCAGTAGCCGAGCAGCCCACCCAGCATAGCGGCGAGCGCCAGCAGCGAGGTGGCGATCGGGCGAGCGATGAAGGGCGCGGAGACGCTCATTCCTTGCGATCGCCTTCCGCCTTGCGCATGCCGTCCTTGCGCCCCTTGCCGTCGGCCTCGCCCGTCGTGGCCGCCGCCTTGCAGGCCTCGGACAGCTGTGCCGCGTTGGTCTGCAGGCAGGCGCGAATTTCGCTCCTGCGCTCGACGTTGGCGCAGAATTTCTGGACGTCCGCGGCGCAGGCCGTGCGCAGGTTGGCGCGCGGCTCCGCCTTTGCGGTCTCCGCGGGGCCGGCCGGCTGCGGCCCTTGGGGCGCAGCCACCGTGACGCGGGCACCATCCTTGAGGCGCCCGAATCCGGTGGTGATGACCTGATCCGTGCCCCCGATGCCCTGGGCGATCACGGCCTGCGTCTCGGTCTGAAGCGACACCGTGATGGGCCGCTGGCTGATGCGCCCTTCCGGCTGCAGAACGTAGGCGAAGGTGCCGTTCGGTCCTCTCTGGACGGCAGGCGTGGGGATCACCACGACCTCTTTGAGGGTGTCGATGAGCAGGCGGACATTGACGAATTGCCCGGGCCAAAGCTGCAGGTTGGTGTTGGGAAACTCCGCCTTCATTTTGACGGTGCCGGTCGCCTGGTCGACCTGGTTGTCGACCACCTGCAGGGCGCCGCGGTCGAGCGACTTGCCGTCACCGTCAAGTGCTTCAACCGGGACCGGGCCCTTCGCCTGCGCCTTGTGCACCTGAGAGAGCTGTTGCTGCGGCAGGGTGAAAAGAACGCTGACGGGGCGGAGCTCGGTGATGACGACGATGCCGGCGTCGCTGGCGCGCACCAGGTTGCCTTCGTCGACGAGCCGGATGCCGGTGCGGCCGTCGATGGGTGCGGCGATGGTCGTGTACTCGAGGAACGCCCTCGCGTTGGCTATCGCCGCGTCATCGAGCTTGATCTGCGCCGTCAGCTTGTCGACCAAGGCACGCTGCGTGTCGATGGTCTTCTGTGCAATGATGTTGCCGCCGAGCTTGGTATACCGCTCCAGGTCGCGACGGGCGTTGGCGAGCTCGGCCTCGTCGAGCGCCTTCTTGGCAGCAGCCTGGTCGAGCTGGGCCTGGTAGGTGGCGGGATCGATCTTGGCAAGCACATCGCCGCGCTTGACCTCCTGCCCCTCCTTGAAATTGATGCTGAGGAGGCGACCGTCCACCTGCGGGCGCACGGTCACCGTGTTGCGCGCCTTGGCGGTGCCGACGCCTTCGAGGTAAAGCGGCACATCGCCAATGCGCGCCGGCGCCGCGGTGACCGGGACCGGTCCGTCAGCCAGCATCTTGGCGCGACGGCCACTGAATTGCTTCTGCACGGACGGTAGCGTCGAAGCGTAGATGACAACGCCCGCCACCGACGCGGCAAGGGCGATTGCCAGCGTCCGCTTGATCAGCTTGCTCACGTGCCATCCTTTCGCGGCGAGGCGCTCTGTCCCGTGGTACTGCTGCATTGGCTGTTACCCTTGCGGACGGCAGTCCGGGCGCCGCGAACCCGCTGTCTGCTGCTGAACGCGACTGCATGGGTTGAACCGTCGCAAGGCGCCCCGAATGAATATCCGTTCAGGTCGAATGCTGTCGGGACCCCTCCGAAATTTGCCCTTTATGCGGGCGTTTGCCGGAAGGATACCGTTTGCCGGCCGCGCGCACCAGAATAACTCGTTGGCGCAATCCGCGATTTCCGCCGGTCGTTGCGGGAGGGTCCGGCGGGCACGCTTCCCGCCGGACCCACGTCGGCAGCGTTCAGCCCTTGCTATTTCGTGCGCAGGGCGGCTCGCTCCGCCCGCGCTGCGCGGCACACCGGGGAGAGCTCGTTCTGGTGCGTATCCAGGCAGGCCCGCGTTGCCCCCTTGCCGCGCTCGATGTTGGCACAGAACTTCTGGATGTCGGCGGAGCAAGCCACGCGGACCTTCTCACGTGCCGCCGCTCGTTCAGGGGAAGCCGCGGGAGGTGCTGCCGTCTGAGCCAGGGCTGCCGCCGGAAGCAGGACCAGAAGAAGCGCAGCACTGGAGATCTTGGGGTGCATTTTCGATCGTTCCTTCGTTTGCCTCCAGGCGTGACCGAGGCGAGAAGGGAGAACGTTGCACGGGGGCCGACCCGTCGGTCGGCGGCCAAAATGAGAGGACGACGGGTCTGCTTGCAACGCAGAAAAAGGGCCGCCCGTAGGGCAGCCCTCCTCGTTCAATCTTGCGGCGATGATCGGCCGAGGCTGCGCTTACTGCAAGCCCTCGACGCAGACAGTCGCCTGACCCTTGAAATTCGGAATCGTGACGTAGGTCATCTCGACGCGGTTGATGGCGCGCTCCCAGCCTCTCAAGTCCAGCGGCCGCGTGCGGTCGCCCTGCCTGATCAGGGAGCGGACCGGGATGTTGTCGGGTGACCCGCCGGCGTAGACGACCGTGAGGTCCAGCATCTGGATATCGGCGCCGCGCACGTGCAGCCTGATCGCCTTGAAGCGGCCCTCGCGGCGGCCGACCTGCACCGTGTCGCGATCGACGCCGAACAGGGACACCCTCTGACAGCCAAGCTCGACCCATTCGCGTCCCGCGCCCGGACCGGGGCCCGGGCCGATCGGCGGAAGGACACCGGGGCCGGGAGCGAACCGTGCCGGCTCGCCGTAGACCTTCATCACCGCGCGGCCTTCGTAGCTGGGGCGCGCGCGATAGATCATCTCGATGCGCTGCAAATACTTCCGGTCGCCGCGCAGATCGATCGGCTGGTCTTGACCCTCGCGGATCAGCCTGTCGACAGGGAAGTCCTCGGAGAAGCCGTTCATGTAGAAGAGGCGCACGGACATCAGGTGGATGTCGCTGCGCTCGGCGATCAAATGCAGCCGCCGGAACCCGCGATCCCTGTACCAATCCTCCGATTGGCCGATGTTGATCACATCGCGATCCACCCTGAAGTTGACCGTCCTCTCCCCAAGCAACACCCACTCGGCGCGGGACCCGCGCCGGTCGTCATCTCTGTCTCTGTCCCGCCGCTGCGCGATGGCGTCCGCAGCTAGTGCGCCCGCCAGCACCAGCGCAGCCGCTAGTACTGACAACCTTTTCCAAGGCATCCCAAACCTCCCATAGTCGTCGAGCTGAGCATCGTTCCCCGAGGGCGGCGAAGCAATCCAGCCTCATCACGGCACGAAGATGGCCGTGCGAAGCTCATATTTTGGTCAGGGAGGATCGGGCGTTGCTGGGGCACCCCAAGGCCGGCTGGCGCAAGTGATTGATCAAAAAAAGATTTTTCTGATCGCGTCGGCCCGCGACGCTGCGCCGTCGTCTCCGGGCGTCAATACTTGACCGAGCAGCCATATGGGCGCGTCGAAGCCATGGCAACGGGTCGTCCGGCGGCAATCGCGTCGAGCGCCTCGCGCACGTAGTTGCGGGCGCCTTTCACACTGGCCTGGCTTGCGGTGGGCCGGTCGTCGATGGCACCCATGTAGACCAGCGTCCCCCCGCCGTCGATGATGAACATGTGGGGCGTGGTTCTGGCGTCATACAGCCTGCCGAGCTGGCCCTTGGGGTCGAGCACGACGGCGGTCGGCCGGGCGTTGCGGCTTGCCGTCAGCCGGTCGGCTTCCGCGGCCTCCACATACCCCTGCCCACCTGGGCGGGAGGAGACGACGGTGAGCCAGACAGCGCCGGATCCGGTTGCCGCCGCCTGCAGGGCCTGCATATTGCCGGTAGCGTAGTGCTTCACCGTATAGGGGCACTCATGGTTGGTCCACTCCAGGATGACGGTCTTGCCACGGTGTGCCGCCAGCGTGTGCTGGCTGCCTCTGGAGTCGGTCGCCGTGAAGGCGGGCGCCGGCCTTCCCGTGTGCACGGCCGCCTCGACTCCTGCCGCCACGGCAGATGTAGCCGCAGTGGCCGCGAGAGCGGTCAGAGCTTCGCGCCGTGTCATCCCCGTCATCGCGCCTTCCCTCTGCTGGCGAGCCCAATCCTAGGAACGCGAGACTAGCGGCCATTGCTGGGTTCGTGAATGCACCAGCAATCACATGCCTGTGACGCATGGCGGCACATCGGGCCAGGGCAAAAGGGCCGTATCCGCGAGGGCGGCCACGAGGGGTGTGCGGCAGTAGCCGTTCAGCTGCCGCCTGACGGGTGCCGCTCCATCGCCGCCGCCAGTGGCCCCATCTTTCGCGGCATGCGGCGATTTTTGCGGCGCGGGGTGCAAAAGTCGCCACAATGGCACATCGTTAATGGAGCAGGGGCAGAATGGAGCGTGACTGAACACGCGCAGTCAGGGAGAGATTCATGTTGCCCAATTGCCAGCTGGCGCCAGGATCTAGGTTAGCGAGGCGGCGCCTGCTGGTCAGTGCGTCTGGTGCCGGTTAGGTTTGCGCGTACCCTGGAGAGAGTTCTCAATGCACAAAGTTTCACCGCTGGCTGCTTGCGTTAGCCTTGCAGCCATCCTGGCCGTCCTCGGCTCATGGCCAGTACACGCCCAGACCGTTTCGGGCAGTGACACGGCACTCCCCTCTCCTGCAGCAGCCGCGCCGCAAGTGCCGCCGGAGCCGGTGCCGGCCGAGGCGGCGCAGGCCGCCCCGCCGCCGGTCGTGGAGATCGATCCGCTCGTGGCGCAGGTGCGCCAGCAACTCGCGATTGCGCTGCGGGGCAATATTGCCGCTGCCGACCGTGCCGGGGTGATGGCGTTCTATGGCGAGAGAACAGCGCTGATCTGGGTGGCGGCTGACGGCCTCACGGCGCGCGCGCGCCATGCCATGGCGGAGATCGCCAAGGCCGATGACTGGGGGCTCTCGGCCAAGGCCTTCGCGTTGCCGAATTCGGACTCCGGGGATCGGTCGCTGGCGGCGCTGGCCGAGGCGGAGCTCAAGCTCAGCCTGGCCGTGCTGAAGTACGCGCGCCACGCCCGAGGCGGCCGGCTCGAGCCGTCGCAGGTGAGCCGCAACTTCGACCAGAAGCCGCCCCTGCGCGATCCCAAGCTTGTCCTGGAAGCCCTAGCGGCGACCGACACGCCGGGCAGCTATCTGCGCGAGCTGCATCCCAAGCATCCGCAATTCGAGCTGTTGCGCCAGGCGCTGCTGAATGCGCGTGCCGGGGCAGAGCGGCCCGCGGACAGGACCGAGAAGATCGTGCGACTGCCGGACGGACCAACCCTCAAGCTCGGCACGGAGCACCCCGACGTCGGCCTGCTGCGCCGGCGTCTCAAACTGTCGGTGCCGCCGGGGGCGGAATATGTCTATGACAGGGAGGTGCAGCAGGCGATTGCCGAATTCCAGCGCAAGAATGGCATTCAGCCGACAGGCAACCTGACGCCCCGCACACGCTCGGCCCTCAACGGCGCTGAGACCCCCGAGCCTGCATTCGGCTCGGAGCAGGAGCGCCTGGTCGTCAATATGGAGCGCTGGCGCTGGATGCCCGAGGACCTGGGCGAACTGCATGTGTGGGACAACATCCCCGAGTACCAGACGCGGGTGATGAAGAGGGCGCAGGTGATTCACCAGGCCAAGATCATCGTCGGCAAGCCGGAAACGCAGACCACGATCTTTTCGGCCAACATGCGCTACGTCATCTTCGGCCCGGAATGGGGCGTGCCGGATTCCATCAAATTGAAGGAGATCCTGCCCTATCTGCGCCCGAGCTACGAGCAGAGCTTCTTCGGCTTCGGCGGCACCGTCACCGACACCCGCGTCCTGGAGAAGCACAACTTGCGCGTCACCTTCAACGGCCGGCCTGTCGATGCCAGTCAGGTCGACTGGACCTCGGTGGACATCAGGAAGTTCAACTTCATCCAGCCGGCCGGGCGCAGCAATGTGCTGGGTGCCGTCAAGTTCCGCTTCCCGAACAAGCACGACATCTACATGCACGATACGCCGCAGCGCGAGCTGTTCGAAAAGACCGTGCGCATGTTCAGTCACGGCTGCATCCGCGTGCATAACCCCGGGCGGCTGGCCGAGATCCTGCTGGAGGAGGACAAGGGCTGGTCGGCAGCGCGTGTTCGCGAGTTGATGGCCCAGGGCGCCGAGGGCATCAGCTACGAGGCCACGCTGACGAAGCAGATCCCGGTGCACATTACCTACTTCACGACGATTGCCGGCGAGGACGGCCAGGTGCGGTCGTTCGGCGACATCTACGGGCACGACAG
>Ga0247727_10013774_pt1 | contig 13566 bp, 19 predicted proteins | sample WisWelCaveWW1625_FD_202498 | JGI IMG/M metagenome (GOLD analysis project Ga0247727, IMG submission 202498) | Biofilm microbial communities from Wishing Well Cave, Virginia, United States - WW16-25 | ecosystem: Environmental > Aquatic > Deep subsurface > Groundwater > Cave microbial mat | place... | reverse complement strand
TGGGTGAATTTTTGTCTACATGTATGCAACTTCTGCGCCGATTAAAAGTGGTCAAAATCCGCCATAGGTTGCACTGTCACTGATTGTTAAATATAAACATAAACTTAACTAAATATGAATGTCAGGAGGTGATGAAATTGACGTTTAAAAATATCTTAAAAAAGCGGGGTTGCACTTTTCAGGCTTTTTTGCCCTTTAAAAACAGGGGCTTGCAAGGGTGGCCGTTGTAAAAGACCTGATGTTTGCGGTGGGATTGAGACTCTTTGCTATACTCGCCGATCATCACCTGCTGCTCATCGTTGTAAAAGACCTGATGTTTGCGGTGGGATTGAGACTGCAATTACTCGAGCTTCATTGGTATCCGGCCAATCACTTACGGTTGTAAAAGACCTGATGTTTGCGGTGGGATTGAGACGTTTCTTAGTTACCACCGGTTTCGGTGGTTCCGAGAAATTTATAATTGTTTTTGTTGTAAAAGACCTGATGTTTGCGGTGGGATTGAGACTTACGGAATAATTGCAACAATCGTACCGTCAATAGCGTTCTGTTGTAAAAGACCTGATGTTTGCGGTGGGATTGAGACAAAACGGGCAAACACAGAGTCAGGCGCTCCACTAAGCGGGGTTGTAAAAGACCTGATGTTTGCGGTGGGATTGAGACGCGTTGATGCAGCATCCCGGCATCAAGCTGCTTTCGGAAAATAGTTGTAAAAGACCTGATGTTTGCGGTGGGATTGAGACCTTAATGAAAACATCGGGGCTGGTGCGAATTCTAAAAAAAAAGTTGTAAAAGACCTGATGTTTGCGGTGGGATTGAGACGAAAATTGTTTTTTGTTTTTGGATTGAATTGATTTTTTTGGGTTGTAAAAGACCTGATGTTTGCGGTGGGATTGAGACCTTACCGGATTTTTCTGCAATCAAGCTGTCGCCTTTAATTTTGATGTTGTAAAAGACCTGATGTTTGCGGTGGGATTGAGACATGTTTACGTTTATGGCGGCTGGCACCGGCCTTATTGGTATGGTTGTAAAAGACCTGATGTTTGCGGTGGGATTGAGACGATATTTACTACTGTATCGGTTTTGGTGACGTGTACTTGGCCAGTTGTAAAAGACCTGATGTTTGCGGTGGGATTGAGACGAATCCCAGAAATAACGAGACCCGTCATTCCAGAATCCGTTGTAAAAGACCTGATGTTTGCGGTGGGATTGAGACTTTTTTTATCGGTCTCGCCTTTCTGCCATTTTTCAGAAAAAAGTTGTAAAAGACCTGATGTTTGCGGTGGGATTGAGACCTTTCTTTTTTTTTGATGATGTGCACCTCATTTAAATCGTTGTAAAAGACCTGATGTTTGCGGTGGGATTGAGACCGTCATCATTGTTGGCGGCGGCCCAGCCGGCGCTGCCAGCGTTGTAAAAGACCTGATGTTTGCGGTGGGATTGAGACGGCGTCGAATGGAACTGATGGCTTCACCGCGACTGTGTTGTAAAAGACCTGATGTTTGCGGTGGGATTGAGACGAAATCTCCATTGGAATAACCAGCTCCCAGTGTCAATCCAACATGTTGTAAAAGACCTGATGTTTGCGGTGGGATTGAGACGCATTCTGGTGATCACCATGGCGTTTGTCACCATCACGTTGTAAAAGACCTGATGTTTGCGGTGGGATTGAGACGCCGTTCCATGGTTTTCGTGTCCTCAGGCGACAACGGGGGTTGTAAAAGACCTGATGTTTGCGGTGGGATTGAGACTTTTTTTTTTCTGCTTTCCCGCCTGCAACACCGCAAAATAAATTGTTGTAAAAGACCTGATGTTTGCGGTGGGATTGAGACTCCACTTTAAATCCGTCCTCCTGAGCAGCAACGTCCATGTTGTAAAAGACCTGATGTTTGCGGTGGGATTGAGACAATGATGACGATCATTAGTATCAGCCGCACCAATTTGTGCTTAAGTTGTAAAAGACCTGATGTTTGCGGTGGGATTGAGACTTGTCGGATACGGGCGATTACAGATGATACAACGAAACTTCCCTGTTGTAAAAGACCTGATGTTTGCGGTGGGATTGAGACATTCCGAGTGGCCAGCGAACGATCCTCCACACCTTCCCAAGAAGGCTCGTTGTAAAAGACCTGATGTTTGCGGTGGGATTGAGACGTACTCCCATATAGAGAGCCACTGTCGACACCAAAGCAAGGTTGTAAAAGACCTGATGTTTGCGGTGGGATTGAGACGTTTCTTCGAAGTCGCTTGCCCATATGATATCGTGGTCATGTTGTAAAAGACCTGATGTTTGCGGTGGGATTGAGACTTGTTGCGGTGGCTGCATTTGTTGCGTTGCCATTTCAGTACTCCTGTTGTAAAAGACCTGATGTTTGCGGTGGGATTGAGACTTCTTCATTCTCTTTCGTTGTCGCTTACACCCGTCTCTTGTTGTAAAAGACCTGATGTTTGCGGTGGGATTGAGACAGTTTTTTCTGAGTGTGGAGCGCCATATGCTCTTTGCGCTTTTGTTGTAAAAGACCTGATGTTTGCGGTGGGATTGAGACGGTAATGGTGATCTCGCCGTTGTACAGCGCTTTATTCCAATTGCGTTGTAAAAGACCTGATGTTTGCGGTGGGATTGAGACGAATTTAAAAGCTCTATCTCTCAACTCAAGGACAAACTCGCGTCCTAGTTGTAAAAGACCTGATGTTTGCGGTGGGATTGAGACCCACTCGAATCTCCAGCCCTTACTGCGGCCAAGAATGCATTCGCGTTGTAAAAGACCTGATGTTTGCGGTGGGATTGAGACTTTCTAGAACTTCCATCGTGTCCTCGGATATCAACCCGGAATGTTGTAAAAGACCTGATGTTTGCGGTGGGATTGAGACCTTCATTATTGCTCCAAGTTATTGGTTCGTTGTGATAAAAAAGTTGTAAAAGACCTGATGTTTGCGGTGGGATTGAGACGTCCTGAAACTTCTCTGATTGCAGGAAGCTGTCGAGCTGTTGTAAAAGACCTGATGTTTGCGGTGGGATTGAGACAAAACTGAGACAAGGTTTGTATTTGCAACGAATCGCACCGTTGTAAAAGACCTGATGTTTGCGGTGGGATTGAGACATGATGTGACGTCTATGTAAAGCGTGTCCAGGGTTCCCACGGAGTTGTAAAAGACCTGATGTTTGCGGTGGGATTGAGACCGCGACTGTGACGATAATTGCCGTCACCGCAAGACCGAGTTGTAAAAGACCTGATGTTTGCGGTGGGATTGAGACGTACACCACCATTGCTATCACCAACATCCCCATAACACATAAGTTGTAAAAGACCTGATGTTTGCGGTGGGATTGAGACGAATTCCGCATTGCCCTTGGTTGCCAAGTAGTCCTGGTAGAACTGTTGTAAAAGACCTGATGTTTTCGGTGGGATTGAGACGCGATCCACGCAGAGCGTGTCTTTTTTTGCCGGTTGACTGGTTGTAAAAGACCTGATGTTTGCGGTGGGATTGAGACTTTGTCGTACGCCGGGAGATTGACGAACTTCGCGCCGATTGTTGTAAAAGACCTGATGTTTGCGGTGGGATTGAGACACTTCTTGCCGTGCGCCGGTGCTCTCATTGATACGGTAAGGTTGTAAAAGACCTGATGTTTGCGGTGGGATTGAGACCAGATAATACCTGCGTTGTGGTGAAGTATGTAAGCATTTCGTGTTGTAAAAGACCTGATGTTTGCGGTGGGATTGAGACTAAAACTGGTTGGGTTGGAACGCCGCCGACCCCTCACTGCGAGTTGTAAAAGACCTGATGTTTGCGGTGGGATTGAGACGCTTCCACCTCCTTTCCAGCAGCGCATTCGCCCAAGTTGTTGTAAAAGACCTGATGTTTGCGGTGGGATTGAGACCCCATTGTAATAAATCAAGAAATGTTCGGGATACACCCGAACATTTTCTTGTTGTAAAAGACCTGATGTTTGCGGTGGGATTGAGACTTATCGGTGTAACCCTGCCGACGAGGATCGTTTGGGCTCGCGGTTGTAAAAGACCTGATGTTTGCGGTGGGATTGAGACAAGTTTTTGATATTTTACACTATTCATCGCCGCTTTGATTTTCTCGGCGTTGTAAAAGACCTGATGTTTGCGGTGGGATTGAGACTTCCATTTTGTTCCGCTTTCAAAAGGCATAGCTAACTACTGTTGTAAAAGACCTGATGTTTGCGGTGGGATTGAGACCAAACTTGTCTCGCTCAAACCCCACACGCCGTTGCTTGTGTTGGAAAAGACCTGATGTTTGCGGTGGGATTGAGACTGGATTTTTGAATACATCTGCGATGCCAGTAAGCTTGCTGCGTTGTTGGAAAAGACCTGATGTTTGCGGTGGGATTGAGACCTCCGTCTCTACAGAGAAGCTTGCGAAATTGACCAGGTACGTTGGAAAAGACCTGATGTTTGCGGTGGGATTGAGACATTCATCGAAACGTTTGCTAATGATGAGCGCTGGTTTTCTTGTTGGAAAAGACCTGATGTTTGCGGTGGGATTGAGACGAGTTACATCCATGTCTTCAATCACGCAATGTAATGTGTTGGAAAAGACCTGATGTTTGCGGTGGGATTGAGACAAACTTGTTGCGTGTTGCTGCAACGAAGCGATATTTCTTCCCGGTTGGAAAAGACCTGATGTTTGCGGTGGGATTGAGACAAGAATTGGTTACAACTCTAAGCGCTTCCAATGATCCAATCAAGTTGGAAAAGACCTGATGTTTGCGGTGGGATTGAGACTCATTATCGGGGACGCCATACTTCATGACTGTATACCATTTCGTTGGAAAAGACCTGATGTTTGCGGTGGGATTGAGACTTTTCTGTTGCTCGCGCATGAGCACAAGACAAGCGCCAGGTTGGAAAAGACCTGATGTTTGCGGTGGGATTGAGACGAACTTTTGCACGGACGTTATATCCAATGCAAGGAAGTTCTAGTTGGAAAAGACCTGATGTTTGCGGTGGGATTGAGACACTGATAATTATATCGTTCGGCTGTTCCTTGCAGCCGCTAATGTTGTAAAAGACCTGATGTTTGCGGTGGGATTGAGACATATAATATACACTAACCCCCCCGTCTTCGTTTCTAATGACACCGTTGTAAAAGACCTGATGTTTGCGGTGGGATTGAGACATGGCGATCACTCGGTTGGCGAAGGATGTACGAAAAACAGTGTTGTAAAAGACCTGATGTTTGCGGTGGGATTGAGACATGCCGCGAGGATGGGGTTGTGGCAACGCCCGTCTTTTGGTTGTAAAAGACCTGATGTTTGCGGTGGGATTGAGACGTCAATGTAGGCGGTGTCTACCCCCGCTGCGGACGCCCTTACCGTCCAGTTGTAAAAGACCTGATGTTTGCGGTGGGATTGAGACTATTCCGAAGATTGCCCCCACGCTTCCCCGATGGCCCTTGTTGTAAAAGACCTGATGTTTGCGGTGGGATTGAGACCCACCATTGCGATTTCGAGGATTACGCCCCATTTGATCAGTTGCGTTGTAAAAGACCTGATGTTTGCGGTGGGATTGAGACGTGCTACGGATCGTGACCTTGCTCGGATCGTAAGGATAGAGTTGTAAAAGACCTGATGTTTGCGGTGGGATTGAGACTCATAAACGGCTGTCGAGCGTGGAAAGAATCTGGGATGATTTTGTTGTAAAAGACCTGATGTTTGCGGTGGGATTGAGACTTTTCATGCTTGCTTCTCCAATTTTAGAAACGGTTTTGTTGTAAAAGACCTGATGTTTGCGGTGGGATTGAGACCGCCGATTTGAATGCGGTTGTCGTTGTAAACCTGGGGGTCTCGCGTTGTAAAAGACCTGATGTTTGCGGTGGATTGAGACTCCGTCTGTGCCATCTTTGCCGTCCTTGCCGTTACGGTTGTAAAAGACCTGATGTTTGCGGTGGGATTGAGACTTTTGGGGACCGGCCACGATCACAGGCGGATTTCCGGCTTGGTTGTAAAAGACCTGATGTTTGCGGTGGGATTGAGACATGTGGCCCGTTGCCACAAACTGCCGGACCCCCAAGTTGTAAAAGACCTGATGTTTGCGGTGGGATTGAGACTTCAGTTTGGCGCGGATATTCGCGGGGACCACGGCGGTCAAGTTGGAAAAGACCTGATGTTTGCGGTGGGATTGAGACTGAGATGTGAAGCATCGACCATGGTTTCAACGGTACCTTGAGTTGTAAAAGACCTGATGTTTGCGGTGGGATTGAGACGTAGGTTTTGCCGTTGACCGTCACGGTAGCGCCTAAAGCCCGTTTCGTTGTAAAAGACCTGATGTTTGCGGTGGGATTGAGACCAAATTGCCAAACGCGGCGCGGGTCACGACGGATCCAAGTTTGGTTGTAAAAGACCTGATGTTTGCGGTGGGATTGAGACGAGAATGATCTCTCGCCGCATTTCCCGCACCGGTACTGCGTTGTAAAAGACCTGATGTTTGCGGTGGGATTGAGACGAACTTTTGCACGGACGTTATATCCAATGCAAGGAAGTTCTAGTTGGAAAAGACCTGATGTTTGCGGTGGGATTGAGACCGTCCGGGATCTCGACGTGTGCGCGTGCGTCGCGGAGTTTGTTGGAAAAGACCTGATGTTTGCGGTGGGATTGAGACTTTTTTGCCGATGTTCCGTGTCAGCACGGAGGTGGGGTCAAACAGTTGGAAAAGACCTGATGTTTGCGGTGGGATTGAGACGTTTTATAGGCCTTAGGATCAAGGTCATAATTGCCGAGCGCGTTGGAAAAGACCTGATGTTTGCGGTGGGATTGAGACTTTTTTAAGGACACCTACCCCAAAGAAAGGGACACAGGTTGGAAAAGACCTGATGTTTGCGGTGGGATTGAGACCTAATTTTTTTTGCTCCGATTGGCTTTTTTTTTCTTCTGCGTTGGAAAAGACCTGATGTTTGCGGTGGGATTGAGACCCTTCTTGATCTCGCCGTTCCAGCCGCTCTTCGCTTCGGTTGGAAAAGACCTGATGTTTGCGGTGGGATTGAGACGAGGTGGGGTGTTAGATTGGAAAGAGGATGAGACAGTGGGGGTTGGAAAAGACCTGATGTTTGCGGTGGGATTAAGACGTTGAAACTGATCCTCGTTCTGAGTATCAGTAATCAGTGTAGGCACTCACATTCTTTTCCCATATTTTGCTCGAATTATTTTCACGGCTTTTCGATCTAAAGAAAAGGCCACGCTCCGACAGTGGAGGCGGCCTGTCATGACGCGAGCTAAAATGAAGAACGTGGCCTACCAGTTTTCGTATTGACACAGCACTTTTTCCAGCGTCGGCAGATCCACCACGTTTTTTTGTGGCGATAGATTTCGAGCAAGCATTCATAACACACAGGATGTTGATCAAACGCGGGAGGCACGTTTGTCGTTGGAACACCTTTGGCCGCGGATGCCGGGCCGAATCAATCCGTCAATGCTGGTCAATCCATTCAAATCAGCGGCAGTCCGACGGCCAGCGGCGGCACGGCGCCTTATTCTTACAGTTGGTCGCCGAACGACGGCAGCTTGGATGATGCCAGTGCGGAAACTCCGAATGCTTCACCGGCGAGCACGACCACTTACACCGTAACGGTAACGGATGCGAACGGCTGCACCGCGACCGATGCAGTCACGGTCGAAGTGATTCCCGTGAAAGCGTTCGTGTTCGTCGCCAACAAAGTCACCATCAACAAAGACAACACGATCAACGGCACGCCGAGCGTTGGACCGGTGGATAACGAGCCGTTGCCAAGCTTGAACTACTCTGCGGGCGGGTCGAATGCCGCTGTGCCCAGCGGCGGTTCGCTTGCGGCTGCGCCCGGCTCATGCAACATCGTCACGCTCAACAGCGGCGGGACATTGCAGCTCACCAGCGGCGAGTATTTCATGAACGAGCTGCGCTATTCCGGCTCCGAGGCGGTGATTGAGATTGATCTCTCTAGCGGCGCTCCGGTGAAGATCAACGTGGTCAACAAACTGCAATTGGGCAAAGAGGCCGCGATTCAACTTCTGCCCAACGGCGAGAGCGACAGCAAGCTGGTGACGTTCAACACGCTGCAAAACAGCGCGGTGAGCATTGGCAAAGAAGCGTATCTGTTGGGAAGTTTCAACGCGCCGAATGCGAATTTGACGCTGGTGAAGAACAGCCAACTGCTTCACGTTGCCGGAAGCGGGCGAGGTGAGCTTGGCGATTTACAACATGAGCGGGCAGTTGGTGAAGAAGCTCGTGGCGGGCAAAATGAATGCGGGTCATCACAACTTCACTTGGTGGTCGTTAAACTGTGTTTCTGCTGCCCGGCGCGCTGCGGTTTGAGCAGTCGGTCAATGGTGGATGCAGAGATCGTCGCCAATAAGCTTTTAACCGCCTCCGTGAGTGTTTCAGGATAATGCGGCAGCCAGTTCGGAATCATCGCTTTCAGACTTTTACCACACGCCAGATTCGCGGCGATCCAGAGCGCTTTTAAAAACGCCATCAGTTCAGGCTGATGATATTTGGTCTTGCAGCCCCGTTGTGATTTTTGCGATGATGAACTTTTTTGCAACGGGCGGCGCAACACCCGAATGGCATATTTACGGTTGTAGCCGCAGACCGCACAAAATTCATCCAAGATGGTCTTTTTCTCGGTAATCTCTGTTTGCTCTGTTTTCTCTGTGTTGAAAATTTTTGTTATTTTTCCAAACATTCAACTTGTAATAGAATAAGAGAGAACTTTTATTGATGAATCTTGTCGTGCTGCCGCTCTCCGCGGTTACTTTCAAAACCTCACACGCGCTTGCTAACGTCGTCACCTCCGTATTGATTCTCATGTTCTGCGTCGGACTGCCCATCGCCCTCGTTGTTCGCCGCTATTCGAAATAACATGATAAGGAGAAATCACGATGGCAAAAAATAACTTAACGCACCTCCCACTCTGGCAAACGGCAAAGTGTGCTATCTCAAGATTCCGGCTTTCGACCCCGATCGTTCGGCATCTTTTTACAAAGAGGTTTTCGGTTGGCAAATCCGGCGGCGCAGCGACGGCCATCTTGCTTTTGACGATGCAGTGAATGAGGTGAGCGGCACATGGGTGGCCGGCCGGAAACCAGCGACGGAGCCCGGTCTGTTAATTTACATTATGGTAGACAGCGTCGCCGCGACTGTTGATGCCGTGATTGCGAGCGGTGGAAAAATCGTACAGCCGATCGGTGCGGACGCGCCCGAAATTACGGCGAGGTTCAGCGATCCCGCCGCGAATGTAATCGGCCTCTATCAAGAACCCAGTCTTTCGAACTCTTCCGAGAAATAAAACAAATCGCTTTACTCGTTGGCAGCGTGCTCTATCTGGCTGGCAGCTTCTTGGTGACGATGGCGTTCAGCATACCCAGAAACGATGCGCTGGCAGCGATCGCGCCGGCCGATCCCGACAGCGCCAACCGATGGGCCGGATATCTCACCACTTGGACGGCGTGGAATCATGTCCGAGCGGTCGCAGCGCTGGCGGCAGCGGCATCATTCACGATCGCGCTCAGTTGAGACAGGAAAATGGCTTATACATCATGCCAAAGATGACGGGATGAAGCAGTCATTTTTCTGCCCTCCATCTTTCTGTCATTTAAAGTTCTGAACGTTTCTTCATCAATCCCATCACGCGCCTGCTTTCAGTTCGTGCGCTTGGCCGGCTGATAATTACCAGGCACGAGCCGCGCCGCAATCGACAAGCGATTCCAAGCGTTGATGGTGGCCACAGCGAGAGTCAAGTCGGACAATTCTTTCTCACTGAAGTGCGGGCGCACCTCTTCATAGATCGCGTCAGGCATGTGACCGTTGGTGATCAGGGTAACGGCCTCAGTCCAAGCCAGGGCCGCGCGTTCGCGATCGTTGTAGTACGGACATTCGCGCCAAGCGTCCAATGAATACAGCCGCTGCTCCTTCTCTCCGAGTGCGCGCAGATCCTTCCAGTGCATATCCAGGCAATAGGCGCAACCGTTGATCTGAGAGGCCCGGAGTCGAACCAGATGTAGCAGAGATTCATCCAGTCCACACTTGCTGAGATACTGATCCAGGGCATCCATCGTATCGTAAACGCCGGCGGCAGCTTTGGCGTAGTTGAGTCGTGCTTTCATAAATTCTCCAATAAGTCAATGTGAATAATTCCGCAAAGAACCATTTACCATATTCTTCCTGTACCACTTCGCAACGCGGACAAGTCGCAACCCAAAAGGTTTGAAAATTTCCAACGAATAGAAGAACCCAACGGAAAAAAGCATTATCAGTTGGGTTTTTCAATCCGTTGGAAAACTTTGCTTTTTTGCAGAGAGTTGACTATGAAGAGATTATGGCGAAACGAACAACCGCCTTCGAGCTGATGCTGCCCTTGCGGGAATCGGGAATGCCCGCGCATCGCCGGTTGTATACAGCTTTGCGCACTGAAATTTTAGAGGGCCGCCTTCGTCCCGGCGCGCGGCTTCCCGGCACGCGTGATCTCGCCAGCCAATATAGCCTGTCGCGCGGAACGATTGTCAACGCTTTTGAGCAGCTCAAGTCAGAAGGCTATGTGGAAGGCAGTGTCGGCTCCGGCACGTATGTGAGCAAAGTCTTGACCGAGGAATTGCTTCACGTCACACGCGAGATGCGTGCGCAACGACCAACGCCGCGGAAACTGCGGCGCAGTGTTTCAGATTACGGCAGGCGCGTGACGCTGTTTTCGGGTTTGGAAACCCGTCCTCCCCGCGCTTTTCGCACCAATCTGCCGGCGCTGAACTTGTTCCCGACAGAGCTGTGGACGCAGATCACCGCCCGCCGTTTGCGGCGCGCCTCGACGAATCTTCTGCGGGGTTGCGATCCGTTGGGATACCGACCGCTGCAGGAGGCAGTCGCCGATTACCTCAGCACCTCACGCGGCGTGAAGTGCGTTCCCGAACAGGTCACGATTGTCTCCGGCGTGCAGGAAGCGCTCGATCTGGTTGCGCGGCTTTTTCTGAATCCCGGGGATCTGGTGTGCATGGAGAATCCGGGATATCCGGGCGCGGCCATCGCGTTTGAGGCCGTCGGCGCGAAGATCTCTGCGGTACGCGTGGATGACGAAGGCATGCAACTGCGGGGGCCGAGCTTGCGTGGAGCGCGGCTGATCTACGTGACTCCGGCGCATCAGTTTCCGCTGGGCATCACCATGAGTCTGCGGCGGCGTCTGGAGTTGCTGGAATGGGCACGGAAGTCCGGCGCGTTGATCTTTGAAGACGACTACGACAGCGAGTATCGCTATTCGGGCCGCCCAATTCCGGCCTTGCAGGGACTTGATCGCAACGGGCTGGTGCTCTTTGCCGGAAGCTTCAACAAAGTGCTCTTCCCCTCGCTTCGGCTGGGATACCTGGTGATTCCGTTGGATCTGGTGTCTTACTTCGCGGCCACGAAATCAGTGACCAGCCGGCATGCGCCGTTGCTCGAGCAGGCGGTGTTGTGCGACTTCATCACCGAGGGGCACTTCGGACGCCACCTCCGGCGCATGCGAGAAGTGTATGCCGAGCGCTTATCGGTTCTCATGGAAAGCGCACGGCAAAGGCTGGCGGGATTGCTGGAGATTTCAAACATCGAGGCCGGCTTGCAAACTGTTGGATGGCTGTGCGATGGGATCGATGCGGAGTTGGCAGCAAAGGCGGCGGCGCGAGATGTAGAAGTGACTCCATTGAGCCGCTACAGCCGCGGACGCATGGCGCAAGAGGGATTGCAGTTGGGATTTGCCGCAGTGGACGCGGCTGAAATCCGGCGCGGCGTCCGCGAGCTTGCGGTGGCGCTGGAAAAGGAAAACAAAAAGTTATTACAAAACTTGACAAAGAGTACCAAAACTGGTACATTACCTAAATGAGCATTGACTTCCGTTTACAAGTCATTTTTTATAAGACCGAGTCGGGAAACGAGCCGGTTCGAGAATGGCTTAAAAATCTGAAAAGACACCGGCAAGTGATTTGAACCTCGCCAAAAAACGACTGGCAACTTTGCGGAGTTGACGCATGAATCGGAAATTTTTGGGCAGTAATTTTGATGATTTTCTTAAAGAAGAGGGCTTGCTTCCCGAAGCCGAAACCGTGGCCATCAAACGGATTATTGCTTTTCAAATTGCGCGGTTGATGGAATCCGGCAGCATTTCAAAAACGGCAATGGCAAAGCGCATGCAAACAAGCCGTTCCGCGATTGAGCGCTTGCTCGATCCGTCCAATGAATCCGTTACCTTGCAAACTTTGGAACGCGCTGCCATAGCATTGGGAAAACGGCTTCAGATAGAACTGGTTGATTTTACTTTGACCTTCAGCGGCAAAGGTAAAAGAGAAAAACCATCTCGTGACAAACGAAATCGACGCCTAACCGCGCAAAATTGAAAGCATAGCTTTATTTAAACGAGCATTGACTTTCGTTCACAAGTCACATCTATGGTTGATTCGCCTGGGCATACGGTCGCTGGAAACCCGCTACTGGAGACCAAGCTCTATATCCCCAAGTGGCGTCCCGGTCTGGTATCGCGTCCGAGGCTGATCGAACGCATGCATCAGGGGATCGCGCGCAAGTTGACTCTCGTCTCGGCGCCTGCCGGTTTCGGCAAGACGACGCTGCTGGCTGAATGGCTTGCAGCTAGCCCGGCCGGCGAACGAGCCGCAGGATGGGTCTCACTGGATCAGAGCGACAATGACCCCGCGTTCTTCTGGGCCTACTTCATCACCGCACTGCAGAAGGTCCGATCCGAGGTTGGCGAGAGCGCGCTTTCTTTGCTGCATTCGCCTCAGCCACCACCGATTGAGTCGGTCTTGACAACATTGATCAATGACATCAACGCGATTGAGCAGGAGTTCGCTCTCATCCTCGACGACTACCATGTTATCGATGCCCAGCCTGTCCACAACGCAATCGCTTTTCTTCTCGACCACCTGCCGCCACAGATGCATCTGATCATCGCCAGCCGTTCGGACCCACCCTTGCCCCTGGCTCGCCTCCGAGCGCGTGGCGAATCGACTGAGCTACGCGCCGCTGACCTGCGTTTTACCTATGACGAGGCGGCTGCTTTTCTCAACCAGGTGATGGGTCTGGACCTCTCAGCAACTGACGTGGCGGCCTTGGAGACGCGGACCGAAGGCTGGATCACGGGGCTGCAACTGGCAGCGCTCTCTATGCAGGCGCGAGACGACGTTGCTGGATTCATCACAGCCTTCACGGGCAATGACCGCTACATCGTGGACTATCTGGTCGAAGAGGTTTTGCAGCGTCAGCCTGAACGTGTCCGAAGCTTCTTGCTGCAGACTTCCATTCTCGACAGGCTCAGTGGTCCGCTGTGCGATGTCGTCACCGGCCGAGAAGATGGCAAAAGAATGCTGGAGGCCCTGGAGCGAGACAACCTGTTTGTCGTACCGCTCGATGAAAGTATCCGTTCGGTGAACCCCATCTTGAAGTGGAAGGCGAGATGACTTATATTGGACCTGAATCCGTGAAAAAAGTCCGAGGAATTTTGCGATACAGTGCTTAAATTAAGGCGATGATGAAATAACCTTAATCACCTCGGAGGTGCACGATGCGCTTTATCTTAGAACAATCGGACGAAAGT
>Ga0247727_10013773_pt1 | contig 13566 bp, 15 predicted proteins | sample WisWelCaveWW1625_FD_202498 | JGI IMG/M metagenome (GOLD analysis project Ga0247727, IMG submission 202498) | Biofilm microbial communities from Wishing Well Cave, Virginia, United States - WW16-25 | ecosystem: Environmental > Aquatic > Deep subsurface > Groundwater > Cave microbial mat | place... | reverse complement strand
TTGATGTGTCATATCAGGCTTTCGTGATAACTATTCCGAAAGAAGAGGATCCAACTTCTCCAACAACACAGGAATGCTTTTCGTGGCGGCGAGATAAATCTTGTCCATTTTCACTTCGCCGTATTCATGCGCCAGAATATTTCGCAAACCAATGATTTGCGCCCATTCGATTTCAGGGTGATCTTCTTGAAATTCTTTTGAAACATGGTTTGCCGCTTCGCCAACAATCAACAATAACCGCTCAACCGCATAGCGGATTGTCTTATTTGCTATAAATCTGGCATGGGGAACACCACTAATAATCTCGGTAATTTCCAAAGCATACTTCCGCATATCCCACAAGTAGGCCAAGTCTCTGCTATCAGGCGGCATAGACCACCTGCGCGGTTCGCAAAATCTCCCGCTTGCGGAAGGGATTTTCCAGCGCATCCTTTTCGATCACATCCACAGGGCGGTGAAAAATTTTCTCCAAATCTATTTTCATTTGCACAAGGTCAAACAGACTGATCTCAGCATTGGGCGCAAAGGTGACCAGCACATCCACATCGCTATCGGGGCGAAAATCGTCGCGCAAGACCGAACCGAACAGCGAAAACTCCACCACCTTCCAACGATGGGAGAATTCGGCAATTTTTTTGCGCGGAATGCGGATTTTTTTCTTTTGCATAAGATCACCTATAAAGATTATAGCATGGGATGAAGATGATTTTGTTGGCGGGTTCATCCATGTCAATGCGGAGGCGAGTCCATGGGTCCAGCCCTGACGGGTTTTCAGCAGGCGCGTGTCAATCATGTTGTCCGCGTGGATGAGGACGCGCCCTCACCCTGCCCTCTCCCGCGGGGAGAGGGGTACGCGTCCGCGTGAGAATCATTTTGCTGGCGGGTTCATCCATGTCAATGCGGAGGTGAGTCTCTGGCTTCAGACTGACATATTTTCGGCAGGCGCGTGTCAATCATGTTGTCCGCGTGGATTAGGACGCGAGTCGGGGATGGATGCGCCCTCGCTGCTTCGGCAAGCTCAGCACAGCGCCTGCTCTCTCCCGCGGGGAGAGGGGTACGCGTCCGCGTGAGGAGGATGAGTCGGCGGCTCCATAGAGAAAAATTGATAGTGGTTTAGTCGAAGTGATAATTCTAAACGCGAATGGGACGAATGACGCGAAAAGCCCAGAAAAATTAAACGACAATTGTGTGTTGCAATTACCTTCATTAATGCTATACTCATATTGTCCGAACAAAAATAATCTTCCAGTATTCGTTCTCCACGCCGAACCGTGATCGCTACACAAAGAAAAGGACGTGAACATGGGTAAGTTCATACGATTCTCTCTGCTGTCAATCGCCGCTGTAATGGTTCTATATGCCTGCAACCTCGGCGGCGGTGGCTCCAACGCGACCACCGATACCAACTCACTCTCGGGGGAACTCACCGCAGTAAGGTTGACCGTCCAGGCGCTGAACGCGACGACTGCTTTCAATACAGTTGGACAGGTCATCAACTATGGCTATGGAGTGACGAACGGCGGAAGTACGCCTCTCGCTGGACCTGTGATCATTACCGATAACAAGACAACAGTCCCCGCCTGCCCAAACGTCAACACCGTTGGCAACCTGGATAACAACCTCGATCCCAACGAGAACATTACCTGCACATCGGCTTATACGATCACCCAGGCGGACCTCAATGCTGGTTCGGTCACGAATAGCGCGACAGCCAAAGTGGGTGGAGTCGACTCGAGCCTTATTACCACTGTCGTCAAGATGTCTGAGAACAAAGTATTGACGCTTGCCAAATCTGCCAACCCAACGACATATAACCAGGCGGGCCAAACCATTACTTATACATACGTTATAAAGAATACAGGCGCTGCGGCATTGGGTCCGGCGCAGTTTGTCGTCAACGATAACCGCATCACAACGCCGACCAACTGCGGGGCGGCAACGACCACGCTCCCCCCAAACGAGTCCGTAACTTGCACAGCGGTCTACACTATCGTTCAAAGTGACCTGACTGTCGCCCAATTAACAAACAACGCAACTGCCTCAGGCGGCGGCGCGGGGGTTGCCCAGCCCGCAACTGTCACGATCACAAATACCAGTATCACAACCAATCCATCACCGTCAACGAATTTGGCGAAAGGCTCTACGATCCAGCATAAGGTGGTGGAAGGCGAGTGGATGATCCAGATCGCGCGCTGTTACGGCGCGGATTTCGATGCGGTGCGAAAGGCGAATCCACAAGTCAGCAATGCTCATTTCATCCTGCCGGGTACGACGCTGAGCGTCCCCAATATAGGAAGCAACGGAACGATCTATGGTCCGGATCGCTGTGTTGAGTTCATCACGGTTCAGCCGGGCGACACATGGAGTTCCATCGCGCAAAAATACAACGCGGACATCGCCGTCCTGCAAGAGGCAAACAAAGGCGTGACGCTGTCAACCGGGACCAGGCTCAGGATTCCGCGCAATTCAGCTGGTGGGACCAAGCCTCCGCCTTCGACAGATGCGATCCGCATCACGATTCCCGCGGGATCCACAACAGCCACATTATCCGGCGTTGTGACTGCCTCAGGCAAGGTCCGCTATGTGTTGACCGCCGCGCAAGGACAGACGTTAAGTATAAAAGTCACGGGACCCGCGAATGAACTCGCGTTGGCAGTCCTTTCGTCCAATGGAACCGCGCTCAAAGCCCAGGACACAACCCTCACGTGGAGCGGAACCATCCCAGCGAACGGTGATTACTTCATTGATCTTGTCAGCGTTCTTGTCGTCTCGAATAAGAACTATACTTTGGAAGTTGGGCTTACTACACCATCCACAACGGCATTGGAACGGGTGGCAGATATCAACAGCGGCGTGGGCAATTCCGATCCCGCTTACCCGGCTGTCTTCAACGGGACGCTTTACTTCCGCGCTGTGGGCAGTGACAATGCAGGCGCGGAATTGTGGAAATTCGACACCGCGCTCAAAGCCGCCAGCCGCGTCGCAGATATCAATGTTGGCGCGGGCGGTTCAGACCCATCCTTCCTGACCGTGTTCAATGGCGCGCTGTACTTCAAAGCAAACGGAAACGACGGCACAGGCGCCGAACTGTGGAGGTTCAACGGTTCAGCCACGGGCCGCGTGGCGGATATCAATGCCGGGAGCGGCGATTCCAATCCTTCTCATTTTGCTGTTTTCAATAACGCGCTGTACTTTAGCGCAAACGGCAATGACGGCGCAGGGATAGAACTTTGGAGATCCGATGGCACGACCGCCAGCCGCGTCGCGGATATCTACGCCGGGACGGGTGACTCAAACCCTGCCTATCTGGTGGCTTTCAATAACGCCCTTTATTTCAGCGCAACCAGCAACGACGGGGCAGGCACTGAATTATGGAAGTACGATGGCACAACTGCCACGCGCGTATCTGATATTAACGCTGGTGTCGGAAATTCAAACCCCGCCTTCCTGGCCGTTTTCAATAACGTACTGTACTTTAGCGCAAATGGCAATGACGGCACAGGAAATGAGCTCTGGAAGTTCGACGGCACGACTGCCACCCGAGCGGCGGATATCAACAGCGGCGCAGGTGATTCGGTTCCAACATTTCTGACGCTGTATAACGGCGCGCTGTATTTTGGCGCAATCGGAAACGACACCGCGGGTTACGAGTTATGGAAATACGATGGGACAAACGCCACACGCGTGACTGACATCAACAAAGCGGGTAATTCAAATCCCGCTTATCTGGCTGTTCACAACGGCGAATTGTTCTTCCGCGCGGACGGCGGCGACGGTGCCGGTGTTGAATTATGGAGATTCAAGCCGCAATGAACGAATATTGCAGTTAATTACCTTACGCATCTTTATGCGGCGGTCACACGTGTGCCTGCCACCTTTAGCGCAGTGCAGGCAGACCGCCTTTGAGCGTAACTGCGTAAAGTGAGGTAGTTGAACACAACCAATCATTTTGCCCAAGGAGGAGATTTCCATGGAAGCCCTGCAACAATTCAGCATCAGCCTCATCCAGGCATTGCAGACGTTAAGCCCTTCCCTGGATGGTGTGATGAATTTCTTCACCTTTCTTGGGCGCATCGAGTTCTATCTGCTCATCATCCCTTTCATATACTGGACGATAGACAAACGCCTGGGGATGCGAACCCTCCTATTCTTGATTGCCATTGATGTGGTCGTCGCGTCGTTCAAACTTCTCTTCCATCAGCCGCGTCCCTATTGGATCGGAGGAGTCAGGGAGTTGTCGGAAGAAGCGTCATACGGAATTCCATCTTCACATGCCAGCGACTCACTCGCTGTTGGCGGATACCTCGCACACCGCGCAAATAAGGCCTGGTTCCGTGTCTTGATAGGCATTATCCTTTTCTTCATCGGCGTATCGCGGTTGTATTTAGGCGTTCACTTCCTGCACGATGTATTGTTTGGCTGGCTGATCGGTGGGATCATTTTGTGGATGGCGATCAGGCAGGCTGACCAAATCGCAAATTGGGCAAGGTCAAAAACATTATCGACCCAAATTGGAACCGGATTCGCTATATCGGTTGGCATCATCCTTCTCGGGATATTGATCCGCTCCCTCGTCGCAGGGACGCCTGATCCCGTTTCGTGGAGCAGTTACGCCACTGAGGCGCGTTCGATCACACACTCCTTCACACTTGCAGGGGCGCTGTTCGGGTCAATCGCGGGATACGCGCTGATGAGAGGAAACGGTCGTTTTCGACCGGCCGATAATTGGACCAAACGCATATCCGGTTATCTGGTTGGAATCATCGGCGTACTTTTGCTCTACTTTGGGTTGGATATCGCTTTCAGCCTCATCACTTCCGATGAAACCATTCTGGGGTATGCGTTGCGCTACATCCGCTATGCCTCAGCCACCTTCTGGATGACGTTCGGGGCTCCATGGGTGTTTCTCAAGACCAGGTTGGCAGAGCCAGAAGCCCGATAATTTGATGCAACACGGAGATCTGAATGACCATCATTCCACGAACATCATGATGCAGAAACAATTGAAAAGTTGAATCAAATTGTTATTTGATTCAACTTTTCTTTCCGAAGGTCCATTCCTGCTTCAAGATAACTTTTGAGGTTCATCAGGAAAAATCCCCATTGATTCGCGTGCATTTCATGAAGTTTCTTTCCGTCAGCGCCGTCTTGAACACTTGAGTGATCCAGGTCAATTGTCGTCTCGCCGTTGGTCTCGCTCAAATTAATGGTAACCAATGTGGGGATGGATTCGGCCGTCCATGTATAGCTCAACTTCTTGTTTGGTACAACTTCCACATACTCACCTTCTTGCGAACCATTCTCATTTGCATTCGCGAACTCCCAGGCGAATTTGAATTTTCCACCGGGACGCGGGTCAGACTCAACGCGAGTAGGGAACCAGCGCATTAATTCGTCTGCTTGAGTCAACGCTTTGAAAACAACTTCCTGCGGGCTTTTGATGGTCATCGTTTGTTTGACAAAACTATTATTATTGGACATTCTTGTCTCCTTGTACAAAATATTGAAGTACTTTTTTTTATTGATCGAAAAGACGCTCCAAGTGATCGAGGCAACCCATCCAGCCTTCACCATGCTTGTCGCGCTGCGCAATATCGGTAAAGAGTTCATGCTTTAATATGATTTCTGTTATTCCGTCGCGTTCGTAAAACTCGACTGTCACCAGCGTCTCCGGCTCATCAGAATTCGCGCTTTCCCAACACCAGGTAAAAACCAATCTTTCTGGCGGCAATATCTCCTGATAAACGCCGCCTACAATCAATAGGGGATTGTCCCCCGGAGCCTTCATCCCAAGGCGATACCTGCCCTCCACTTTCAGATCCACTTCGGCAATCGGCGTTGTAAAACCATCAGCAACAGCAAACCATTTTTTCAATTGATCAGGATTCGTCCATGCACGAAAGGCTTTTTCACGAGAGGTACGAATTGTGCGGCGCAATTCCAAAACTGTGGCAGGATTCAAGGCTGGGTTTGTCATTTGCTGATACAGTTATTCAGAATTTTCTTCCAGGAAACTTGTCAGTGAATCCAATTTGGCGTCCCAGAATTGTTGATAGAAGACAAGCCATTTTGCCGCATCGTGCAAAGGCTTCGCGTTCAATCGGCAATAGTGCACGCGTCCCTGTTTCTTTCGAGTCAGCAAGCCTGCTTTTTCCAAAACGCGAATGTGCTTGGATACTGCTGGCAAGGACATGTCAAAAGGAGACGCGAGATCCATGATAGATACATCGCCTTTTGTCAACTTTGAAATAATTACGCGCCGCGTCGGGTCGGAAAGTGCAGAAAACGTATTATCGAGGTTTGTAGAATAGTTAACCATTTGGTTTAGTATAGCGTGACCAAAATGATTTGTCAATGGTCAGACAGAGCCTTACCAGAAGACAGAATATGCTTTAAGTAAGATAGAATCCGCCTGTATGGAAATTAAAGATACTATCGGCAAAAAGAGAATCGAGTCCATTGACCTCCTGCGCGGCATCGTCATGATCATCATGGCGCTGGATCACGTCCGCATGTATTTCGGCTATGGAACATGGTATTCAGAGCCGACGAACTTATCCACCACCACTCCCCTGCTATTTTTTACCCGCTGGATCACGCATTTCTGCGCGCCTGTTTTCGTCTTCCTTTCCGGCACATCTGCATTTCTGTATGGATTGAATAAAAGAAAAACCAGCCAGGTTGCATGGTACTTATTCACGCGCGGCGTCTGGCTCATCCTTGTGGAATTGACTATCGTCAATTTCGCGTGGGCGTTTGACATCACCTTCAGTTTTCGCATCCTTCAAGTCATTTGGGCAATTGGCGTCAGCATGATCGCACTGTCTATTTTGGCGCTGCTGCCGATCAAGATGATTTTCGCGATTGGGATCGTCCTGGTCTTCGGGCATAACTTATTGGATCCAATCACTGCGCAAGGGAAAACCGCGTTGGATTTTATCTGGTACACCCTGCATCAACCCAGATTTGTTGTTATGGATACAAATACCATGATCAACTTTGTTTATCCCGTCCTGCCCTGGATCGGGCTGATGGCGTTGGGTTATGGATTCGGAAAATTTTATACAGGAGAATTTAGCGCAGACAATAGAAAGCGATGGCTGTTACAAATCGGCGCGGGCGCAGTTCTGTTGTTCCTTGTCCTGCGTGGATTCAATTTATATGGCGAGCCAAATCCCTGGGCTTCGCAAAACTCTTCCATGTTTACAATCATGTCATTCCTGAACACATCGAAATATCCTCCTTCATTACATTTCCTGCTGATGACCATGGGACCCGCCCTGATGTTCTTATCCTTGAGCGAAAAAATACGCAGCCGAATTACAATTCCTGTTGTGGTCTTTGGTTCAGCGCCTCTCTTCTTTTACATCATCCATCTCTATTTCATCCATGCGCTTGCCATGCTGACGCTTGCTCTCGCTGGCAGGGACTGGCATGAGTACATCCTGTCAGCCAGGACAATTTCATCAGGAACATTGAGCAACTTCGGGCTTCGTATTGAGGCGGTGTATCTCGTCTGGATTCTGGTGATCGCATCCCTATATCCGCTTTGCAGAGGGTATCAAAGATACAAGGCAAACAATCCGGCGAAGTGGTGGCTGGGTTACTTGTAAAACCAGAGATCGAACATATGGAACATCAATCAGCGCAGGGCAAAACCGCGATCAATATCGAGAATCTGGGGAATAAAAAGGTTCTGAATTTGGATGACCAAAATCTTTCCACCCTGCCAGCGGAAATTGGGGAACTTAAGAGTCTCAAATCGCTAAGTTTGTATAAAAATCAACTACTCGAATTGCCCAAGACGATTTGGCGATTAACAAATCTTGAAATATCAAATTTAGCCGATAACAAATTCTCATCGCTTCCCGACGACATTGGAAATCTTACAAATCTTCGAATGCTGGACCTGGGTCATAACGGATTGACCAGCCTGCCCGATTCGATTGGAAAGTTGACCAGGCTGAAATTTCTCTACTTGAGCAATAATCATTTGGATTCGATTCCAATATCACTTGAAGATTTAGGGGAACTCATCTATCTGAACATTACCGACAATCGGCTGGCATTGCTTCCCGAAAATATTGGGAAACTGGCAAAACTCACAGAACTCAGGCTGTATAACAATCAACTGAATTCCCTGCCAGATTCGATTGGCAATTTATCGAATTTGATGGAACTGCACGCCATGAACAACAGGCTGACCGGGATTCCCGAAACAATAGGAAAACTGACAAGCCTCAGAAAGCTAATGGTGCAGGGAAACAAAATCGAATCGCTTCCAGATTCGCTGGGTGATGCCTCCAGCCTTACAGATCTAGATCTGAGAGACAACCGTTTGGCAAGTCTCCCTGAATCCATTGGGGATCTCAAAAACATCAGGTTCATGGATTTAAGAGCGAACAGATTAACCTCACTGCCAGCAAGCGTCGCAAAACTCAAGAGACTTGAAAAACTTGACCTGCGCTGGAACAAATTATCCGTGACCCCAAAATGGTTCGGCCAACTCAAACAACGCGGCTGTATCGTTTATACATAACTCTAAATTTCCTCGGCCGGGAACTTCCACATGGGATACCACAGCATGAGACATCGAGATACCGCCGTTCAAATAATCAATGGTATGATCTAATACGCGACGAAACAACACAATTATGGGATGCGGCAGGTAATTGTGAGTGTATAAGGAATCAAGATTCGGAGGAAGGGTATGATCGTACGTCTTGCAGAACGCACATTAAGAACGAAATACGGGGATTTCCATGAGTTCCTCTATTATGATGGGCAAAAAGAAAGTATTGCGCTTGCCATGGGCGACATAGCAAACTCGTCAGACGTCTCTTGCCGAATACACTCTGCATGTCTGGCGGCGCACGCTTTCAATAGCATTGAATGCGATTGCCGTGAGCAAATGGAAATCGCCCAGACCATAATTCAGCAGGAAGGCAAAGGGATAATCATCTGGCTCGACCAGGAGGGTCGGGGGCATGGGCACTTTGCGGTGATGAATGCAGCCAAACTTGCCTCCGAACAGGGGATACCCCAAACCGAAGCCTACAAGAAACTGGGGTTCGGGGATGATGCCAGAAGATTCACAAGCGCAGCGAAAATCTTGTCCGACTTGAAAGTAGCGTCAGTAGTACTGATTACCGATAATCCTCAAAAAGTTGAGGGACTGGTTAGAGATGGAATTAATGTTTCTGGCATCAAACAGGCAGTAGTAGACACAAAAGGGAACGACTCTCTTAAGACCTACTACGCTGATAAGATATCAAAAGGGCACAACATCAAATCCTAGGACACACCCTCGCCTTCCTTCTCGTGGCTTCTTATGACCATCATCAAGAGCATCTTGAAAATTGCTTATGTGGTTGCGAGAGCATGGCAAGTGATGAAAGCGACTGTTACTTGTCGAGTGACAGTCACTTTGTTTTCAAATTCGCAGTTGCCTTTTTCCATTTGCAGGCGTAAAATTCCATATACAATTTATTCAATGAGATACAGCGGTTTTCTATAGTCACCCGTTTTGGGGTGTTAGATCGAATAATTCTACAAGGAATTGGCTCGTTACATGAATACAAATGGCTCTAGAAAACCCAAAGGGAGTTCGCGGATGGCAAACACCACCGATGCATTGCTTAAAGTGTATGAAGAGCAATGGGCTCAAGGTAGACAGCATCAAAACCAGCGAGCAACAATTACAAATGTTGTTCTACTTGTTGCTTCCGCAATATTTGGCTTTATTTCGCAGCAAGGGCTAAATTCACAAACACTTCCTCTCGCCATCTTGCTCACCGCAATTGGGATATTCGGAGCAGTTGCCTGCGAAAAACTATACGAACGGTCTCAACTTCATTTTAGCAGAACGCGCTTGCTTCTCAAACGTATAGATGAACTTCATCCTAAAGCGCAGCTAATGAAACGGATAGAAGAGGCCAACGCGGATCACAAATCCAAATTTCCAAGAATGATTAGGGTGCACGTACATCATCTTTGGCTTGCTCTTCATTTGACGGTCATCTTGGCTGGCGTAGTTCTTATCTTGATTATCATCTTATAGGCTTCAATTGACGGCTCTCAGAATAACGATCCAGTTTACCCAAACAACCACCCTAACCCTTTTCCCCAGTCTTCTGCATCATCTTCATCACAGGACTACACCTGCCCTGGTCTCTTCGAGACGGTGCCAGGGAATCCGCTTGCTCAATACACGGAAGCCCTGCGGGCTGCCTAGCGTCCCGCCGACCTCACATCCACGCGACTACTGCCCTGCTATTCGCTCATGCCAGGATAGCATTGCCGCGAATTACTTTCCAGCGGCGCTCTTCTTTGTAGAAGTTTTAGCGGCTTGATATTTCGCTTTCTTATCGCCGATTTGTTTATCGGGGACAAGAGCAATCAGGGTACGCAACGTGTGGTTCACGCTTTCGGAATCGGGGAAATGTACCGCAACATCGGCATCAAGCAGGATCACTTTTTGAAGAGAGCTGAAATGGAGTTTTGTAACCGTGCCGTCTCCATGGTATATGTGAACTGCATGGGTCTGATTCGGTCCTAGGTAATATTTTCCGCGCATGCCTTTTTTCCCTTTGAAATTGTATTCGGGAAGCATGTCGTCGTCAGGGGTTTTGGGAATATTATTCGCCTTCTTCATATAATCTTCTTTCGGATGGAGTCGCTTTACGACAACTGATAATACGGATGAACACACCTTTGGATGTTTCTTCTCTTTCCAAATGGACAACAAGCAAAAGCCTTTCGTTGACGGACGTGCCTATGCTGATCAGGCGGTCTTCGTTCCTCGAATGGAATTCATCGCGAAAGGTGAGAATGAATGGGTCATAGAATATCGACCTGCCTTCCTCAAAACTGACCTTGTGCTTTGCCAGATTGACGCGGGCTTTGTTGTCGTCCCACTGAAAGATATATTCCATGCCCACATTATACCCCTGCCATGCAACCGCTTCGCGAAACTAACAAACCACCCAGCTATCCGACTACCTACCCAAACAACGCGGCTATATCATTTACATATAATCCTAAATTTCCTCTAAGGTTTGGACGCTACAATGAATGAGCGTTCCAACCTTATAAGGAATTTATTTAATGAATGCCCCGAAATATTTCTGGCAAATATTGATCGTCCTAGCGCTTATCATTAGCGCCTGCGGGACAGACATAGCGCAACCCGCTTCACCCACACTGCCGACCCTTATTCCATCCCTGGCTTCCACATCCTTATCCGCCCTTCCTCCAACTGAGAGCCCTGCATCCACACCGATCCCGACAGCAACGCCGATTCCGCATCCGCTACAGATCGCCTCAATGCGGGTGCGGGATTACCCGGGCAGTGATATTGTGATCGAGCAAACACTTGACCCCGGCGCAAACTATAGCCGCTATCTTGTTTCGTATCTTTCCGAAGGGCTGAAAATTTATGCGTTGATGACAATCCCCAACGGTGAAAAGCCCTCTACAGGTTGGCCCGTCGTCATCTTCAATCATGGATTCATCCCGCCTGATGTCTATGTCACAACCGAACGCTACATCGCCTATGTGGACTTGATCGCGCGCAGTGGCTACATCGTATTCCGTTCAGATTATCGAGGTCACGGAAATTCAGAGGGTAACGCCGCAGGGGCTTACAGCACGCCCGATTACACGGTGGATGTCCTCAATGCGGTCGCTTCGATGAAACGGCACGCGGATGCAGACCCGAATCGCATCGGCATGTGGGGACATTCCATGGGCGGATACATTACCCTGCGTTCGATGGTCATTACAGGCGACATCAAGGCAGGCGTGATCTGGGCAGGCGTCGTCGGCTCATACCCGGACCTGCTGACGCGCTGGCGGCGAGGGACGGGATCATCCGTCCCGTCCACGCCCCGCCCCGGCTCCTGGCGCAATACCCTGGTGGGCACATACGGCTCCCCCGAAGAGAACCCTGAATTCTGGAACTCGATTTCGGCAAACTCTTATCTTATAGACCTCTCAGGTCCAATCCAACTTCATCATGGCACAGCCGATGCAGATGTCCCCCTTGAGTTTTCGGAACTGCTCTTTTATCAGATGCTTGAAGCCGAGCAGTATGTGGAGTTGTATAAATACGATGGCGACAATCACAACATCTCGAATTATTTCAGCCTTGCCATGCAACGAACGATAGAATTCTTTGATTGGTATGTTAAACTGTACTGACTATGATCCTCTTTGCTCTCGCAGGGTCTCTGACTCTGCGATTACGCACAATACGGCGGCGGTCACACATCGTACTCTTCAGGGTAGAGCGCCCTTGAGCATATTTGGTAATATGACAACTCGTCTCTACCTCGTAAGGCATGGCGCGACACCACTCACAGCGGAGGATCGTTTTTCTGGCGCGGCGAATGTATATCTTTCAGATGAAGGACATGATCAAGTCAAACATCTGGCGAGCCGCCTTGCAGATGACAACATCTCCGCGATCTATTCCAGCCCGCTCGACCGCACGATGGAGACAGCCGCGATCATCGCAAAACCTCATAGTTTATCGCCAACTCCATATGATGGATTGCGCGAGATCAGCCACGGTCATTGGGAGGGATTGTCACGCAAGGAGGTGGAAGAGCGCTTCCCCGATGAATACGCGGCATGGGAATCCGACCCGTTCACATTTGCGCCCGAGGGAGGCGAATCGGGCATCAGCGTGCTGGCACGCGCACTGCCTGTGATCCGTGAGATCGTGGTGAACCATAAAGATAAAAATGTGCTGGTGGTCTCTCACAAAGCCACCCTGCGGCTCATCATCAGCAGTCTGCTGGGATTCGACGCGCGCGGCTACCGCGACCGACTCGACCAGGCGCCCGCGTGTCTCAACATCCTTGATTTCAAAGATTCGGTCCGCGCGCGTTTGATGCTCTTCAACGACATCTCCCATTATGCCGATCACCCTCATCGGCCGCAGAAGCATCTCTCGCGCTGGTGGGACTCAGCCAGCCAACCCGAAAACAGCAAGTAAGAAAGCAGGGATTTACAGACTTACCTTACAGCAGACAGCCACATTTGGAATATGTCACCCTGAGTTGTAGCGACACTTGCGCCGTCTCGAAGAGACCAGTGCAGGTGAGGGTCTCTGAGACAATCGTAGAGATTCTCCGCTCACCTGCATTGCAACACACCCGCCCTGGTACGGCTTAAGCCGCACGGTGCCAGGGAACGCGGTGCAGCGCAGTGTCGCTCAGAATGACATTGCGTAAGGTGAGTTACGGAAAACACGTGACCAATCGCGCGGTCGCGTGTTTTATTTTTGGGATGGGATAAGACCCATTAAACGGAATCAAACCACCCGGTCGCGTGAAGCGGAGCATCCAATTAACATAAGGCGGAATCGAATTTAGAGTAAAATGAGTACATATCCAGTACTTAATATCATTCAAAATCCAAATGTACAGAGCCCGGGAGGTCGTAATGTTCAAGACCCAAATTCTCTATCAAAACGACGAAAAGTGGAAGAATGCGAAACTTGGAAACTCCTCTGAAACCATCGGCGGGTGGGGCTGTTTGCTCACCTCTGTCACGATGATG
>Ga0247727_10013772_pt1 | contig 13567 bp, 12 predicted proteins | sample WisWelCaveWW1625_FD_202498 | JGI IMG/M metagenome (GOLD analysis project Ga0247727, IMG submission 202498) | Biofilm microbial communities from Wishing Well Cave, Virginia, United States - WW16-25 | ecosystem: Environmental > Aquatic > Deep subsurface > Groundwater > Cave microbial mat | place... | reverse complement strand
GCAAATACGACGCCGTGCCCGTCTCGGCGAGTGCGGCCACGGGACTGACCGCGCTGCTCGAACGCGTCGACGAGCGGCTGTTCGAGGGTGGGCGCTGGAGCGCGCTCGCGCCGGAAGAGCCGGGCGCGATCCATGCCATCGCAAGGGGGTGACGATGCTGCGAGCCAAGATCAGTGGCACCGGGATGTGCGTGCCCGACAAGCGCGTGACGAACAAGGACCTCGAGGCGCTGATGGACACCACCGACGAGTGGATCCGCCAGCGCTCGGGGATCATCGAGCGGCGCTGGATCGAGCCCGGCGAGACGCCCGCGGACCTGGCCGAAAAGGCCTCCCGCGAGGCCATCCAACGCGCCGGCCTCGAGCCTGGTGAGATCGACTGCATCGTACTGGCGACGCTGTCCGCGCAGGCCGAGTTCCCGGGCACCTCGTTCTTCCTCCAGGAACGCCTCGGCGGCAGCACGCCCTGCTTCGACCTGCGCGCCCAATGCAGCGGCTTCCTGTATGGGCTCTCGGTCGCCAGGAGCTTCGTCGTGTCGGGTCAGTACCGGCGCGTGCTGCTCGTCGGAGCCGAGGTGCATTCGACAGGCCTCGACAAGTCCACCGAGGGCCGAGACGTGACGGTGCTGTTCGGCGACGGCGCCGGCGCCGTGGTCGTCGAAGCGAACTCCGATCCCGCCGACCCGTCAGCCGTGCTCGCCGTCCAGCTGCACGCCGAAGGCAAGTACGCGACGAAGCTGTGGACCGAAGCTCCCGGCTCGGGCCACTACCCGGCGCGCGTGAGCCAGGAGCTGCTCGACCGGAAGGCCCACTTCCCGAAGATGGAGGGGCGCTTCGTGTTCAAGCACGCCGTGAGCCGGATGCCCGAGGTTCTCGAGGAGGCGCTCGAGGCCGCCGGCGTGAAGCGCGGCGACGTCGCGCTCTTCCTGTTTCACCAGGCGAACCTGCGGATCAACGAGTTCGTCGCCAACGCGCTCGAGATCCCGGCCAGCAAGGTGCGCAACAACATCGATCGGTATGGGAACTGCTCGGCGGCCTCGATCCCGATCCTGCTGGCCGAGGCGGAGCGTGACGGCGCGTTGCGGCGCGGTGACCTGGTGGCGCTCACGGGCTTCGGATCGGGCTTCAGCTGGGCGAGTGCGGTGGTGCGCTGGTAGTCTTGCCGCAATGCGTTGTTCGAATCGGACACCGACGCGGTGCGTCGTTTGTAAATAGTTGATTTGATTGAGTTAAATTTATTGTTCTCCGAGGCTTGACGCACTGACGCGACGTGTTAGTTTTCGCGCCGTCCCCCCACCAAGGAGAAATCGGGATGGCACGGAATCAGGGTTTGATCGAAGAGGGTCGCGAGCGCGTCGAAGGCGCCCTCAAGGACATGGGTCGCGATTGGAAGCGCCTGCAGAAGCGTGCGGATCAGGGCCGCAAGCAGTTCGAGCAGCGCGCCCAGCGCGAGGTGAAGCGGCTCCAGAGCGAGATTCGCAAGAGCCCGCTCGTGAAGCGCGCCGAAGAGCAGCGCAGGCAGCTCGAGCGGCGGGCGCGCAAGCTCAGCAGCGAGCTACGCAAGAGCCCGGCCGTGAAGCGCGCCGAGTCCCTGCGCAAGGACGCCGAGACGCGTCTCGGGGGGCAGCTGGAGAGCCTGTTCGGGCTGCTCCGCATCGCGAGCACCTCCGAAATGACGCGGCTGGAGCGCAAGGTCGACCAGCTCACGCGCAAGCTGCGCGAGCTCGAAAGAGGCGCTCAGGCGGCCGCGTAGCTCGACCGCGGGTGAGGGGGAGAGGACCGCGGTGCATACCGCGATCTCCCGGGCCCGGCGGTAGCGCATCCGCCGGGCCCGCTCCCTCAAGTCCCTTTCGTCGGCGCCGCCCGCAGCCGCGCCAGAGCCTCCTGCACGCTGCCATGGCACTCGCGCAGTAACTTGCGCGCGCGTTGCTCGTCGATGCCACCGAGCGTCGACAGAATGCGGAGCGCCCGGCCCTCGAGCTTTCGGGAAGCGGGAACCAGGTTCGTCATCTGGTTCCCCTCGACCCGACCGAGCCGCACCATCACCGTGGTCGAGAGCAGGTGCAGCACCATTTTCTGGGCGAGCCCACCCTTCATGCGCGTCGAGCCTGCGATCACCTCGGGCCCGACCTCGGGCGTGATGGCAACCTCGGCCAACCGCGAAAGCGGTGAGTCCGCGTTGCAGCTGATCGCGATGCGGCGCGCACCCACCTTGGAGGCCTCCTCGAGCGCCGCCAGCGTGAATGGCGTGTAGCCACTCGCGGAGATGGCCACGACCGCATCGCCGGGCATGAGCTCGCGACTGCGCAGCTGCTCGCGCGCTGCCGCCGCATCGTCCTCGACGCCCTCGCGTGCGTGCCAGACGGCCTCGAAGCCACCTGCCTGGATCGCCTGCACCCGCTCGGCTGGATAGCCGAAGGTCGGCGGGATCTCGGCCGCATCGAGCACTCCCATGCGCCCACTCGTGCCGGCGCCGACGTTGAACCAGCGCCCACCCCCCTGGAGGACGAGCACGAGCACCTCGACGGCGCGCTCGATCGCGCCGAGCACGCCTCCCACCGCTTGTGCCGCGACCAGGTCTTCGGCGTGGATCAGCTCGAGGATCTCGCGCGCGCTACGGCGATCGAGATCACGCGTTGCTTCGAGAATCGCCTCGGTGAGCAGCTCGTCGGGCATCCCGGAGATCCTTCGGCCGATCGGGCCGCGCCGTTGAAGATGACGCGTACACTGCCGCCATGCCGTTCCGGGTGTCAGCCAAATGCCTGGCCCGCCTCGAGTGGCCCGATCTGACCGCACGGCTGGCCGCTCGGCTGCGCACGGCGCAAGCGCTCGCTTTGCTCGAACGGGCGCCCTTTGCGGACAGCGTCGAGGCCGCGCGGCGCTGGCTCTCCGAGACCAGCGAGGCCCGCGCGCTTCAGGGCGCCGGCACCGATCTGCCCTGCGGGGCCCTTCCCGAGCTGTCCGCCGAGCTGGCTCGACTCGCGAAGGGCGGTGCGCTGTCGGCGTCCGAGCTGCTGACCGTGGGCAGGCTCGCACGCGCGGTGGCCGACGCGCGCGCTCTGTTCTCGCGCCGCGCCGGCGAGGCGCCCCTCCTCGCCGAGCGATCGCGAGCGCTGTCGGATGCCCGCCCGCTCGCCGACGCGATCGATCGCACACTCGATGCGAGTGGCGGCGTGCGTGACTCCGCCTCGCCCGCTCTTGCGGCTGCGCGCCGCGAAGCACGGGAAGCCGCCGGCCGCGTACGGGAGCGCGTGGACGGCCTGCTCGGCGAGCGCGAGCTGCGCGCCGCCTTGCAGGACGACTTCGTGACCATGCGCAACGACCGCTACGTGCTGCCGGTGCGCGCCGAGGCCCGCAGCCGCGTTCCGGGCATCGTGCACGATGCCTCGGCCTCGGGCACCACGCTCTTCATCGAGCCCGAAGCGGTGGTGGAGCTGAACAACCGGCTGAAGCAGGCGGAGCTCGCGATCGAGCGCGAGACGCGGCGCGTGCTGATGGAGCTGTCGGCGCAGGCCGCGCCGGCCGCGCCGGCACTCGGCGCCGACCTCGAGATCCTCGCGCAGCTCGACCTGGCCTTCGCGCGAGCTCGCCTCGCCGAGGACCTCGGCGCCAACGAGCCGTTGTTCGACGACGACGCTCGCTTCGAGCTGCGCCAGCTACGCCACCCGCTGCTCCCGGCCGACGCGGTGCCGAACGACCTGCGTCTCGGCGAGAGCTTCCACGTGCTGGTGATCTCCGGTCCGAACGCCGGCGGCAAGACGGTGGCGATGAAGGCGCTCGCGCTCGCCGCGCTGATGGCGCGCGCGGGCCTGCACGTCGCGGCAGCGCCGGGCAGCCGGGTCGGCGCCGTGGATGCCGTGCTGGCCGACATCGGCGACGAGCAGGACATCCGCGAGAGCCTCTCCACGTTCTCGGCGCACATGGCGAACCTCGCGACGATCGTGGCGGAGGCAGGCCCTCGCAGCCTGGTGCTGCTCGACGAGATCGGCGTCGGCACCGACCCGGGCGAGGGTACAGCGCTCGCACAGGCCATCCTCGAAGTGCTCGCCCACAGCGAGGCGCGCGTGGTTGCGACGACGCACTTCGGCCTGCTCAAGGAGATGGCCGACGTGGATGCTCGCTTCGAGAACGCTTGCGTCGACTTCGACGAGGAGACGCTCGCCCCGACCTATCGACTGCGGCTCGGCATGTCAGGCGCCTCTTCGGCGCGCGCCGTCGCCGCTCGCATGGGCATGCCGGCGAGCGTGCTGGAGCGAGCGAACGGTCTGCTGGCGCGCGAGGACCGGCGGCTCGACCAGATGCTGGCCGAGATCTCGGCAAGCCGCGCTGCGCTCGAGCGCGAACGCAGCGAAGCGGCGCGACTGCGCGTCGAGAGCGAGACGGCCCGGAACGACTATCGGGCCAAGCTTGAGCGCCTCCAGGAGCGGCGCGATCAGCTGTTCGCCGCGATGCGCGAAGGGCTCGACGGAGCCTTCCAGAATGCCCACGCGGAGGTCGCCGCCGTGATTCGCGAGCTGCAGCGCGGTGGCAGCGCGCGCGATGCAGCGCGAGCGCGCGAACGGCTGATCGAGCTGCAGCAGAAGGCCGAGCAAGCGGAGCAGGCCCACAAGAGCCCCGCGTCCGAGCCGCCGCACACCCGCGTGGACTGGCGGCATTCCCGCCCGGGCGACCCGGTAGACGTGGTCGGAGCCGGCTCGGGCACGCTGCTGGCGCTGCCCGATGCGCGGGGCCGCGTGCGGGTACAGGTCGGCAGCGCGCGCCTCACTGTGCCGGCGGAGCGCGTGCGCGGCAGACCGGCTGCGGCGAGCCGGCCGACGCCGCCCATCGTACAGGTGGATCCCCTCCCCGATCGATCGACACCGACCCGTGTCGACGTGCGAGGACTGCGCCTCGAAGAGGCGATGAGCGCGGTCGAGAAGGCCCTCGACGATGCGGCGCGCGCGGGGCTCTCGTACCTCGAGATCCTGCACGGCATCGGCACCGGCGCGCTGATGAGCGGCGTGCGGGAGCGGCTGCGCGAACTGCCGCACGTGAAGCGCATCGAGGCCGGCGCTGCCGAGACCGGCGGACCTGGCGTGACGCTGGCCTTTCTCGGCTGACGCGTCAGGCCGGTGCGGGCAGGCCGAAGTCCCCGCACAGCTCAGCCGCAGCACGCCGGCCCGAAGCCACCGCGCCTTCGAGCGTCGGCGCCAGCCAGTAGTCCCCCGCAAAGTAGAGGCGCCGCCCGCGACCGCGCTGCTCGGCTTGCAGTCCCCGGAGCCGGCTCAGCCGCCGATAGCTGCCGACATCGAAGTGCGGCAGCGCCGCCGGGTGACGCCGGATCTCGCTGAAGCGAAGCGCGGCGGAGGCGCGTGGACACACACGGTCGAGCGCAGCGAGCAGCTTCTTCTCGACGACCGAATCGTCCGCTTCGAGATGGGCGCGCGCCCAGGCGGGCTGTGCGACGAGCGCGACGAGAGCAGCGTCCGCGGGCGCCGGGGCGAGGGGCCCACCGGGCTCGATCGCGATGGTCGCGAGGGGTGAGCCTGCGACGGACGGCACGCGCACGCGGGTCGCCTTGCGCATGGGCGAGCGCTCGAGCGCCAGATTCATGACGATGGTCGGGAGCGAGCGCAGCGGCGCGAGGCCCTCTGCTTCTGCAGGCGCGAGCAAGCCCGCCGCGACGCGCAGGGTTTCCGCCGCCGGCAGCGCGAGCACGATGGCATCGGCGCACTCGCGGCCGGTGCTCGTCTCGACTGCGAGCCCCGCCCCCGCGCGGGAGAGCGACTCCACTTCGACGCCGAGCAGATCCGCCTCCGGACGGATCGACGCCTCCGCGATCTCGGCCGGGCTCCCGCGCAGCGTGGCGAGCGGCGCCGCGCCACGCGCCTTGCGCGCCAGCAGGAAACACACCCGACTCAGCTCGGCCGCATCGGCCAGCAGGTCCGAACCCAGGATCGGCTCGGCCCAATGCGCGAGCACACTCGGACCGAAGTAGAGACGGATGAAGTCCGCGGCGGAGCGGTCGTCGAGCCGGACCGCTCGTTCGGGTGCCTCCGGGTCGAGCAGATCGGAGAAACGGCGCTCGAGCCGCGCGAGCCGATGCAGGCGCAGCGCCTCGCGCAACCTCACGCCACCGATGCGCGCCACCTCGAGGCGTCGCCCGGCCGGCGGCGCGGGGTCGAGACGCCCGGCCCGCGCGTGGACGAGGGCAACCGGCCGCAGCGGGAGCAGACGCTCGGAAAGCCCGGCCGCGGCAATCAGGCCCAGCAGTCGGTGTTCGCGAGCGCTGACCAGGAACGGGGCGCCGTCGAGCCGGAAGCCGGCGCGCGCAGAGCCCGCGGCGCGACCGCCGGCACGAGACTCGCGCTCGATCAGCCGCACGCCACAGCCGACCTGGCGCAGGGCCGAGGCGGCCGAGACGCCCGCGAGCCCAGCGCCCACCACCAGCACCTGCGGCGCGCTCACGTCTTCCTGTCCTCCAGAAGCTCTGCTGCAGGAAGTCGCATGGTGTAGCCGAGCCCGCCGCCATTGCCGCATGAACCGGTCCCCCACATGTGCCGTAGTACCGGCACCCCAGGGACCGCGGCTCGGCGAGAGACGTGCGATACCGTGGCCAGCGTGGGCTCGGACGAGGACCTGATGGTGCGCGTCCAGGCGGGAGACTCGCAGGCGCTCGCGACCCTGGTCGGTCGCTGGCGCGGCCCGCTGTATGCCTTCCTGTGGCGGCGGGCCGGAGACGGCGCCGACGATCTCTTCCAGGAGAGCTGGATCCGTGTCGCCCGCGCCCGCGACCGCTTCGACACGAGCAAGCGCTTCTCCACCTGGCTGTTCCAGATCGCGAACAACCTGTGCCGAGACCGCTGGCGGCGGCTCGACGCGCGCCGTCGCGCGCTGAATGCGCTGCGCGAGGAGAGCCTCGCCGGCGACGGAAGCGCGCCGCCGCCCGCGCTGCCAGAGGACCGGCGGCTGGAGCGCCGACTCGCAGAGCTGCCCGAGCGCCTGCGCGAGGTTCTGGTGCTTCGCTACTACCAGGATCTCGGCGAGGCCGAGATCGCCGACGTGCTGGGCATCCCGCGCGGAACGGTGAAGAGCCGCTTGCACGCGGCGGTGCGGGCGGCGCGTGAGCTGCTGCAAGGAGGCGAACGCCATGACTGAAGCGAACGGCGAGGACGCAGCGCTCGCCGCCGAGCTGGCCGCCCTTGCTCCGTTGCTCGATCACGCGCGGGCGCCGGCGCCGCCGGCGGCGCTGGTGGAGCGCACGTTGCAGCTTGCCACCGCGGAGCTGGCGCGGGCGCCAGCCTTGCTGCCGGGCGTGGCGGCCTCCGACGCGGCGCTGCCCGCCGGGTTCCGGCGCGAGCTCGCGCTCCTGCTCGCGGCGGCCTTGCCGGTGCTCCTGCTCGGGCTCGGTTGGGCGGCCGTCGTGCTCCGGCTCGGCCCGGCGTGGCTCGGTGCCTGGCTGCCGGCCGACCTCGCGCTCGCGCTGATCGTGGCGCAGGGCATCGCGGCGCTCTCGGCGCTCGGCCTCGTCACAGCCAGCCTGCCGCTCGTGGCTCATCGCCGGGCCTTGCTCCGGCTTCGAGGTGCAGTCTGATGACCGACACTCGCATGTGTCCGTACTGTGCAGAGGAAGTCCGCGCTGCGGCCATCAGATGCAAGCACTGCGGCTCGTATCTGAGTACGCGCTACGCACCCGGCGACTGGCACCGTTCGTCGCGGGACCGGATGCTGACCGGTGTGTGCGGCGGCCTCGCGCAGCAGTTCGGCGTGCCGCCGGCCGTGATCCGCCTCGCCTTCGTGCTGATGACCTTGTTCTCGCTCGGCATCCTGGGCCCGCTGATCTACCTGGTGCTGTGGATCGTGATGCCGAGCGACGACTGGAGCTCCGACGAAGAGCCCCGGCGGCTCGAGCCCTGAGCTCAGGCGCGTAGCTTCAGCGCCAGCCGTTCGAGGCCCTTCACCACGTCGTGCAAGGTCGTGAAGCGTTCGAAGGCCACTCCCTGCGCGCCCAGCTCTTCGGCGAGCGAGTCCTTCGCGAACACCACGTCGGCCGCGAGCGCACCGCACAGATCCGAGACGCGCCCGTTGCCGACGTGAACGATGCACGCGCCGGGGTGGAGCAAGCGGAACGCCTGGATGCGCGCGCGCTTGCACACGCCCGTGCCGCAGCTGCAGCTTGCGTCGGGGGCACGCGCCGCGATGCGCCAGGCTCCATCTTCGTACCAGAGACGATTCGCGTCGTAGGCGAAGCGCACCCCGGTGAGCTGCTGGATGCGATCCAGGTTGCGGTCGAAGCCGTCGGAGAGGATGCGGAAGGGGACGCTGCGCTCCTCACACCAGCCCACCAGCGCTGCGGCTCCGGGGTCGAGCTCGACGGTGCGCAGAAAGGCGTCGAGCTCCGCTTCCGGCAGCGGCAGCCCGTCGAGCAGCTCCATGTTGTACTGCCAGGCGTCGAGCTCGCCTCGCTCGAGCCGCTTCCAGAGCGCGGCGCGTTTCTCGGCGGCGTAGCGCTTGGCGAGCGTGGAGCCGACGTCCTGTACGGCGAAGGTGCCGTCGAAGTCGCAGAACACCGCGAGGTCGATGCGCCCGTGCACGCGCAGCAGCACGCTGCCGTGCGGCGCCAGCGAGGCGCGCACGAGGCCGTCCGCATCGGCCTCGAAGCCGGACGTACCGAGCAGCGGGCGCGGCGGCAGCGGCCCTGCGCTCGGCACCGCGTCACGCAGCGAGCTGGACAGCTCGCGCGGGCCGTCGTCCCAGTTCACCAGGAAGGCCAGCGCCGCGCTCTCGCTGCGGCCGATCAGCCCGAGCGGCGCGGGGGCGTCCAAGAGACCGAGCGCGCGGGCGGTGCCGCGCGGCGCTCCGTCGTCGATCTCGCGAGCCAGCGCCAGCGTGTCGCGCAGCAGCTGGCGCTCCTCGGCGCCGAGACGGGCGACGTCATCGGAGAACACGACCATGCCGCCGCTGGTCGCGATCGCTCCCGCGAGCGATCTGAGCTCGGCGCTCGACAGCCGCGTGTCGCTGCGCCGCACCATCAGGCAGTCGGGGTCGTTGAGCCAGAGCCGGCGGTGCATGAAGGCGCGCGCGAGGATGTTGCGGGTCGCGTTCGCCGCGGACGGCAATGTGGGCTCGAGCCCTGGGATGCGCGCGCTCGGCTCGCTGGCCCAGTGCGGTGCGACGTCGGGGCCGATGCGCATGCCGTCCACCAGCCCGACCGCGGCGCCGAGCGGGGAGCCGCAGCCGAGCAGAAACGTCTCCTCTCCGGCGCCGTCGCGAATCGCGGCCAGTCCCAGCCGCAGACGACCCGCCCGCGTCACCTCCGGGTCGTGTGCGATCGCCTGCATGGCCGCGACGTACAAGAAGTCGAGCTTGAGGTACGAGAAGCCCATGCCGACGAGTGCGGCCGAGAGCCGCATCAGGTGGCGCTGCACCTCGGGGCGCGAGGGGTCGAGCGCGTAGACCCAGCCCTCCCGTGACCAGTCGGGATGCACGAGCCCCCGAAAGGGCCCGTCCGACCTGCGCAGCAGCCAATCGGGATGCGACTCGAAGAGCCGGCTCTCGCGCACCGCGCAGAACGGCGCCAGCCAGAGGCCGGCACGGAAGCCGGCGCTGCGAATGTCAGCTGCGAGTGGCGCCAGTCCGCGAGGGAAGCGCTCGTTCGTCTCGAGCCAGTCGCCGATCGCGCGCTGATAGCCGTCGTCGAGCTGGACGAGATCGATCGGAAACTCGGCTCGCGCCCTGGCGAGCCCCTCCAGATTGCGGAGCAGGTCTGCCTCACTCACCTTGCCGAAGAACTGATACCAGCTGCACCAGCCGGCCTGGAACGGGCTGCTGGTGCGCGCGCCGGCTCGCGCACCGAGTTCCTCGGCGTACGCCTCGAGCAGGCGATTCGGATCGTCGCCGAGCGCGACGCGCACGCTCTCCAGCTCGAGCCGCGCGCCGGCCGGGAGCGGCCGCTCGAGGAGCGCCTCGATCTCGATCAGGACGTCCTCTCCATGCCGGCGCAGATACACGACTCCGGTCGCGAGCCCGCGTTCGAGCAGGCCGGCCAGACACGCGCCGCGCGCGCCGGCGGCGACGCTGACGAGATCCGATTCGTGCCAGCCAGCGCGGTCTGCCGCGGGCGCGCCGATGCCATGATGCATACCGCGCAGCCAGGGCCCGGAAGGAAACGCGGGCTCGCCCGCGTCGTCGAGCGCGCGGCCGCCGCAGAATGACCAGGACTGCCAGCCATGTCGCAGGAAGCGAAGGTCCGGCCCGGCTCCGACCCAACGAAAGCCCAACACCACCGAGTCGAGATGCACCGGATCCGCGGCGCGATTCGTGACGACACAATCGATGCTCGCCAGCTCGTCCGAGGAATCCAGCCCGAGTGTGACGGTGAAGGGGCCGATGCTCTGGACGCCCGGCGCGAGTCGCCCTTCGATCCAGTGCGGCGCGTCGATCGACCCGTCGTCGCTACGCTGCAGCTCAGCCTCGGCCGCGTAGCGCAGACCGAGCCGAAGCGGCTCCACGCGACCCGCGCGCTCGTGCCGGGCAAGGGAAGGAGCGCGAGGCATGGCGGCGGATCATAGCGACGCGCGCGCGGACTCCCGAGCGGTGCTGCGCGGGCGGTTGGGGGGCGGGCGCGTTCTCGTACTCGACGGCGCCACGGGCACGGAGCTCCAGCGCCGCGGTGTCCGCTCGACGCTCCCCCTCTGGTCGAGCTGGGGCCTGCTCGAAGCTCCGGCGGTCGTGCGCGCGATCCATCTGGACTATCTGCGTGCGGGCGTCGAGGCACTCACGGCGGCGACCTTCCGCACGCACGCACGTTCGTTGGCCGCAGCTGGACTCGAGGCGCGGGGTGCCGAGCTGAGTGCGCTCGCCGTGCGGCTGGCGCGCGAGGCCGGCGAGCAAGCCGGCCGTGGACCGCTGGTGTTGGGCTCCGCCGCGCCGCTCGAGGACTGTTATCACCCGGAGCGCGTGCCCGAAGACGCGGTGCTCGCTCGCGAGCACGCCCAGCATGCCCGTCATCTGGTTCTGGCCGGTGTGGACGGAATCCTGGTCGAAACCATCAACACGCTGCGCGAGGGGGTGGCCGCGGCACGCGCCGCACGCGAGGCCGGCGCGGACGTGCTGGTCAGCTTCGTGTGCGGTGCGGAGGCGCGGCTGCTTTCCGGTGAACCGCTGGCGGAGGCTCTCGACGCGGTCGCAGCGCTCGCTCCCCTGGCCGTCGGCGTGAACTGCCTTCCGCCCGCCGCTGCCGACCTCTGCCTCGACGTGCTGCGCCGTTCCGGCCGACCCTTTCTGGTGTATGCGAACGTCGATGCACCGGGTGCTCCGCTCGCGGCCGAGGCCGAAGACGCCCTGCCCCAGGTCTTCGCAGCCCGCGCCCTTCGATGGGCCGAGGCCGGCGCGTCGTGCGTGGGCGGCTGTTGTGGCACCGGGCCGGCTCACTTGCACGCGCTGGTCGCTCGGCTCGCTGCCCGTGAGGCGCTGCGAGCTTCGTAGTGACGAAATTTGTGTCGCTCCGCACCGTTTCCCCGGTCAGCGGAGCCCCGTCAGCGACCGGCAACGGAGACCGCTTCCCGGTTCACGGGGTTGGGCTTCCGGGCGCACTGGGGCCTTCTCCTGGCTGCTGGCACGCGACTTGCTCTCTCACGATCCCAGTTAATGCGCCCGGGCTGGCTACCCCTCCCCTCGCCGTCAAACGCGAGGAGCCGGCCCGGGCGTTCGCTTTCTGCGCTCGTGCCCACGCAGCACGCGCCGCGCGATTCCGGCCAGGTAGAAGGAGCCTGACGCGCAGAGCAGGTCGTCCGGCGCGAGCGTCTCGCGCGCGGCCCGCAGCGCCAGATGGGGATTCGGGACGACGCGCACCTCGGCCCGCGCGCCGACCGCGCGCACGGCATCGGCCGCGAGCTTCGGATCGAGCGAACGCACTGCTTCGGCACGCGTCACGGTCACCACGTCTGCTTCGGGTACGAGCGCCCGGCAGATGGCGGCGACGTCCTTGCCCGCCGAGACCGAGAGCACGAGGTGACTGCGCCGGCGCGGAATCGTGCAAAGGATCGCCGCAAGCGCCTGCGCCGAAGCGGCGGTGTGGGCGCTGTCCACGATGATCCAGGGAGCGCGCGCGCAGATCTCGATCCGTGCGGGCAGCTCGATCGCCGCGAAGGCACGCTCCGCCGCGCTGCGCAGGGAGACGTCTTCGAATCGGCCGAGCCGGCGCACGCTCGCAAGCGCCAACGCGGCGTTGGCTACCTGGTGGCGTCCGGGGACGCCGAGCGCGAGCTCGGCTGCGAAGGCCCCATCCTGGAAGCGGAAGCGCGAGCCGTCGAGACCTGCCTCGAGCAGCTCGACTTGCAGCTCGTGGCCGAGTCGCGCCAGCGGGCACGCGAGCGCGCGTGCGCGCGACTCGGCGACGGCCAGCGCTTCGGGCGCGAGTGGGCCGACCACGAGCGGAACCCCGGGCTTGGCAATCCCGGCCTTCTCTCCGGCGATCGCAGCCAGCGTGTCGCCCAGCTTGTCCGTGTGTTCGAGCTCGATGCTGGTGATGCAGCACACCGCCGGCTCCACCACGTTGGTCGAGTCGAGTCGTCCGCCCAGCCCGACTTCCACGATCGCCACGTCCACAGCGGCGTCTCTGAACAGCGCGAGACCGGCGGCCGTGGTGACGTCGAAGAAGCTCGGCGGCTCCGGTTCTCGCCGCAGCGCATCGACCTCCGGCCGGAGCGCGCTCAGGACCTCCGCCAGAGCCTCGTCGGACACATCGCGCCCGTCGATCCGGAAGCGCTCCGTCCAGCGCTCGAGATGCGGAGAGGTGAACGTGCCCGTCGTCGCGCCCGCCTCCCGCAGAAGGGCTTCGCAGAGCAGCGCCGTCGAGCCCTTGCCCTTGGAGCCCGCGACATGAACGACCCGCAGCTGGCGCTGCGGATCGCCGAGCCGAGCGAGCAGCCGCCGCACCGGATCGAGCGTGAATCTCGCGTACGCCAGATCCGGCGAGCGCTCGAGGTTGATCAATCCCTCGAGCCAGGCTTCGGCCTCGTCGAGCCGCATGGCCCTCTCGGCGCTGCGCGCCGGGCTACTGGACCAGGTACTTCTTCCATTGGCGGTATTCCTTCACCGCCGCGGGCGTACCTTCGACCGCCGGGTAGTAGTACCGGACGGCGTGGCCGCAGTCCTCGCAGATCTTGTAACAGAACTTGAAGCCGTCGACCTCGCGCACCGAGCCGACGACGACACGGTTCTCTTCCTTGCAGCAACGCGAAGGCCGGGTCGGCGAAACGATTCTCTTCGGGTAGTCGTTGCTCGGCTTCTCTTCGTCCGAGTAGCGGATGATGTTGCGAATGACGCGGCTGGGCTTCGCCTCCGCGTTCTGCCTGCGAATGTTGCTGCCGATCCTTCTCACGCGTGCGTCCTCTCTGCTGCCCCTGCGCGCATGCCGGTCCGGTCCAGCTGCGCTAGGAGCGGTGTGAAGTCTTCGTAACGATGGGTGCAGGGCGGTCCGCTAGAGAAGCGGAACACGTCCTGTTCGGGTCTCGCTCCGCGCCGCAGCAGCGCGGAGCTGCGAGTGCCGTAGGGCCCGGCGTGAATGCAGGTGTCCTCGAGCGGGC
>Ga0247727_10013771_pt1 | contig 13567 bp, 6 predicted proteins | sample WisWelCaveWW1625_FD_202498 | JGI IMG/M metagenome (GOLD analysis project Ga0247727, IMG submission 202498) | Biofilm microbial communities from Wishing Well Cave, Virginia, United States - WW16-25 | ecosystem: Environmental > Aquatic > Deep subsurface > Groundwater > Cave microbial mat | place... | reverse complement strand
TCGCCGAGGCCCAGGCCTATTTGGCGGTCGCCAAAATGCGGCGGACGTTATTGTACTGGTTGTTGCTCGGTCTGGCTTTCGCCATTTTCGGCGTGGCGATTTTTTCCCGGCAAATCAGCCGGCCCATTATCAAGATCAGCCAGGCCGCTGATCAAATTTCTTCTGGAAATTTCGATGTTCAGGTTAAATATCCGGCGAAAGACGAAATCGGCGTGTTGGCCAAATCTTTAACGCACATGAGCCAATCCTTAAAAGAGAGCTTTGCCAAGATTGCCGTGCAGAAAAATGAGTTGGAGGAATACAGCAAAACCCTCGAAGAGAAAGTGGAGGCGCGAACGCGCGAATTAAAAGAGAAAAACGTCATACTTGAAAATACGCTGGGGCAATTGAAGCAAACGCAAAATCAATTGATCATGCAGGAAAAGCTGGCGTCGTTGGGCGCGCTGACGGCCGGCATCGCGCACGAAATCAAAAATCCGCTGAATTTCGTCAACAACTTCGCGGTGCTCTCGATTGATTTGGCCGCCGAGCTGAATGATGAGCTTCTCCAATATCGAGACGGGTTTGATGAAAAAACCTTGCACAATATCAAAGATCTTCTCGGCCATATTCAGCTCAACGCGACGAAAATAGCCGAACACGGCAAACGCGCCGACGGCATTATCAAAAGCATGCTGGAACATTCGCGCGGCGACGCCGGCGACATGCAGTTGACCGATTTGAATAAAATGCTGGAAGATTTTCTGAATTTGGCTTATCACGGCATGCGCGCGCAGGATCCGGTTTTTAATATTAAAATCGAAAAGAATCTTGACCCGAATCTCAGCGCGATCAAAATCAACCCGCAGGCCATCAGCCGCGTGATTATTAATATTTGCAACAACGGCTTCTACGCCACGCGCGAAAAACAGAAAAAAAGCGGCGCGGATTATCAACCAACCATCTCGCTGGCAACGACCGATTTGGGCGAGCGCGTCGAGATTCGCATTCGCGATAACGGCACCGGCATTCCGGCTGCGGTTTTAAACAAAATTTTCAATCCATTTTTTAGCACCAAACCAACGGGTACCGGCACCGGCCTCGGCCTTTCGATCAGTTATGACATTATCACGCAAATGCACAAGGGCGAGTTGAAAGTCGAAACCGCAGATGGCCAATATACCGAGTTTATTATGCGTTTGCCGAAATAAGGTCATTGGGTCAATAAGGTCATTGGGTCATTAAGATCATTGAGTCATTAGAATGTCATTGATGGGTTTTTTACGGAAATGAATCACGTTATTGAAATGCGTCGTCCGTCGGCTTTATGTCATTCCGGAAGAATCTTTTTTACTATTAAGCACAGTGCTGGTGCGAAAAAAGCTTCTTCCGGAATGACATACTATTTTGTTTTCGTCTTCATTTGTTTGATTGGCGGCATCGACGCTGTAGCGCAAACCTCGAAGCCTCTTTCTATTACTGTGCAACAAAACGAAAATATTCGTGACCTGGCGCAGAAATATCTCGGCGACCCCGATCTCTGGACGGAAATTTTGAAAAGCAATGGCCTGCAATCCGCCGCCGAAATCAAACCCGGCATGACCTTAAATATTTCATCCGACCTCGTTCAGCTTTCCCAGCAACAATTGCAAAGCGCTTTGCAATCCATTCAAAGCGCGACGGAGGCCGGCGCCAAAGTCTTTGCAGCCGACAGCATCGCGCGCGCGATTTTTCTCTACGACGAGTCGGTAGCACATCGCAAAAATGGCGTCTGGCAAAAAAGTATCGAGCGCGCGCGTCTCGCCAAAATCAGCGCTGAGAATGCGCGGCGTGAAACGATGACCAAACGCAACACCACCGGCGTGGCCGAGCTGACCGACCGCAAGGGTTCAGTTGAAAGCCGTATGCCGGTCGAACCCGTTTGGAAAGAGGCGCAACTAAAAGCCAAATTGGTCGAAAGCGAAATGGTGCGAACGCTGTCGAGCTCGTTCGCCGAAATCACTTTTCACGACGAAAGCCGCATTCGCCTCAACGAAAACTCGCAGGCGGTGATTCAAAAAATGCGCGTCGATTTGTTGGCGAAGAAAAAAGAATCCAGCGTCAGCCTCGTGACCGGCAATGCCTTCGCGCTTTTGGCGAGCAATCAAAAAAAGAAAAACTTTGACTTTGTCATTCCCGGCGTCTCGACGAAAGTCAATTCCAAAAACTTTTGGGTGCAAAAGGACGAGCAGACAACGAAGGTGGCCAATTACGAAGGCGAAATCGAGATCACGGCGCAGGGCGCAACTGTGGTGGTGGGAGAGAATCAAGGCTCGCTAGTGAAAGCAAACCAAAAGCCGATGGCGCCGACTTTATTATTGCCGAGCCCGGCGCCGGCATCGCCTGAAAACAATGCCACACTTTTTGGCGGTCAGATCAACTTTAAATGGAGCGAAATTGCCGGCGCGCTCAATTATTGGTTGGAGATCTCGCGGGACAAATCATTTACCAATGTGATCGTCAATGCCAACGCCATCAAGAGCAACGCTTTTGCCGCTGACCTTCCGAGCGAGGGCAGCTATTATTGGCGCGTCGCCGCCATTGATCCGAACGGTTTTCCGAGCCGATTCAGCGAGCGCGGTTTTTTCAACATCGCGGATGATACCACCGCGCCGTTTCTGCAATTGACCACGCCGGAAGATGGCGCGATTCTTCGCGAAGCTACGGTACGCGTGGCCGGCGCCATCGAAAAAGACGCCGCGCTGTTTCTGAACGGCAGCTCGGTTCAAGTTTCATCCGGCGGCGTTTTTGAAATTGAGCATCCGCTCAAAGACGGTGCGAATGAGATCATTTTGGAAGCGAAAGATTTGGCGAGAAATACCAGCCGCATTCGTCGCACCGTCACTTATGTTGCCGATTCGCGCGTCGGCATCAGTTATAGCAACACGCTGAAAGCACTTCGCCCGAAACATTTTGTTGTTCCAACTTCGGAATTCACGTTGAGCAGCACAAGCAAACCGCGCGCGGCCATCACGCTGCTGCGGATGTCGACTGCTTTGAGCATGAGAACTTTTGCCGACGATGCCGGTTATTTTCAATTCACCGTTCAAAATTTAATCGGCAAAGAGCGTTTCAGTTTATCCGCCATGACGCCCGCCGGTTATTCGGCCAAAGATACTTTTATGGTCGAGGTGGATAACACGCCGCCGCAAATTAAATTGGATGCCGAGTTGCCGGCGGTTGTTGCGGCGGACACGTTGCGCTTGTCGGGCGCTATTCTCGGCGCGACAAATCTTAAAATAAATGAACAAGAAATTAAATTTGCCAATGATAGATTTGTTAACCGGCTCCAACTCAAAGCTGGAATGAATCTCATTCAAATCATTGCCACTGATTTTGCCGGCAATGTGACGGCGCTGGAAAAGCGCGTGGTGTTGGATCGCGAGCCGCCGAAATTGTTGCAGCATCAAATCATTTCGCAAACAACGGCCAATGCGAAATTGATTCAAATCGAGGTCAAGGCGCAGGATGCCTCTGCGATGAAACGCACCGCAAAATTTATTTTGCAAGCCGGCAGTTTCAGCTATTCGGGCTATCTGAAATTTAATCCGGCTTCGCAAGCTTATGAAGAGACGGCCACGCTTCCCAAAGACGCGCCGGATGGCGTCAAGTTAAAATCGGTCGTGTTGGAAGATTATTACGGGAATCAGAAGGAATATCAATTATATTGAGCATTACAATTCGCGAGAGCTTTTCCTAATTTCTCGGCCCGTTTTCAGATTGTTCTTCGGCATAAGTGCGGATCAATGCTTCCGCCTCTGCAACGGATCGCGCTTGCTTCAGGCCGGCTCTAATCTTTTGGAGATCGGCGATGTCTGTAACCTGTTCAACGTGCTCGAACAGTTCCAGTCCGACCACGCCAAACTTGATCTCCAGAATATCGGAGATTGTTTGTCGCAAGCCTTGCTCAAGTCCTTGCTCAAGTCCTTGTTTGATCCCTTTTTTTATGCCAACACGCTCGGCAGTGATTAGAAGAGACATTTGCATTTCCTCCGTGGTTTGTTTTATTTCTTCGATTAACTCTTCATCTTTAATTTGTGGCAAAGCCATGATCACGCTAATAAATTCATAAAGCGCTACAATCATCTCGCGGCTCATGCCTTTGCGATACAGCTCGAGTAAAAAGTGCTTCCATTGATAGCGCTCTTGATCACTCCCCTGGGTTCCGAGAGTTTTCAGGAAAGTCATCGTCGCAATGGCAAACGGATTGGGATTACGCTCCAAGTCATCCCACTTGTGCTGATAGTCAAGCAATTTGACGATAGGGAATTCAAAATGGAGCCAAAATCCCCATTGGGAAATTTCATAGATGTTGTCGCGAAATTTCGGATCATCGTCCGTCAATAGCGCCACGCTGATGACTTTTTCGCCGAAGCGGTCGAAAATCCGATAGTTGCAATGATAAACGCGCTTGGGAAAATCGACGTCGAGGTAACCTTGAATTTCAATATGGATCAACAGCCACTTTTCACCGCCGCCTCGCAGAAAGATTTTGACGAGTTTATCGACAACCCGCTTGCCGGCGTCGTCTTCCCGCGGCAGAATTTTTTGCAATTCCTTGTCGAGGAATTCGAAGCCCTTCGCGAAATCGATGGCCCGATGAATTTCGGGAAAATAGAATTCCAGAAACTCCGGCAGGAGTTTATCAAGAATTTTTCTCCAAGAGCTATCTTGCTTCATCGTGGCGGCTGATTTGTTTAATTACAACATTGTTTCCGTAAATATAGCAAACGCCTGTTTCATATCAAAATCTTTTTTTGAGGAAGGAAAATGAATCGCATTCTCAAGCTTCTTACAACGGGGCTTCTGCTATGGCCGGTATTAGCCTTTACGCAGGCCAATGTTTTGATGGTCACTTACGGCCCGGCGGCGGCGATTGCAGAAGGCGACGATGATTTCAAGCAAATTATTTTTCTGCAAATTCCCGAAAGCGTTACCGACAGTTTATATCTGCGCATTTTCGATATGGACTGCGGCAACGCGCACGATCTCGCGCTCGGCGGAAATTGGGACACACAGACGCGCTTTGCGCTGTATGGCGGCGCCGGCGTTTTTTCAGCAGCAACTATGCAGAGCCCTTTTCCGAATCCGCAAGATTTGGCTGCCGGAACGATGATCAAAAATGAAACGGTCGGCGAGAATGCGCTGCGCAATAATGAATGGCATACGTTTGCGCGTTTCCTGCCGAATGCCGGTGAAAAAGCCGATGGCAATTATTATTTCAAACTCATCGTGCAAGGCTTGAAAGGCAATGATGCGAATGTGTTCGATGTGCGGTTGAGTCTGAATGATAATCTGAACAAGACGCCTGACGGCGCAAGGATTTTCACTTATGCGCCAACCATTCGCCTGCGAAAGGAAGATCCGTTCGCCAGCGTGAAATTTTTCATTCCGGAAAATTTGCAAAAGATTTTGGTTTACAATTTTGATCTCGCCGGCGCGGACGTTGCATTTGAAACCGCGCTGCGCTCGAATTTATTGATGACTTCTTCAGGGCAGGGCGAATGGGTCAAGAATAATGTTGCGCTCGAAAAATTAGAAACCGGTCGCTTGTGCGCCATTAGCTTCGGTCAAGGCGGTGAAACACCGAATGACGCCACGTTCTACGTCACTGACGAAGCGGGCAAATCTTTGCTGATTGATTTGCCGATTTCCCTCGGCAAACCGAATCGCCGTCCGCTGATTCAGAAAAAAATCCTGGCGCTGTCGGATTGTTATTCGATGGTGTTTGACGCCAAAGGCTCGACCGACGCTGAAAATGATTTACTCGATTACTTTTGGGAATTTGGCGACGGCGAAAAAGCGCAAGGCAGCCGCGTCGTGCATCGCTTCGCCGATCAAAAGCGTTACGAAGCGCAATTGATCGTCACCGATAATTCCGGCCAAGTCGGCAACAGCTCGTTCGAGCGATTCCCGGTTGTGGTTAACAAACCGCCGCAGGCCGTTGCCGGCGCTGATGTTGTGGCCGCGCTCGGCGACGTTGTTCAATTCAATGGCTCGACTTCTTCGGATCAAGACGGAACTTTGCAGCGTTACGTGTGGGATTTTGGCGATAATAAAACTACGGAAGGCGTTGCGGCAACTCATGTTTATGCGAGTGCAGGAAATTATCGCGTCACGCTTCGCGTCGAAGATAATTCCGACAGCCCGTGCAATTTCAGCACGGATGAGTTGAAAGTTTGGATCAATGCCATTCCGCAAGCCGAAGCCGGCGCGAACGTCGTGAGCTCGGTTGGAAAAGAAATTCGTTTCGATGGCGGCGGCAGCGTTGACAGCGACGGTGAAATCGCGAATTATACGTGGGATTTCGGCGACGGTGAAAAAGCGAATGGTAAAATTGTCAATCACAATTATAAAAAGGCCGGAAAATACACCGCGACATTGACGATAAAAGATAATGCGAATGTCCGCAACAGCACGGCTTCCGATCAACTCACTGTTGTTATTAATCATCCACCAATTTCGCGCGCCGGCAACGACGCCTTGATCGCGAAGGATGAATTGCTCAATTTTGACGGCGGCACTTCATCTGATCAGGACGGGCAAATCATCAATTATCGCTGGGATTTTGGGGACGGCGGCAGCGCCACAACGACACGCGCTTCGCACAGTTTCACAACTCCCGGCAAATACAAAGTGGCGCTCACGGTGAAAGATAATTCCGGCACTGAAACCGACACGGTGAGCGATACGATGATGGTTACGGTCAACGCGCAGCCGCTTGCCAACGCCGGTGAAAATCAGCTCGTCACGGCGAGCGAAGTCAAATTTGATGGAACGGCTTCAAAAGATGCGGACGGCAAAATTACGCGCTATCAATGGGACTTTGGCGACGGGTTCAGCAGCGACGAAGCGGCGCCGGCGCATGTTTACAGCAAAACCGGAACGTATAACGTCAAACTCACGGTAACTGATGACACAAATACTAAAAATAATAAGAATTCAATTGCCATAAAAGTTGTGGTGAATGAGAAACCGATTGCCGACGCCGGTCCGGATCAAATCGCCGCGATCAACCAAGAAATAAGTTTGAATGCCGGCAAGTCGTTTGATCCGGATGGGCAGGTTGGCAGCTACTCGTGGGATTTTGGCGATGGGAGCGGCGCCGAAGGCAAAAGCGCGACGCATCGTTACGCGAGGCCCGGCATTTATACCGCGAAATTAACGGTTGAAGATAATACCGGCCAATCAAGTGCCGTTGATTTTGACGAAGCAATTATTACCGTCAATGCGCCGCCGGTGGCGATGGCAGGAAATGAGGTCATCGCTGCGCCCAATCAGAAAATTTCGTTTGAGGCGAAAGGCTCGTATGATTTGGACGGCAAGATTGTTTCGTATCGCTGGGATTTCAGCGATGGCAAAGCCGGAGTCGAAACCGAGCAAACAAGCCGCGCGTTTTCCGCTCCCGGCGTTTACAGCGCCACGCTCACCGTGAAAGACAACAGCGGCGCGGCCAACGCGACGGCGCGCGATACGATTTCCATTCGCATCAATAATGCGCCGATTGCCAAAGCCGGTAAAGATATTTTCACCTGTCAAAATGCGCTCGTTTTCGATGCTTCGACTTCTTCCGACGCCGATGGCAATTCCCTTTCTTATTATTGGAATTTTGGCGACGGCAGCGCGCCGGATTCGGGCGTCAAAGTGATTCATCAATTTGCAGCAGGCGGGACGTATCCGATCATTCTCACCGTCGATGACGGACTCGGTTTGACGAATTCACGGCATTCCACCTCGATCACGGTTAAAATCAATCAGCCGCCGCTGGCGAACGCCGGTGAAAACCGAATTATTTGCGCCAATGAAGTGATCATTTTCAATGCCGCCAATTCGCGCGATCCCGAAAATGGTTTGTTGAAATACAATTGGGATTTCGGCGACGACGCGAGCACGGAGGGATTGAACCCGACCAAAATTTATAAAACCGCCGGCATTTATCAAGTCAAGCTCACCGTCACCGATGATTCGGGTTTGCCGTGCAACACGGCGACCGATACGAAAGTTGTCCGCGTCGTCGAATCGCCTGTTGCGGATGGCGGCCCTGATTTGACTATTTGTGCTAACACCCAATTTCAATTTGATGGAACAAAGTCGCGCGATTTCGACGGCGTGGTCAATAATTATTTTTGGGATTTCGGCGACGGCACGACCGGCGGCGGCGCAACGCCGAATAAAGCTTACACGCGCGCCGGCACGTATCGTGTTGTGCTCACCGTCACGGGCGATCAGGTCGGCGATTGCGATAATACCGACACCGATGAAGTTATTGTCACCGTACACGAAGCGCCGGTCGCGCAATTCAACAGTCTGGTTGCCGCGCCCATTCAGCAAGCGGTTTCATTTGATGCTGCGGCTTCAATGAGTCAAGGCGCGAAGATCGTTGCCTATGAATGGAATTTCGGCGATGGCGCCAGCGGCACGGGAAAAATAACGACGCACGCTTACAAGCGCTCCGGAAAATTTATCGCCAAACTCACGATCAAAACCGAGGCACAAACTTCATGCAATTCAGCAATGGCGCAACGCGTGATAACAATCAACGAAGCGCCGGTAGCGAATGCGGGCAGCGATCAACTTGTCGGCTTGAATCAAACTGTATTGCTCGATGGTTCAGCGTCGAAAGATGCGGACGGCTCGGTCACGACATTCGCCTGGAATTTTGGCGATGGCCAAACCGCAACCGGCGGCCAAGTTCGGCATCATTTTCAAAAGAGCGGCCGCTTTCCGGTTGCATTGAAAGTCACCGACGATACTGATCTCGCGAACAATTGGAATGTTGACACCGTGCTCGTGACGGTGAATGCTGCGCCGAAAGCCGTTATCACCGCAAAAGCGCGGGCTTGCATTGGCGAGCAAGTTTCATTCAGCGGCGTAAATTCTTCTGATGCCGACGGCAAGATCGCGGCGTATCATTGGGACTTTGGCGACGGCAACTCAGCCGAAAGCGCGCAGGTTTCTCACGCTTACAACAAGCCCGGGCTTTATCATGTCACGCTTACGGTTGACGACGGAACGCAAACTGCTAACAGCAAATCCGATTTCACCACCAAGCTTCTCATCAACCGATTTCCGTTTGCGATTGCGGGCGAAGATAGAATTGTTTGCCCCGGCGCCGAAGTGACGTTGGATGCTTCTGCTTCGGTTGATCGCGATGGCCTAATCAAAATGTATAAATGGATTTTGGGCGATGGCAGCGAGAAAGATGGAAAAGTGGTGAAACACATTTATCAAAAATCAGGAACGTACAAAGTGCGTTTGACGGTTTTTGATGAGACCAATACGAGCTGCGCCGCGAATGCGGACACCGTTGTTGTCATCGTCAATTCATCTCCAATTGCCAATGCCGGCCCGGATCGCGACGCCTTTATTGGCGGCGCGCATGATGCGATTTTGTTTGACGGCACCAAATCATCTGATCCCGACGGCGATCCGTTGACGTATTCATGGGATTTCGGCGACGGTTCGAGCGAACCCGGCGCGAAGGTCTTTCATACTTTCGTCAAGCCCGGAAAGTATGTCGTTCGTTTGAAAGTTGATGATGGGAAAGGAGCCGCTTGCAGTGCGGCGATGGATGAGGTGCTGGTGGAAGTTAAAGAACGAGCGGGAAATGTTATGACGAAGAAAAACTAATGTGACTCAAGCGTACAAAAATATTGCAAAATAGCCTAAATTAGTATAAATTGAGCCAATGAACTATCCCAATTTTGCCTAACTTAGGCTATTACCATGATTCAGAGAACGATTCAAAACCATATTGAAGCCAACCTTTTTAAAGGGAAAGCCATCATCATTTATGGTGCGCGTCAAGTCGGCAAAACGACATTGATTCGAGCTGTTCAAAAAAAATATTCTGAAACAGATGCGCTGTATATCAATTGCGATGAGCCGGATTTGCGAACGACTCTAACTGAGGTCACGTCAACTGAACTCAAAGCTTTGATTGGCCGCAAAAAGATCGTCTTTGTCGACGAAGCGCAACGCGTCAAAAATATCGGGATAACTCTCAAGCTCTTCGTTGACAATTTTCCGGATCGGCAAATCGTCGCTACAGGCTCTTCCTCTTTGGATTTATCAAATGAAATCGTGGAGCCGTTGACCGGAAGAAAATATGAGTTTCAACTCTTCCCATTTTCCTTTGGAGAATTGCGACAGAAATATTCGAAGCTTGAACTGCATCGGCTGCTGGAGAAAAGAATCATTTTCGGAATGTATCCGGAAATCGTGGAAAAGCCAGATGAAGGCGGAGTTTTGTTGAAAAGTTTAGCCGGCAGCTATCTTTACAAAGATGTTTTACAATATCAAAGTCTGAAGCGCCCCGAGCTGCTCGAAAAATTGCTGACGGCTTTGGCGTTGCAGATTGGCAGTGAAGTTTCCTATACCGAGCTAGCGAATTTGCTTGGCATTAACAAAGATACGGTTGCCAACTATATTCAACTTTTGGAAAAAGCTTTCGTCATCTTTCGACTTTCGCCCTTTAGCAGAAATCTTCGCAGCGAATTGACCAAGCTGCGCAAAATTTATTTTTATGATACCGGCATCCGCAACGCGCTAATTAACAATTTCAACCCGGTGAACATGCGGCAGGACATTGGGTCGTTATGGGAAAATTTTATGATCAGCGAACGATTGAAAAAAAATTTCAATAGCGGCAATGCGGTCAACATTTTTTTCTGGAGAACACACCAGCAGCAGGAAATTGATTATCTCGAAGAAAGCGGCGGCATGCTCACCGGTTTTGAATTTAAATGGAAAGGCGGCAAAAGGAGCGCGCCCAAGATTTTTCTCGAAACTTATGCTGGCAGCCGCGTCGAATTTATTGATAATCAAAATTATGAAAATTTTGCCGGCATAGATTCAGAGTGATAAAGGCCGTTTATAGAAGTTGACCTTTTCACAACGGCTTGTTATACTATACTATTTCACTTCTTTGACGCATCAGATCGCTCTCGCCAATGCAGAATTTGATGCCGCAATCGTTCGCGCCAAACAACTCGCGCAAAAAAACATCCGGAGTTGTTTGATGGGCATGGACAATTGAAAAGACGCAAAAGCAAATGGCTGTAGATGCCACCCGCAAAAAAACCTTTCGGCTTTTTAATCCTCGTCGCGACAAATGGGAGAAACACTTTCGTTGGAATTATGCGAGAACGCAGGTTATCGGACTTACCGCGATTGGACGCACGACGATCATGACATTGCAATTAAACCATACGCTCGATCCCGCCAATAATATTCTTGTGAGTTTGTGGATTTTCTGCGAGCGCCATTTCAAAGCAATGCGCGGATGAAACGGAGGCGACCATTCCAACTGCAATGACACTGCATCCCAATTATCCCAATCCGTTCAATCCGAGTTTGATGCGAAGAATTTGCCGAGCGGCGTTTATTTTCTTTTTCGTTTTTTTGTTTATAATCTCTCTCAAAATCATCCCAAGTCAAGCTCATCGTTATTCGCGCATCGTTTGCGCAATATGCCTGTGCATAAGTTGTAGGAGATGAAGTGAATATGATTTCATCATGGCATTTTTAAAAAGTGTAAGTGTATATTTCAAATGATTTGTTGATTCTCGAGTTTCGCCGTTTCGGGCTGGTATAAACTTTGATAATGCAATAAGATATTTTTGAGGTCGATCAAGTCCGCTGTGTGTGGTGTATTTTGCGATGTGGTGGGCTTATCACCTTCCAGAAAGTTTTTTCCCTTTTTCAATCGTCATTTGCATCGGAAGCCACCATGGATAAGCGCGAGATTCTGGAGCTTTTTTCGTTCTATCGAGAAGCTTCTCTAAAGGAACGGCGCCAAATTTTGCAAGCGACAAATTTAAAGCGATTGTCCGCTGGAAATTTGATCCAACTTGAGGGGGATTCGTGTCGCGAATTTTATTGGGTCGGCGCGGGAAACACTCGCGTTTATAAATCTAATAATAAAGGTAAGGAGATAACTTTATATCATGTCAGCCGAGGCGAAAGTTGTGTTCTTAGTGCAACTTCGATTCTGAGCGACCGTACTTTTCCGGCCACGGCGGCCGTACAGAAAACAGTTCAAGCCGTCATTATATCGCCTGTGGACTTCAAACAGTTAGTTTTAGATGCCCCGAGTTTTCGAAAATTCGTCTATAATTTGATTGGCTCCGGTATAGCTGATATTTTGGCTTTGCTGCATGGGCTGGCCTTTCTAAAGATTGAAACCCGGCTTGCCCAGTTTTTGTGGCGGCAATTTGACAACAAAGGCCTTCCTGTTCCCGTGGTCACTTTTACCCACGATCAAATCGCGGCCGAGCTTGATTACGCACGCGAAGTGATAAGTCGAATGCTGAAGGAATTGGAAAAAAAACAGATCATTAAGTTGAGCAGAGGCCACATCAGAGTTGTCGATGCAAATGAGCTGCGACGCATGGCATTGACTTCCGTGTGAAATTTAATTGTACAAAATGTCATTTGTGTAACCTATATCACAGAATGCAAATGATTTTTTAATTATAATGTGGTAGGATGTATCGAATTTTTGACCCAATAGTTGGTAGTCAAAAGGTTAGAATAGTCAACAACTTCACAGTATTCCGCACATTCCATAAGAGAATGGAAATGTTATGAAACGACTTGGTTCAATTGCACGCTTGTGGTCGATGCTGCTTGTGCCTGTCATTTGCGCATCGATCCCTTCGGCGGCCATCGCCCAAAACTTGGCGCTCAATAAACCAGCCGCCGCTTCAAGCACGCAGGGCACTAATTTTCCGTCAAATGCCGTTGACGGCAACCTGTCTACTATTTGGCGCAGCCAGGATGTGAATCCGGCAAATCCGACCGAATGGCTGAGAGTAGACCTGGAAGCCACTTTTGCGATCAGCAGTGTTGTTATCAGATGGCAAAGCACTCAATTCGCCGTGTCTTACCAAATTCAGGTTTCAAACGATGATGTTAACTGGGCGGCAGTGTTTAGCGCTTCCAGCGGTGCAGGTGGCGATGAAACCGCCAATTTCTCGACGGTTTCAACAAGATTTGTTCGGATTCTGATGACTCAAACCAATGTTGGCGAGGAAGACTATCGAATCAATGAATTCGAGGTCTACGCCAGCACTCCGAGCCCATCACCAAGCCCAAGTCCGTCGCCAAGCCCATCACCAAGCCCAAGTCCATCGCCAAGTCCGAGCCCCTCACCAAGCCCAAGTCCGTCGCCGAGTCCAAGTCCGTCGCCAAGTCCGAGTCCATCGCCGAGTCCGTCACCGTCGCCGAGCCCGAGTCCGTCACCGTCACCGAGTCCAAGTCCGTCACCATCGCCGAGCCCGAGTCCATCACCGTCGCCGAGCCCGAGTCCGTCGCCCTCACCGAGCCCGAGTCCGTCGCCCTCACCGAGCCCGAGTCCGTCACCATCTCCGAGCCCGAGTCCATCGCCGTCGCCGAGCCCATCTCCATCGCCGAGCCCGTCGCCATCGCCGAGCCCGAGTCCGTCACCCTCGCCGAGCCCGAGTCCGTCACCCTCGCCGAGCCCGAGTCCGTCACCCTCGCCGAGCCCGAGTCCGTCACCATCGCCGAGCCCGAGTCCGTCGCCATC